>Ga0126307_10002360_pt1 | contig 12723 bp, 13 predicted proteins | sample Plot28_FD_89955 | JGI IMG/M metagenome (GOLD analysis project Ga0126307, IMG submission 89955) | Serpentine soil microbial communities from UC McLaughlin Reserve, CA, USA - Plot28 | ecosystem: Environmental > Terrestrial > Soil > Grasslands | place: USA: UC McLaughlin Reserve, Lake County...
GAAGGCGGCCGCCCCGGCGAGCAGGTAGGGGTAGCGCGCCGCGAGGAGCAGCGTCTCCTGGCCGCCCATGCTGCTCCCGAACGCGTAGATCCGTTTCTTGTCGATCCGGACCCACGGCAGCGCGCGCGCGAGGATTCGGGGCATACGGGCGAGGTCGGTGACCTGGCCGTGGAACCCCCACGAGTGTCGCCAGAGCCTTCGCCCCTGGCCCGAGGGGTTGATGACGGCGAACAGGCCGGCTGCCGGAAGCGCTCCCCAGGCGGCGGCGTTCGAACGAGCGGTTGCGCCGCGCCCGTGCGGCGAGATGATCAGCGGCAGCGCGGGATTGTCTCGCCTGCTGTACCAGCGCGGCAACAGCACGATCGCCGACCGACGCGCACCGTTGTGCGCGCGGTAGTGGATCAGCTTCGACCTGACCAGCTTCGGGAACGCGGCCGCACTGCCCGTCGCGCCCGCCCGCTCCGCGGCCGGCGCGTGCGCCGGGACTGCGGCCGCCAAGAGAACACCCGCGGCGGCCGCGGCCGCTGCGGCGCTACCGAATCGACGCGTACGCAATCTCGAGCTCGACATGACCAGAAAGGCCCGACAGGTCGATCGTGCCGGAGGCACGATCGACGCGATCATAGGGCTGCCCGTCGACCCGCACGACGCCGAGGCGCGACCCCCGCGGGGGGCGCAGGCGTAGCGTCAGCGCGCGCGGCCGCTTCCATGTCGGCACGTCCACGGCCGCCGTGATCGTCGGGCGTCCGACCTCGATCGCGTACGAGAGCGGCCCGAAGCTGGTCGGGACGTTCCGCACCGCGATCCGCTTCCCCGGCCGCAGCCATTCACGCGGCGTCGCAGGCGCGAGCTCGAGGTCGCGCGGGACTCCCGCCCGGTCGCGCCGCTCGTGCACGAGCAACAGACGGAGCGTGACGAGGAACGCGGCGTTGCTGGCGCTGTTCGGAGGCAGGTACATCGCGCGAGCGTCGGCGCGGCCGAGGGTTGCGATGCTCGCCGCCTCGCCGGAGACGAACGTGCCGGGAGCCATCGCAGCCGCAAGCGCACCGTAGAGGCCGAGCGCGAGCTCGTCGACGCGGTCGTTGTCCGCGAGGAACCGGGCGACGTTGATGTTGTAGACGTGATCCGTCCCGGAGACCGGGAACACCGGGTCGCGGTAGAGCGCGTACGCGCCGGCCCGCACGACGCCGAGGAGCCGTCCGCCGTGCCGTTGCACGTACCGGGCGACGCCGTTTGCCTGAGTGCCGCGCGGAGCGAAGAAGCCGGACGCAAGCGCGTAAGGCATGACGAGGTTCCAGTAGCTCCCCGCCCGCGACTCCATCACCGAGCGATAGGGACGCTCGTGGTCGAGCAAGCGCACCGGGACGAACAGCGAGCCGTCGGCGAGCCGCCGTTGCGACCGCGCCACCGCGCGACGAAGCCCGCGCTCGAGCCGCGCCGCGAGCGTCCTGCACGTGCGCGCGAGCATCGGCTGCCCTGTCTCCGCCCAGACCGCGGCCATCTCGCGCAGTCCCTGCCAGACCACCGTTTGCGAGTGCAGCCCGAAGACCTGGTCGGGGATGTCCGACGAGTACCGCTCGCGGCGCAGAAGCCCGTCCCCGCCGAGCTGCGAACCGAGCAGCGTGACGTAGCGCCGCAGCGTCGGCGTCGCGCGCCGGAGCGCGACGCGGTCGCGCGTCAGCCGGTAATACGTGGCCCAGCCGACGAGCTTCTCGCCGCGCTTCCAGTTGGCGTACGGCTGCGGCCGCCGCGTCAGCGACACTCGCATGATCGAATGCGCGACGTCGCCGAAGCCGTACTCGGCGTCGACCTGCGCGACGTCCACGCTCTCCGGGAACGAGAACCCCTCGTACGGGTTGCCGATGCTGTAGCGCCACGCGAGGATCAGGTTCTGGACGAGGAGCGCACGCGCCGCGTTCGCGACCAGCGGCTCGGGGACGTCGAGCTGCCCGCCGGAGGCCAGCCGGCGCTCCCAGTACGCGACCGTCGCACGCCGCGCGCCGTCGTAGACGTCTTCCTGGAGCGGCGGCCGCAGGGTCGGCGCGCCGACCTTCCAGGCGAAAGTGAACTCGCGCCGAGATCCGCGCCGCACGAGATACGAGCGGGAGGACCGACGCGCCGCGATCCGCACGCGCGCAGCGGATGCCGCCGAAGAGGCGTCCGCGCTCAGGCGCACGAACGACGTGAGCGCAGCAGAGCCGGGAAGGCGCCCGGCAAACGATTCCTGCTCGTAGCGGACGCCGGCCGCGTCGATGTACCGCGTCTGCAGCATTGGGAGGTACCCGTCGGCGAGCGCGATCGACAGCCGCCGCAGGCACGACCCGTAGCGCTCGCGGCCCGTCGAGCCGACGAAGACGTTCAGCGACGGACCACCGACACGGTTGGAGACGACCTGGCCGCCGTCCGCAACGTGCAGCGCGACGGAACCGGCGCCCTGCGGTCCATTCGGCTGCGCGAACGGGACGTAGTGCATGCCCGACGCCGTCAGCGGCCGCTTCTTCGGCGCTCGTGCGAGCAGGAGGGGTGGGAGGCGCCGGCGCGCCGCGTCGTACGCTGCACCCTTCGGCGCCGCCAGCAGCGCCTCGCCCCAGACATCGCGAGTCGATCGGAGCGCGTACAGCGCGGCGCGGCTCTGCGCCGCCGTCGCGCCGGGGATCGCGCAAGGGCGTGCCTCCGTCTTCGCAGGAATCGCGGACGCGCCGACGACGTGAACGGCGACCACCCCGGCGACACACGCTCCGGCGAGACGACCCCAGCTCACCTGTGCATCGTCGCGGTTCCCGCGTCTCCGGTGCGTCGACCGTACACTCGCCGCCGTGGGGGTCGAGACCGTGCAGGAGCTGGAGGCGAAGGCGCTGTTCGCTCCGCTCGCGGAGACGTACGACCGGTACGCGCGCCTGCTCTCGTTCGGCCAGGATCCGCGCTGGCGGCAGTTCCTCGTCTCGCGCGTGCCGGCGCGGCGCGAGCAGACGGTGCTCGACGTCGCAACGGGGACGGGCGCTGTGGCGCTGGAGCTCGCGCGCACCAGCGGCTGCTCGGTCGTCGGCCTCGACCAGAGCGCCGAGATGCTCGCCGAGGCGCGCCACCGCGTGAAAGCGGCGGGATTCTCCGAACAGATCGAGCTCGTCGAGGGGACCGCGCTCGGGCTCCCGTTCGCGGATGCCTCCTTCGACCACCTCACCGTCACGTATCTGCTGCGCTATGTCCCCGACCCGGAGGACGCCGCGCGGGAGCTGACACGCGTTGTCAAACGCGATGGAACGCTCGCGCTGCTCGAGTTCGCAGTGCCGCGCGGTCTCGTTCCGCGGGCGCTCTGGGAGCTCTGGGTGCGGGCGGGGCTACCGCCCACCGGGCGCCTGATCTCGCTCGGCTGGCACGACGTCGGCAGGTTTCTCGGGCCGAGCATTCGGACGTTCGGCGCGCAGTTCCCGCCCGAACGGCTCGTCAAGATCTTCGGCGACGCCGGCCTCCACGACGTCCGTGCGCGCCCCCTGAGCCTCGGCGGAGGCCTGGTGCTCTGGGGAACACGCGCGTGACGACAGCGCAGCGGCCGGCGTTCTACGCGCTCGCGCGGGGCGGCTGGCGGGACTACGTCACGCTGCTGCACCCGCCGTACACGCTCTGGCACCTGAGCTACGTCGCGATCGGCGCCGCGCTGGCCCCCGAGCTCGAGTGGCAGCGGCTCGTGTGGGGCCTCCTCGCCTTCTTCCTCGGCCTCGGCGTCGGCGCGCATGCGCTCGACGAGCTGAACGGCCGGCCCCTCGCGACGCGGATCCCGTCGCGCGCCCTGGTGCTGCTCGCCGCTGCGTCCATCGGCGCCGCTGCGGCGATCGGGATCGCGGCGGCACTCGCGTGGAATCTCTGGCTGCTCGCCTTCGTCGCGGTCGGGGTCGTGCTCGCGCTCGGCTACAACCTCGAGCTCTTCGGCGGCCGGCTCCACGGCGACAACTGGTTCGCGCTCGCGTGGGGCGCCTTCCCGGTGCTGACGGGCTACTTCGGGGCCGCCGACAAGCTGACGGTCGAAGCTGCGCTCGCGGCCGGGTTCGGGTTCGCGCTCAGTCGCGCGCAGCGGCAGCTCTCGAGCGTCGTCCGGACGATCCGGCGGCAGACGGTGGACGTCTCAGGCGAGGTTGCCTACGCGGACGGCCGGCGCGACGCCGTCACCGCCGAAACGCTCGTCGCGGCGCCCGAGCGCGCGTTGAAGGCGATGACGGTCGGAATCGTCGCGCTCGCGATCTCTCTCGTCTCGATCCGGCTCTCGTAGCGCTGTCGATCTCGGCCGTCCCCGTTCGTCGTACCATCGACAACGACCGAAGGAGGCTCACGTGCAGTACCTGCTCCTGATCTACGGCGCCGAAGGCGAATGGGACTCGCGCTCCGAGGACGAGCGGGAGGCGATCTACCAGGAGTTCTACGCGCTCTCGAACGACCTGCGCGAGCAAGGGAAGCTGGTCTCGGCGAACGAGCTGCAGCCGACGGCGACCGCCACCACCGTCGCCGTCCGGGACGGCGAGACGACCGTGACCGACGGTCCGTTCACGGAGACGAAGGAGACGCTCGGCGGGTACTACCTGATCGAGGCGGAGTCGCTCGACGAGGCCCTCGAGTGGGCAGCCCGCATTCCCTCCGCGCGCGAAGGCGCGATCGAGGTGCGTCCGGTCGTCATGCGTCACGCGGAGGTCGCCTGATCGAAACAGTCGCGCGCGTCTACCGCGAGGAGCACGCGCGCTGCCTGGCGATCCTCGCCCGCGTCCTCGGCGATCTCGAACTCGCCGAGGACGCGGTGCAGGACGCCTTCGCGACGGCGCTCGAGCGTTGGCCGCGGGACGGCGCGCCACGCAATCCCGGCGCGTGGATCCTCTCGGCGGCACGGAACCGCGCGATCGACGTCATTCGGCGACGGCAGACGCTCGAGCGCAAGACGGAGCTGCTGGCAGCGCTCGAGCAGGTCACGCCCGAGGAGGACGAGGTGGACGACGTGGACGAGACGACGATCCCGGACGAGCGCCTGTCGCTGATCTTCGCGTGCTGCCATCCCTCGCTCGCGCTCGAGGCGCGGCTCGCGCTGACGCTACGGACGCTCGGCGGTCTGACGACCGAGGAGATCGCGCGCGCGTTTCTGGTCCCGGAGGCGACTGTGGCGCAGCGTCTCGTTCGGGCGAAGCGCAAGATCCGCGACGCGCGCATCCCGTTCCGGGTGCCGCCGGACCACCTCCTGCCGGAGCGACTGGCGTCGGTGCTCCGCGTCGTCTACCTGATCTTCAACGAAGGCTACGGGCCGCCGGCCCGGCAGGAGCTCTGCTCGGAGGCGATTCGGCTCGCGGCCGTGCTCGCGGTGCTGATGCCGGACGAGCCGGAGGTACATGGGCTGCACGCGCTCCTGCTGCTCCAGGACTCCCGCCGCGCGGCCCGCATCGGCGCCGACGGCGAGCTCGTCCTGCTGGCAAAGCAGGATCGCTCGCGCTGGGACGCGGAGGAGATCGCTGCGGGCAAACGTGCGCTCGAGCGCGCGCTTCCGCTCCGCCGCCCCGGGCCGTACCAGCTCCAGGCCGCCATCGCCGGGCTGCACTCCGAGCCCGAGACGGACTGGGTGGAAATCGCACTGCTCTACGCGCGGCTGCGCGAGCTGGATCCTTCGCCGGTCGTCGCGCTCAACGCCGCGGTCGCGGTGGCGATGGCAGACGGGCCGGAGCGAGGGCTCGAGCTCGTGGAGGAGGCGAGGGGCCTCGACGGCTACCACCTCTGGCACGCCGCCCGCGCGGATCTCCTGCGACGTCTCGGCCGCGACGCAGAGGCAGCGGCGGCCTACAAGCGCGCAGCGGAGCTTGCGCCGCGTCCGGTCGAGCGCCGCTTCCTCGAGCGGCGGCTGCAGGAGGTTCGCGGCGCCGCGACCTGACTTAGTGGCTCAGAGCCACAAACTCGAGTGCCGCGCGACGAAGTGTTCACGTCGCGCCATGACCGAGTCACAGCATCGGCACGTCACAACGTCGTCAGCCCGACGTAGTTCTCGCTGAGCGACGTGGCAGCGGCCTGTGAGCTCGTCACGTACCGGAGCTGCGAGAGCTGGAGCTGCACGTCGAACTCGTCGCCGTCGTCGAGGCGGTGCAGCATCGACGTCATCCACCACGAGAAGTGCTCGGCGCGCCACACGCGCCGGAGGCACGCGTCCGAGTAGCCGTCCAGCGAGGACGCGTTGCCGCCGCCGTACCAGTCGACGATGCGCTCCGCCAGGATCCGCACGTCGCTGATCGCGAGGTTGAGTCCCTTCGCTCCGGTCGGCGGGACGATGTGCGCCGCATCCCCGGCCAGAAACAGCCGCCCGTGCTGCATCGGCTCCGCAACGAAGCTCCGCATCCCCGTCACGCCCCTTTCGAGGATCGGCCCCTCCTCGAGCGCCCAATCCTCGACGCCCGTCCGCGCCTGCAGTTCCGCCCAGATGCGCTCGTCCGGCCACTCGTCGAGATTCTCGTCCGCGCGGCACTGGACGTAGTAGCGCGAGAGCTCCGGCGACCGCAGAGACAGCAGCGCGAAGCCGCGCTCGTGGTACGCGTACACGAGCTCGTCGACCGACGGTGCGACCGCGGCGAGGATCCCGAGCCACCCGAACGGGTACTCGCGGTTGAACGTGCGCAGGACGCCGTGCGGGATCGCATCGCGGCACACACCGTGGAAGCCGTCGCAGCCCGCGATCAATTCGCACTCGAGCTCGTCCTCGCGGCCCTCGTGCCGGAAGCGAAGCCGCGGCCGCTCGGATTCGATCGCCTCCACGCGTACGTCCTCGACCTCGAACAGGAGCGGCAGCCCGGACTTGACGCGCGCCGCGATCAGATCCTTGACCACTTCCGTCTGACCGTAGATGACGATCGAGCGGCCTCCGGTCAAGTCGCTGAGCGGGACGCGGTGGCGCTCGCCGTCGAACTGAACGTGGATGCCGCGGTGAACGATGCCCTCCGCGTCCATCCGTGCGCCGACCCCGGCCTCTCGAAGCAGCTCCACCGTGCCCTGCTCGAGCACGCCGGCACGGATGCGGTGCTCGACGTACTCGCGGCTGCGGTCCTCGAGGACGACGCTCTCGATTCCCTGCATCTCGAGCAGCCGCGCGAGCGTCAGCCCCGCGGGCCCGGCGCCGACGATGCCGACCTGTGTCCTCACGCGCGTCGGTTAGTTTCCCAGTGTGGTTCCGGAGGCGCCGCTCGTGCGGAAGGACTGCGGCCTTGCCGCGAGCGGCGACGGCTGGTTCGTCCTCAACGCGCGTGACGCGTGCTGGCGCGACCGCGGGCCGCGCGGGAAGCTCTGTCACTTCGAGGAGGGCCAGGACTTCCAGCAGCTCGGGCTCCACCTCTACGTCCTCGAGCCGGGGCAGCCGATGAGCATGTACCACTGGGAGGCCGATCAGGAGGACTTCCTCGTCGTCAGCGGCGAGGCGCTGCTGATTGCCGAGGGGGAGGAGCGACCGCTTCGCCAGTGGGACTTCGCGCACTTTCCGCCGAAGGCTTCGCACACGATCGTCGGCGCAGGCAGCGGCCCGTCGGTCATCGTGGCCGTCGGAGCGCGCGTCGACTCGACCGGGCCGAACTGGGGCGGCTACCTCGCCGACGAGACGGCACTGCGGCACGGCGCGGGAGTCGAGCAGGACACGACCGAGCCGGAGGAGGCGTACGCGCGGTTTCCCGACAGCACGCCGACGCGCTACCAGGAGGGCTGGATCCGTTAACCGTCCTCTTCGAGCACGCGCTCGAACACCGCGAACGCGCGGTTCGCAGCCGGGACGCCGCAGTAGATCGCCGTCTGAAGCAGCACTTCCTTCACCTCCTCGCGCGTCAGGCCGACTCGCAACGCGGCGCGGATGTGCATCGCCAGCTCGTGCTCACGCCCCTGCGCGACGAGCGCCGTCAGCGTGATCGCGCTCCGCATTCGCCGGTCGAGCCCTGGCCGCGCCCAGATCTCGCCCCAGGCGTAGCGCGTGATCAGGTCCTGGAAGTCCGCCGTATCGTCGGTGGTGCCGGCAACGGCCGCATCGACGTGCTCGTCTCCGAGCACCTCGCGACGAACGCGCATCCCGCGCTCGTACGCGTCGTGGCTCACGCAGTCAGGTGCGCGACGAGCGCGTCGTTGAACTGCTCCGCCTGTTCGACGTTCGCGAGGTGCGCACCGCCCTCGATTATCACCACGCCCGCGTCCGGAATCTCGGCCGCCATCGCCTCGACGGCGGCCGGCGGTGAAGTTGGATCCTCCGCGCCGGCTACCGCGAGCGTCGGCGCACGAATCCCGGCGAGGCGGCCGGTCAGGTCGAACTCGCGCAACACCTCGCAGTAACGCACGTACGTCTCCGGCGGCACCGCAAGGAGCATCTCGCGGAAGGTTTGCACGTCGTCGAACGCAGGCGTGAACCAGCGCGGCAGAAGGACGTCGGCGATGGCCGTCATGCCGCCGCTGCGAACGAGCTCGATCCGCTGGTCCCACAGCGTCGAATCGCCGAAGCGCGGCGACGTGCAGGCGAGCACGAGCCGGTCGAGGCGGTCCGGCGCGTCGAGGCCGAGCTGCATCCCGACGGCGCCGCCGAGCGACAGCCCGACGAACGAGGCACCCGCGATATCGAGCTCGTCCAGGAGGTCGACTACGCGCCGCGCCAGCGACGGCATCCCGTCGAGGTCGCCGAGCGGCGAGGAGCCGTGGCCGGGGTGGTCGTAGCGGAGGACGCGGAAGCGACCGCGCAGCGCCTCGACCTGTGCGTCCCACATCGGGTACGTCGCGCCGAGGGATCCGGACAGGACGACGACGCTCCCGTAACCGTCGAGCTCGTAGTCCAGACTCATTCGCGCGCGAACGCGAGCGCGCGATCGATCAGGGCATCCGCGGCGCCGAGGTATTCGTCGGGCTCGCGCGCCGCGGGGGCGAATCGCTCCGCCTCCGACAGCGTCTCCGCGCGTACGTTCGCGCGCATTCGCTCCGTGTCCACCTCGAGCGCCTCGAGCGTCTCGCGCAGCGCAGCCGCACCGCCGCCCGCGTAGGCGAGCGCGTCGGAGAGCGCCTTCCACTCGGACTGCCACGCGCCGGCCGCCCGCTCGTGCTCGTGCTCGAGGCGGAGGAGCGCGGCGGCCGCCGCGCGCACATGCTCGGCGCAGGCTCGCACCAGCACCGGCCCGACCGGGTTCCGCTTGTGCGGCATCGTGGACGACCTGCCGGCGTCGTCCAAGCGCACCTCCCCAACCTCCGTCTGCGCGAGCAACAGGACGTCGAGCGCGATCTTCGCGGCGAATCCAGCGGCGACGGCGAGCTCCGCCCCGAGCTCCGCCAGCGGCAGCCGCCGCGTGTGCCACGGCAGCACCGGCGCGGGCAGCTGGAGCTCCTGCGCGTAAGCGTTCAGGACGGCGAGCCCGTTGTCGCCGAACGCGGCCAGTGTTCCGCCCGCGCCTCCGAGCTGCGCCGGCAGCCGCAACGCGCCGAGCCGGTTGCGCACATGGACGACGCCGACGAGCCAGTTGGCAGCCTTCAGCCCGAAGGTTGTCGGCACCGCCTGCTGCAGAAGCGTCCGCGCCGCCGTCACCGATGCGCGGTGCTCGTCGGCGAGGCGGGCGCATTCACGGGCGGCGCCTTCGAGCTCCTGCCGGACGAGCATCGTGGCGTCGCGTGCGACCAGGGCGGCGGCGGTGTCCAGGATGTCCTGGCTCGTCGCGCCGAAATGGACGGACGCCGCGACGTCGCCGCCCACACGCGCGCACAGCGCACGCACGAGCGGCTCGGTCGGGTTCCCCGCGGCGCGACCGTCCGCCGCAAGCGCGGCGACGTCGAAGTCGCCGCGGCACGCCTCCGCAATCGCAGACGCGGCGTGCTCAGGGACGAGACCCGCGCTCGCGGTCGCGGCCGCGAGCGCACGCTCCGCCTCGAGCATCCCCGCGAGCCACGCGCCGTCCGACACCGCGTCACGCAAGGCGGCGGGAACGAAAAGCTCGTCGAACGTCATCAGTGGACGAAGAAGACGGTCGCGCGGTCGCCCTGCATCCGGATGTCGAACCGCAGGCCGCCGGCCTCGGGCTGCGCGACGAGCGTCCCCCGCGCCGCCTCCTCCAGGCCCGAGAGCACCGGGTCGGTCGAGTTGGACGCCCCCTCGTCGAGGAAATAGATCCGCGTCAGCTGGTTCCGGAGGAGCCCGCGCGCATGCACCCACACATCCAGGCGCGGCGCCTCGCCCGGAAGCGCTTCGGGTTTCGCCACCACGAACACGAACCGCCCATCGCCGTCAGTGCCGCTTCTCCCCCACCGCCGGCCGCCCGGATCCCAGAGCTCGACGAGGCCGTCGCCGATGGGAGCTCCCTCGCCGTCGAGAAGCTGCCCCCTCAGCTCGACGGCGCCCGTCTGATGGCGGTCGACGAGGGCGTTCTCGGGCCGTCGGCAGAGACCGATCGTGTAGTAGGGGCCGACGGTCTGGGACGGCGTGCGCGGCAGCGTCACCACGCGCTCTCCAGCGGCGTCGTGACCGGGGCGCCGCGGCCGAGGACGATGTCCCATTCGTATGCCAGCGCCCATTCCGGCTGCGTCGAATCGAGATCGAATCGCGCGACGAGCAGCTCACGCGAGCGCCGATCTCGCACGGCGTGGAAGATCGGGTCGAACGCGAACAACGGGTCGCCAGGGAAGTACATCTGCGTGACCAGCCGCTGCGTGAACAAACGCCCGAACACCGAGAAGTGGATGTGCGCCGGCCGCCATGCATTGTCGTGGTTGCCCCACGGGTACGCGCCCGGCTTGATCGTGACGAAGCGGTAGCGGCCGTCGTGGTCGGTGAGGCACCGCCCGGCGCCGCCGAAGTTCGGGTCGAGCGGCGCCGGATGCCGATCGACTTCGTGGCGGTAGCGGCCGGCGGCGTTCGCCTGCCAGATCTCGATCAGCGCGCCGCGCACGGCGCGGCCGTCCTCGTCCAGCACGCGCCCGTGGACGACGATCCGCTCTCCGAGCGGCTCGCCGCCGTCGCCGCGTGTGAGGTCGCTGTCTCCCGCCTCGACCTCGTCCTCGCCGAACATCGGGCCGTCGAGCCGGTAAAACGCCTCGGGCAGCGAGACGAGCGGGCGACCGGGCGAGCGCCAGCGCGTCGAGCGGTAGCCCGGGTAGTCGAGCTGCACCTCCGGCCCGAACGACGGGTCGTCGGGGAGGACGATCGGCGACTCCTCGCGCATCGCCATCAGCCGGCCCCCTTCGTCTCGAGCGCGCGCAGCACTCCGAGCTCCTCGTCGGTCGGAGGCGCGGTCGTAGCGAGGTCCTTCGCCACGCGCAGCTTCCAGCCCGTCGCCGCCTGCGCCTCGACCGGGGTGACACCGGGATGGGTGGCGACGAGCGTCAGCTCGCCGTCGCGTGGCTCGAGGATCCCGCGGTCGGTGACGACGACTCGGACGCGGTCGCCGAGGCTGGTCGTGAAGTCAAGCTGCTCCACGAACGTACGCGGCGTCTGGCGCAGCAGCACGAACACGTCCCGGACGCTGCTCGCGATCTCGGGCGCGCCGCCACCCCCCGGCAGCCGCACCCTCGGTGCCGCGTAGTCGCCGATCACCGTGCTGTTCAGGTTCCCGTGCCGGTCGATCTGCGCGGCGCTCAGGAAGCCGACGTCGATCCGTTCACCCTGCAGCCAGTACGCGAACATCTCGGGTACGGACACCACCGCGTCGGCGGTCTCTGCGAGCTCGCCGTCGCCGATCGAGAGCGGCAGCCGCTCCGGCTTCGCGCCGATCGTCCCGCTCTCGTAGATCAGGACGCACCCCGGCGCGTGCGTGCGCCGTGCGAGGTTCGCCGCCAGGCTCGGCAGGCCGATGCCGACGAAGCAGACAGTGCCGTCGCGGAGCCGGCGCGCGGCCTCGACGGCCATCATTTCGTCCGCGCTGTAGCCGTTCGCGCTCACGCGGCCGCTGCTTCCGCGGCGAGGCGCTCGTGGTACTGCGTCACGTCGTCGGTCTCGAGCACGTGGCGCTGCATCCACGCCTCGAAGCGCTCGCGGTCGCGGCTGATCCCGTCCCATACGACGTAGAACGCGTTGTCGCGCTCGTAGTAGCCGTGCGCGTACGACGGATGCGCCCCGCCGGGAGCGACCGAGACCGCGTCGAGCACCCAGTGCGGCAGCACGACCCCGCCGGGCACGAGCGAGAGCTCGTCCACGACCTCTTCGACCGTCGCCAGCGCTCGCCTCGACGCGAGGACGGTCTCCTTCTGGACGCCCGCGATGCCCCAGAGCTGCACGTTCCCGCGCCGGTCGGCCTGCTGCGCGTGAACGATTCCGACGTTGGGCCGGTGCGCGGGAACCGCTGCAAGCTCGTCGCCCGTGAACGGGCACTCGATCGCCGCGACGCGCGTTCGCGCGGGCAGGTCGCCGCCGCGGTACCCGCGTAGCAGGCCGAACGGCAGGTTCGCCGCTCCCGCCGCGTAGGCGGCGGCCATGCCGGCATGCGAATGCTCCTCGAGCTCGAGCGGCCGCGGCCAGGCGTGCTCGACGGCGTCGCGCATCCGGTGCAGAGAGCCGACGCCGGGATTTCCGCCCCACGAGAAGATCAGCTTGCGCGCGCACCCCATCCCGATCAGCTGGTCGTAGACCACGTCGGGGGTCATCCGGACGAGGCAGAGGTCGCGGCGCTCCTGCCGGATCAGCTCGTGCCCGGCCGCGTGTGGGATCAAATGCGTGAACCCCTCGAGCGCAACGGTGTCGCCGTCGCGCACGAGCTGCGCGATTGCGTCCCGCAA
>Ga0126307_10002361_pt1 | contig 12717 bp, 13 predicted proteins | sample Plot28_FD_89955 | JGI IMG/M metagenome (GOLD analysis project Ga0126307, IMG submission 89955) | Serpentine soil microbial communities from UC McLaughlin Reserve, CA, USA - Plot28 | ecosystem: Environmental > Terrestrial > Soil > Grasslands | place: USA: UC McLaughlin Reserve, Lake County...
CACCAGGGCGCGGGTCATGGCTCACCTCTCGTCGTGCGGGCTGTCGATGCCTCCGACGCTAGGAACGGCGACGCGCCGCCGTCCCCGGCCGGAGGGCCCGCGACACAGGGGCGAAGGTCCGGCTACGCGCCCTCGTCCGAAGGCGCGTCCTGAGCCAGGCCGGCGTGGGTCTCGCGGAGCTCGCGCTTGAGGATCTTGCCGCTGGGGTTCTTCGGCAGCGCGTCGGTGAGGACGACGTACTTCGGGCGCTTGTAGCCGGCCAGCCGCCCACGGGTGTGCGCGTCGACGTCCGCCGCGGTGAGCGTGACGCCGGGCTTCGGGACGACGACCGCGGTGACCGCCTCGATCCAGTGCGGGTGGCTGATGCCGAAGACGGCGACCTCCGCGACGCCGTCCAGCTCGTAGATCGCCTCCTCGATCTCGCGGCTGGCCACGTTCTCGCCGCCGGTCTTGATCATGTCCTTCTTGCGGTCGACCACCGAGAGGTAACCGTCCTCGGTCATGACGCCGAGGTCACCGGAGTGGAACCAGCCGCCGGCGAACGCGGCCGCGGTCTTCTCCTCGTCCGCGTAGTAGCCCAGAGCGGCGTGCGGGCTGCGGTGCACGATCTCGCCGACCTCCCCGGGCGCCACCGGACGACCGTCGTCGTCCACGACCATCGTGTCGACGTTGAGCGCCGGGCGGCCGGCCGAGCCGGCCCGCTCCAGCTGCTCGTGCGGGCGCAGGATCGTGGCCAGCGGGGACATCTCCGTCTGTCCGTAGAAGTTCCAGAGCTGGACGTCGGGCAGCCGCTGCTGCAGCTCGCGCAGCACCTCCACGGGCATGGCCGAGGCGCCGTAGTAGCCCTTCCGCAGGCTGCTGAGGTCGGTGGTGTCGAAGTCGGGGTGGCGCAGGAGCGAGATCCACACCGTCGGCGGGCAGAACAGCTTGGTGACCTTCTCGCGGGCGATCGTCGCGAGCATCGCCGCGGGGTCGGGGGCGGGCAGGATGATGCTCGTCGCGCCCAGGTAGACGTCGACGGAGAAGAAGCAGTCGAGCTGGGCGCAGTGGTACATCGGCAGGGCGTGCACCTCGACGTCGTCCGGGCCCATGCCGCCGTCGACGATGCAGCTGACGTACTGGCTGATCAGTGACCGGCTGGAGAGCACGACGCCCTTGGGGCGCGACTCGGTGCCCGACGTGTACATCAGCCGCAGCGGGTCGTCGTCGGCGACCACGACGTCCGGCGCGCTCGCGTCACCCGCCTGCCACCAGGCGTCGACGTCCTCCCAGCCGGCCGTGGGGGAGGCTCCGGACAGGCCGATCCAGCCGCGGACGCCGCCCGCCACGCCGGCCGACGCCAGGGCCTTCTCCGCGGTCGTGGCCAGCGCGTCCTCCACGACCATCCCGGCGGCGCCGGAGTGCCGGAGGATGAAGGCGATCTCCTCGGCGCCCAGCATGAAGTTGACCGGTACGAGCACCACGCCGAGCTTGGCGGTGGCGAACGCGAGGACGGCGAACTGCCACGAGTTGTGGCTGAGCAGCGCCAGCCGGTCGCCCTTGGCCAGCCCGCGCCCGGCCAGGGCATTCGCCGTCCGGTTGACCGCCGCGTCGAACTCCGCGTAGGTGAACCGCCGGTCGCCCGAGACGACGGCGAGCTTGTCGGGATACCGGGCCGCGGTGCGGTGCAGCAGATCGCCGACGGAGTGCTGCCGCGCGCGGGCGATCGTGGCGGTCGTCTGGGGGCTGAACGTCGCATCCATGAGCGCAACGCCCTTCTGCTGGAGGCCGGACCAGGCGGACGACGCTCTGGCGGAGTTCACGCTAACGGGCCTCCTGCGGGCAGGTGAGAGGGGTGGACGTCGTCACCTCGGCGTCCCCGGATCGTTGATCAGAGCCGATGGTCGCCCCTTCCCGGAAGAGGAATGACATGTTCTCGCCCCGCCGCCTGCTGCTCCTGCCCCTGGTCCCGCTGCTGGTCGCGGGGTGGATCGCGCCCGCTGCGGCCACGCCGGCCGGCCCGTGCGCCAACCTCGAGGCGATCCAGGTGCCGGGGGTGGAGCTCCAGCGGGTGGAGTGCCAGACCGACCTCTCGGCCACGGCGCTCGCCGCGAAGGGTCGCAGCGACATCAGCGACTGGGCCGGCCTGCACTCGAAGAAGACGGTGAACCCGCCGGCCGGGGCCGGGATCCAGGTCGACGGCTACTTCCCGGACGACTCGACGACCAACACCACGTACGGCTGGAACCACGACTCCCAGTTCGTCATCCGCCTGCCCGAGAACTGGAACGGCCAGCTGGTGATCACCGGCGCCCCGGGCGTGCGGAAGCAGTACGCGCCCGACTACATCCTCAGCGACTGGATGCTGTCCCAGGGCTACGCCTACGCCTCCACCGACAAGGGCAACACCGGCACCTCCTTCTACGAGAACGGGTCGCGCTCGGCGCCCGGCCAGGCGATGCGGGAGTGGCACGACCGGGTCTCCGAGCTGGCCGTCGCCGCCAAGGAGGTCGTCGCCCAGCGCTACGGCTCGCGCCCGGCCCGCACCTGGATGACTGGCATCTCCAACGGCGGCTACCTCACCCGCTGGCAGCTGGAGAATCGGCCCGAGCTCTTCGACGGTGGCGTGGACTGGGAGGGCACCCTGATGACTGCCGACGGGCCCAATCTGTTCACCTACCTGCCGACGGCGCTGCGCGAGTACCCGCAGGCGGCGGTCGACCCCGCGGCGCGGCAGCGGATGTACGACGTCGGCTTCGCCCCCGGCTCCGAGGTCGTGTGGGCCGACCACTACGCCGTCTACTGGGACCTGACCCAGCGCAGTTACCGGGAGGCCTTCGACCCGGACTACGACGGCGCGACCAAGGCGGGCACGCCCTTCTGCCGCACTGGCGGCGCCCCGGGGACGGCGACCGCGTGCGACGCCGAGTACGACTACGCCTCCCGCCCGCAGGAGGTGAAGGACGCCGTCGCCTCCGTGTCGCTGACGGGCAACATCCGCCGGCCGATGATCACGCTGCACGGGGATCTCGACGCGCTGCTGCCCATCGCGACCGACTCCGACGTCTACACACAGATGATCGCCGACGCGGGCCGGAGCCGGCTGCACCGCTACTACACGGTAGAGGGCGGCAACCACGTCGACGACCGGGCCGACACCTATCCGGGCGACGTCCGGCCGATCCTGCCCTGCTACCGGGAGGCGTTCCTGCGCCTCACCTCGTGGGTGACCGACCGCCAGGCCCCGCCGGCCAGCCAGTCGGTGGCGCGGCAGCCGGCCGGCGACGAGGCCAACACCTGCCCGCAGCTCGCGGCCACGGCGACGGGCCACGGGTCAGGGCACGGAGGGGGCAGCTGACCTCGTGGTCCGGTAGCGCAGGACCACCACACCCGACGGGTACGTCGTCGTGGCGACGAGTTCCAACCGCATGGCGCCGAGGTCGTCGAAGATCCGGGGGCCGGTTCCCCAGAGATAGGGGCTCAGCATCAGCCAGATCTCGTCGACCAGGTCCTGGGTCAGCAGGTCGTGGGCCAGTTCGCCGGCACCGGTCACGATCAGGTTGCCCTCGTGCGCGGCCTTGATGCCGCGCACGCTGTCGGCCAGGTCGCCCTCGAGCAGGGTCGCGTTCCAGGTCAGCGGCGAGCTCAGCGTCCGGGACGCGACGTACTTGGGCATGCTGTTCATCTGCTGCGCGTAGGCCTCGAAGCCGGGGAGGTCCGCCATCTGCGGCCACACTGTCGCCAGGCCCTCGTAGGTCCTGCGCCCCATGACCATCGCGTCGGCGGCCTGCCACATCTCGAGCGAGGCCTGCTGGCTGTCGGGGTCGAGCACGAGCCACCCGCCGGGTTCGGGCACCGGTGCCTCGTAGGCGCCGTTCACGGTCATGGCGTTGCTGACGATCAGTCGGCCCACGTCGAGGCAGCCTTCCGCACCGTCCCGGTGATGTGTAGCCCTTGTGGCGCCTCCGCGTCGTGAGAACCATGGGAGACATGGCGTCGGGACGACCAGAAGAAGCCGGGGACTACGAGTACGACCTCGCCCACGAGCGACCTGACAGTGGGGAGCAGGCCGCCGTGCACCGGCCCGACCAGCGTCCAGCCGCCCCGCCGCCGGGTCGACCGGTCGAGTACGGCCAGGACATGAGCTACGACGAGGCCCACGACTTCTGAGGGGGAGTCACAGGCCGGGGAACACCCGGCGGAGATCGTCCAGCGACACCGCGCCGTCGACCCGCGCGCCCCGTGCCTCGTCGGCGTTCCGCAGGCGGCCGGTCAGCAGGCGGGGGAGGGCCTCGGCGGGCAGGTGCAGCTCTCCGTCGCTCCGCTCGGGCGCGCCCGTCAGCCGGGCCTGCTCCGCGAGCGTCAGGCCGAGAGTCATGTCCGGAGACGTCGTCCGCACGGTCAGCGTGGCGGGGCCGTCCAGCTCCGCCGGCTTCCCGGCGAAGCCGAGCAGGAACGCCAGTGGCCCCAGGTACTGCTCGACGAGGACGGCGGCCACGTCGTCGGGGATGGTCGCCCCGGGGTCGAACCCGACCTCGACGTCCCAGGCGTGGATCGCCGCCTCGTTCAGCCGCATCCCGGTGAACAGGTCGATGCCGGCCGGCTCCGGGAGGAAGGCCATCGGGACGCGCAGACCGCTCCGCTGCGCCGGGTCCAGCTCTGCGAACGCCCGGTCCAGTTCGGCGCCTGCGCGCAGGTACCCGTCGGCCTGCTCCCGCGGGCTCATCGCGTTCCACCGTGCCCAGACGGCCTTGTTCTCGTCGCCGGGCCGCTCGGTCCCCGCCTGGGCGGCGCGCAGGGTCGCGAGCGTGATCTCCGCACCGCTGCCGAGGTGGGACAGCACCTGGGCGACCGTCCACTCGGAGGCACCCGACGGGGTGGCCAGGTCGTCGTCGGTCAGGGTGCCGACCAGGCGGGCGAGCCGCTCGTAGGTGCGGTGGTCAGCGGCGATGGTGCGATCGGCGAGCTCGCTCACGATTCTCCTGCGGGTCGGGGGGCCCGGCGGATCGGCGCCACGGTCGCCACCGGCTCGTTCGTCAGGAAGTCCATCACGAGCGCGTTGACGAGGTGCGGTTTCTCCTGGGTGAGGAAGTGCGAGGTCCCGGGGACGACGGCCAGCTCGGCGTTCGGCAGCGCGTCGAACATCGCGACCGCGTGGGCGAGGGTCATCAGGTCGTCGTCGGCGTAGACGACCAGCGACCGGTGGGGGATCCGGCCCAGTTCGGCGGGGTCGACGTGCGGCTCGTTCCTGAACATCTCGCCGACCTTGCCCACCACCACAGCGAAGTGCGTCGCGCCGTCGGGGGAGACCTCGCCGTAGGCCTCGCCCAGGAACTGGACGACCTGGTCGATGTCGAACTCGGCGTCCGGCGCCGCCTCGCCGGACTTGTCGAACCCGCCGCTGATCATGACGAGCCGGTTGACCAGGTCGGGCCGCTGCATCGCCACGAGCATCGCCACGACGGCGCCGTCGCTGTGTCCGACGAGGTCGGCGGGCCTCCCGACGACGGTGTCGAGGAAGGCGATCGTGTCATCGGCCATCAGCTTGTAGGTGATCGGGCCGTCGACGTCCGGGGTGTGCCCGTGTCCACGCCGTTCCGGGGTGTAGACGTGGAAGCGCTCGGCCAGCGGGGCCAGATTCGGCTCGAACCACCGGGCGTCGACCAGGCCGCCGTGCATCAGCACCAGGGGCTCGCCGTCCCCGTGCTCGTCGTACCAGGTCCGGACGTCGCCGAGCTGCACGTACTGCGCCATCGCTGCTGCCTCCAGAGGCTGACGCCGCATTCGACCACCACCGCGCGCCGTGATGGCCCTTCCGGGACGCGGCAGGTGGGAGGGTCGGGGCATGAGCGGGCCGGCGGGCCGATTCGTCCTCGAGCTGACACGCGCGCTGCCGTCGCCGCGAGAGCGCGTCTTCCGGGCGCTTACGCAGCGCGCCGACCTGGCGGTCTGGTGGGGGCCGATGGGCTTCACGACGCCGGAGATCGAGCTCGACCTCCGCGTCGGTGGCCGCTACCGGTTCACGATGCAGCCGCCCGAGGGCGACCCGTTCCACGTCTCCGGCGAGTTCCGGGAGCTCCAACCACCCGCCCGGCTGGCCTACACGTTCCGATATGACGAGCCGACGCCCGACGACCGCGAGACCGTCGTGACGCTGACGTCGGACGACGTCGGCGGGACCACGGAGCTCGCGTTGCGGCAGGGCGCGTTCGCCACCGAGGAACGGCTCGCCCTCCACCGGGGCGGCTGGACCGACAGCCTGGACAAGCTGTCCGCACTCCTCGACGCGGGTGCCTGACCCCTGCCGAGATGCCCTGGTGGAGCGTGCGCCCCCGGTTCTAGGTTGGTTCGTCTGACCCCTCGACCGACAAGGGAGTCGGTATGAGCACCTGGAATGCCATGTCCTACGAGGCCAAGGAAACGATCCTCCGGGTGGTCCGCACCGAGGCCGAGCAGTTCTTCGCCCTGGTGGACCGGGATGATGCCTGGGAGGCGCCGACCGGTGCCGGCCACTGGCAGGTGCGCGACGTCGTCGCCCACATCGTCGACACCACCGAGGCCTACTTCGTCGCGTTCGACGCGGCGCGCAGCCACAGCGACGTCGACCCCGCCTACGGGCTGCCGGGCATGGCCGCCCGCGTGGACCAGCAGGCTCTGGCCCTCCGCGACCAGCCGCGCGAGGCCCTCGTGGAGCGGCTGCGCGGCGACCTCGACAAGATCATGGAGACGTTCGACGCGCTCACCGAGGACGAGTGGTCCAACCTCCTGGTCCCGCACTTCTACATGGGTCCGCTCCCGGCGTTCTTCTATCCCGCGTTCCAGCTCATGGACTACGGGGTGCACTCGTGGGACGTCCGGCAGGGAACCGGCCGCGCGCACGGACTGTCGGGGGAGGCGGCGGACCTGCTGACCCCGTTCATGTTCGTGCTGTGGAAGTACACGGTCGCCGCGAGCGAGCCGGAGCCGTGCGAGCTCGGGATCCGCATCACCAGCGGGCCCAACGCGGGGGACACCCGAGTCACGGTCGGCCCCGACGGGATGGACTACCGGCCCGCGGACGCCTCCGGCCTGCCCGCGGTGCTCGAGTTCGACCCTGGGAGCTTCGTGCTCACGGCGTTCGGGCGCGCGAACGCAGGCACCATCCGGGGCGAGCGGGCGGTGGCCGACCGCTATCTCAACCTCTTCTTCCGGATCTGAGGAGAGACCCGCCCGCATCCGTTCGGAGCCCTTGATCGGCGTCGTCCCGACGGGCAGGCTGTGAGCCAGACCACCAGCCGAGCAGCACCGGAGGCCGCCGTGGAAGCGCATGTCGGGGACACGATCATCGTCCACTCCACCCACCAGGGAGAGCCCGAGCGCACCGGTGAGGTGATCGAGTGCCACGAGCCCGGCGGTGGACCGCCCTACCGCGTGCGGTGGGAGCCCGACGGGCACACCGCGCTCTTCTACCCGGCCGGTACCCCGGCCGTCGTCCGCCCCGGCCCCTCACGTAGCTGAGGGGCCGAACTCATGGCGAAGGACACCGCGGCCGCTCCGGCGCCGCGACCCGCCGAGAAAGTGCGCAACGTGGCCCTCGTCGGCCACGCCGGGTCGGGGAAGACCACCCTGGCCGAGGCCCTGCTCGTCGCCACCGGCGCCCTCCCGCGTGCCGGCCGGGTCGAGGACGGCGCGACCTGCCTGGACACCGAGGACGTCGAGATCCGCCAGCAGCGCTCGGTCTCCCTCGGCGTGGCCACCGTCGAGCACGACGGGCACCGGATCACGCTGCTCGACACCCCGGGCTCGCCGGACTTCGTCGGTGAGCTGCGCGCCGGCCTTCGCGCGGCCGACGCCGCCCTGTTCGTCGTCTCCGCGGTCAACGGCGTCGACGCCACGACGGTGCAGGTGTGGGAGGAGTGCGCCGCCGTCGGCATGCCGCGCGCCGTCGTCATCACCCAGCTGGACCGGGCACGGGCCGACATCGACGACGCCGTCCGGATGTGCCAGCAGATGCTGGGGGAGGGCGTGTACCCGGTGCACCTGGCCGACCGGGCCCCGGGCGGGTCGGTCCAGGGACTGATCTCGCTGCTGGACCCCGCCGCCGACGCTCCCGACGCCGACCGGCTCCGCTCGGAGCTCATTGAAGGCATCATCGGTGAGAGCGAGGACGAGGCCCTCATGGAGCGGTACCTGGCCGGCGACAAGCTGGTCCAGGACGACCTGATCTCCGACCTCGAGACGGCGGTCGCCCGGGCGCACTTCCACCCCGTGCTGCTCGCCGCCCCGCTGAGCGGCGTGGGCATCGACTCCCTGCTCGAGCTGATGATCGCCGGCTTCCCCTCCCCGACGGAGCACGGCTGCCCGACCGCGACCCGCCCCGACGGCTCGGCGGCCCTGCCGCTGACCTGCGACCCCGACGGCCCGCTCGTCGCCGAGGTCGTGAAGACGACGACCGACCCCTATCTCGGCCGGGTCTCCCTGGTCCGCGTCTTCTCCGGCACGCTGCGCCCCGACATCCCGGTGCACGTCTCCGGCCACGGGCTCGCCGAGCGCGGCCATCCCGACCACGACGTCGACGAGCGCGTCGGCGCGATCTCCTCGCCGCTGGGCACCAACCTGCGCACGGTGGCGGCCTGCCCGGCCGGCGACATCTGCGCGCTGGCCCGGCTGGTCAGCGCCGAGACCGGCGACACCCTCTCCTCCCCGGAGGACCCGCGGCTGGTGCCCCCCTGGGACCTGCCCACCCCGCAGCTACCGGTCGCGGTGGAAGCCGCCTCCCGCGCCGACGAGGACCGGCTGGCCACCGCGCTGGCCCGTCTCGTCGCCGAGGACCCGACCGTGCGGCTGGAACGCCGTCAGGACACCGGGCAGCTGCTCCTATGGTGCGTGGGGGAGGCGCACGCCGAGGTGCTGCTCGAGCGGCTGCGCACCCGGCACGGCGTCGCGGTGAGCACGGTGCCCGTGCGCGTCCCCATGGTCGAGACGCTCGCCGGGCCGGCCAAGGTCACCGGGCGGCACGTCAAGCAGTCCGGCGGCCACGGGCAGTACGCCGTCGTGGTGGTGGAGGCCGAGCCGGGCCCGCCGGGCTCCGGGGTCGTCTTCGAGCAGAAGATCGTCGGGGGCACGGTGCCCAGCCAGTTCCACGGCAGCGTCGAGAAGGGCATCCGGACCCAGGCGCAGCGCGGGATCAGCGGCGACCGGCCGCTGGTCGACGTCCACCTGACGCTCGTCGACGGCAAGTCGCACTCGGTCGACTCCTCCGACGCGGCCTTCCAGGCGGCCGGGGCGCTGGCGCTGCGCGAGCTCGCCGCGGCGGCGGGCACGCGGGTCCTCGAACCGTGGTGCGAGGTGGACGTCGTCGTCCCCGGTGAGTACGTGGGGGCGGTGATGAGCGACCTGTCCGGACGACGGGCCCGGGTCACCGGCAGCGAGGCCGACCCGGACCGCGACCTCACGACCGTGCGGGCGGAGGTGCCGGAGATGGAGCTGCTGACCTACCCGGGCGTGCTGCGGTCGGTCACGCACGGCACCGGCAGCTTCTCGCGTCGGCAGCTGGGCTACGAGGCGGCCCCCGCGAACCTCGCCGTACCCGCCTGAGCGGCTCTTTTCCGGCCTGCGCCGTCCGGAGGCTCGCCGCGATCATGCGAGTGGTGAGGAGGTCGGGGTCCTTCTACTAGCCTCGGGCACGGTGTGCAGGGGGCTGGAGGAGCAGTGACGTCGTCGAACGGACCGTCGGCGGCTGTTCCTGTTCCCGCGGAACGCCGGCCGGTGGTCGATCGTGAGGCCCTGCCCGACCGGGTGTGGACCCTCCCGAACGCGCTCTCGGTGCTGCGCCTGCTCGGCGTCCCGGTCTTCCTCTGGCTGCTGCTCGGCCCGGAGGAGGACGGCTGGGCGCTGGTCATCCTCATGGTGTCGGGGTTCACCGACTGGCTCGACGGCAAGCTCGCCCGCTGGCTGAACCAGGGGAGCCGCCTGGGCGCCCTGCTCGACCCGGCCGCCGACCGGCTCTACATCGTCTGCACGCTCGTCGCCCTGGCGATCCGCGAGGTCGTACCCGTCTGGGTCGTCGCCCTCCTGCTGGGCCGCGAGCTCGTGCTCGGCGTCATGCTGCTGGTCCTGCGGCACTACGGCTACCCGCCGCTGCAGGTGCACTACCTCGGCAAGGCGGCCACGCTGCTGCTGCTCTACGCCTTCCCGGTGCTGCTGATCGCCGACGGCGAGGGCCCCCTGGCGGCCATCGCCGAGCCGTTCGCCTGGGCGCTGACGATCTGGGGGACGGCGCTCTACCTGCTCGCCGGGCTGTTCTACGTCGTCCAGGTGGTCGGGATCGTGCGCGCCGAGCGGACGGCGCTGGCCCCGAACTTGACCGAGCCGTGACCTCGACCCCGCGTGGCGGCGCCCCGCGTTCCCTCGGTGCGTCGTTGCTGGACGCCGTCCTCGCCGAGACCCTCGACCCCGCGTACGCCCAGGCGGCCGCCGCCCGTGCGGCCGGCCGGCCGGAGCGACCCCGCTGGCGGGGCCGGGCGCTGGTGGCGCTGACCATGTCGATCGCAGGCCTGCTCATGGCGGTGACCTACGACCAGGCCGCCGCCGGCGCGGAGGGCCGCGAACAGGTCCGGGAAGCGCTGATCGGCGACATCGACCGGGAGTCCTCGGTCAGCGACGACCTGCAGGACCAGCTGCAGGACCTCAGCCAGGAGGTCACCAGCACCCGGGACGAGCTGCTGGCCGCCTCGGCGGTGGGCCAGGACGCTCTGGACGACCTCGACCGCGCCGAGCAGGGGTCGGCCGCGGTCCGCGTCACCGGGCCCGGCCTGCTGGTCACGCTCGCCAACGCCGACCCGAAGGCCGACGAGGACCCGGTCGGCGGGGCCACGGAGGACGACGGCCGCGGCCGGGTGCGCGACGGCGACCTCCAGCTGGTGGTCAACGCGCTCTGGTCGGCCGGCGCCGAGGCGGTCAGCATCAACGGCCAGCGTCTGGGGCCCCTCACCGCCATCCGCTTCGCCGGTGAGGCCGTCCTGGTCGACTTCAAGCCGGTCACCAACCCGTACGAGATCACCGCGATCGGGGACCCCGACACGCTGGCCGGACGATTCCTGGCCAGCCCCGAGGTCAACGCCCTCGCCGTGATTTCCGAGACCTACGGTCTCCGCTTCGACTACGCCCGGAAGGATGAGCTCACCCTGCCCGCCGCCAGTACCCCTGAGCTCCGCATCGCCGTGCCGGAGGTCCCCGCGGGGGACGCTCCGGCCACCGACCCCACGCCGGGAGGCTGACCCGTGATCCCGATCCTCGGACTCGCGGCGGGTGTCCTCCTCGGACTCTTCTTCGACCCGACCGTCCCGCTGTGGCTGCAGCCCTACCTGCCGATCGCCGTCGTCGCCGCCCTCGACGCGGTGTTCGGCGGCTTCCGGGCGCGGCTGGACGGGATCTTCGACGCGAAGGTCTTCGTCATCTCCTTCGTGTCCAACGTCGTCGTCGCGGCGCTCATCGTCTTCCTGGGTGACCAGCTCGGCGTCGGCGCGCAGCTGTCCACCGCCGTCGTCGTCGTCCTGGGCATCCGGATCTTCGGCAACGCCGCCGCCATCCGTAGGCACGTGTTCCGGGCATGACCGAGGAACGGCCGCAGGGACGGCCCGGACCCGACGGTCCGGACGACGACGCCGTCCCGCACCCCTTCGGCCCGGGACGACTGGGGGAGCGGCCGGCCGAGGCCGAGGACACGGCCGAGCCCGAGCCCGAGCCGTCCGCGTCGGACGACCCGGTCGAGGTGGAGGCAGCGGCGGAGCCCGAGCCGCCGATCGAGGACGAGGCCGAGGACACGGCCGAGCCCGAGGAATCGACCGAACCCGAGGATGCGGCGGAGCCCGCGGAGCCCGAGGAGACCGCGGAGCCCGAGCCCGGAGACGCGGCCGAGCCCGAACCCGCTCGGTCGAAGGTCGCGATCACCGCTCGCCGCGGCCGGGATCCCTTGGCCGCCGCGCTGATCGGCGTCCTCACGCTGCTGCTCGGCTTCGCGTTCGCCGTCCAGGTGCGCAACGTCGGGAACGACCAGGCCCTCAGCGGTGCGCGGGAAGAGGACCTCGTCCGCATTCTCGACGACCTCAACGCCCGCGAGGAGCGGCTGCGCGAGCAGATCAGCGACCAGCGGACGGCGCTGCAGCAGCTCACCAGCTCCGACAGCCAGTCGGCGACGGCGCTGGAGGAGGCCCGCAAGCGGGCGGAGGCGATCGGGATCCTCAACGGCACCGTCCCCGCGCAGGGCCCCGGGCTGACCATGACGATCCGCGACCCGGACGACGCCGTGCGGGTGGCCGACATCCTGGACGCGATCCAGGAGCTCCGCGGTGCCGGCGCCGAGACGATGCAGATCGACGGCGTGCGCGTCGGCGTCTCGACAGCCGTCACCGGCGATCCCGGAGGGCTGATGATCGACGGCCGGCCGATCAACACGCCGTACGAGTTCGTGGTCATCGGCGACCCGCAGAACATGGAGACGGCCATGAACATCCCGGGTGGTGTCGTGCCGCGGATCAACAGCCGGGGAGGATCGGTCACGATCGAACCGGCCGACGAGGTGGTCGTGGACGCGTTGCGGCCGCTCGACACGCCTCAATACGCTTCGCCCGCCACCGGGAACTGAGAAAGGACCTCGGTGCCCCCCACCCCTCGCTCCGCTCGGGGCGGGGCCCTGCACCGAGGCCGTACACCCGAACCACCGACCTTCTAGGAGACGATCGCCGCATGGCCACACCA
>Ga0126307_10002362_pt1 | contig 12716 bp, 14 predicted proteins | sample Plot28_FD_89955 | JGI IMG/M metagenome (GOLD analysis project Ga0126307, IMG submission 89955) | Serpentine soil microbial communities from UC McLaughlin Reserve, CA, USA - Plot28 | ecosystem: Environmental > Terrestrial > Soil > Grasslands | place: USA: UC McLaughlin Reserve, Lake County...
GGTTGATCGAATGTCTGCCCAGCAGCCATGGTCCCGACGACCGAGGCCCTTTGGCACTGCCGTTCTCTGCAGTTGGCCGGCAGGTCAGTGGTGATCATGAGAATCAGGCCAGTGGTGATCATGCGAATTGAGATCTGGCCGCGTACGCAAGCCGAATGTTGCTCGACCACGGAGATCGCGAAACCGTAGGCGCTGAGCCCAGAGCAGCAATCTTTGACGTCGACGTTCTTCCGTGCTCGGCTCACTAAAGTCACCGCCATGGCGCAGTAAGCACGATCGATACCCGGGGCAGATTGCTCGCTCAGCAGTGCTCCGTGTGATGACGTGGGAACGACGGCGATCACTGCATAGACCGTCGTGATCTAGGCGAGCACAGGTAGCGCCAGACCTCAGCGGGCCACGACCTCCCGTCCTGTGATGGTCCGAGGGCTGATGGCGATGTGTAGTGGACGGTTCCCGGCTGCCCAGGGCACGGGTCCCGCCTTTGTCCACAGCTCCATGAGATTGAAGTCTTGCGTGACCCGCTCGGCGGACCCCCGCACCACAACGCTCCAACCAGTGCGGGCGTCCTCGTCCAGTCCATCGATCTCAAAAGCGACGTTCGTGCGGCGTGCCAGCTGCGACAGCACCCCGTCCGGCGCAGTCCGAAAGACGATGGTTTTGTTGTAGTAGGCGTAATTGACCGGGACCAGTTGGGGACCGTCCGGCGCGTTCCACGCGACCCGGCCGACCGTGTGCTCACTCAGTAGCCGCTCACACGTCGCGCGCGGAATCTCTCGGAAAGGGGCATTCTGGCGGGAGTCCCCGGTAGTTGACGACATCGACAGCTCCTTTTGCTGACAGGGCGCCGGTCAAGAGGGGCCGGAGTTCAACCGCCAGGCTATCCGGATCAGGGCAGATGCGCTGTGCGCAGAACGAACCTCAACTTTCTATGATCGGGGGCTCACTGCCATGACGGGCGGCATACCACTCCTTGTACGCGGCGACGGCCGTAGGCAAGGTCATGAACAGAAGATGCTCCCCTATCCGGTCTACCAAACCAGCGGTCGCCAAGGTCTCACGCAGCTCAGACTTCACCCTGGCGAGAGCGAAGATGATGCCGCGCTCCGACAGCGTCTCGCGTAGCTCCTCCAGCGCGTCGACGGCTGTGAGGTCTACCTCGATGTTCGCCTCGGCGTTCAATAAGAACCACTCAACGCGCGTATCCGCACTGTCGACCGAGGCAACGGCGCGACGCTTGAAGTCCTCGGCATTGGCGAAGAACAGCGGCGCGTCGTAGCGATAGACCAGGAGACCTGTTACCTGGCGGCCGGTTGCGTAGTCGTCTATGTCATGCATGCCGGCTACGCCTGGGACATAGCCCAAAATGCCATCATGCGGGCGGGCAATGCGCCGGAGCAGGTCCAATATCGACAGGCCGACGGCTACGGCTATCCCGTACAACACATCCAAGATCAAGACTGCGACCGTCGTGGTCAGCGCCAGGAACAGCTCGCTGCGACGGAATCGGGCGATCCGGCGAAGCTCCGGGAGATCGATCAACCTGAGTGCGGCGAAAATGACGACCGCGCCGAGGGCAGCTAGCGGAAACGTGGACAGCGCCGGGCCCAGGAACACCGTCGCCGACAGCACGACCGTGGCCGCGACCAGGGAGTGCAGCTGGGTTCGGCTGCCCAGGGTGTCACCGATCACCGTACGGCTGCCGCTGCTGCTGACCGGAAATCCCGAGAACAGGCCGGCGGCCAGGTTGGCCCCACCTAGGGCAAGCAACTCTTGGCGGGCGTCGATGGCCTCCCGCCGCTTCGCGGCAAAGGCCCTGGCTGTCACGACGTTGTCGGAGTAGGCGACGATCGCCACGCCAAGCGCAGCTGGCAGCAGAGTTCTCAAGTCGAGGGCGGAGAAGTCGGGAATCGATGCCGGGGGCAGTTCCCGGGGGATGTGACCGACGGTTGGGACTCCGGCACGGCTCAGATCCAGCGCCGCTACCGCGACCGCTGCCAGCACCATCGCGATCAGCGGCCCCGGCCACCTCGGTAGCAACCGGTGAAACGCCGCCAGCAGTACGAAGGTGCCAGCAGCCACCAGCAGGGTAGGGCGGTGAAGCTGATCGAGATGGGCGGCAAGAGACCGTAGCTCGGCAAGGACGGATTCCCCTTCAACGGGAATTCCGGTCACATTGCCAAGTTGGCTGACGATCATCAGCAGCGCGATGCCGGCCATGTATCCAATGAGGACCGGATGAGACAGCAGGCCGGCTAGGAAGCCAAGCCGTGCAAGCCAGGCCAGCACGAAGACCGCGCTCACGGCGAGCGCCAGCGCCGCCGCAGTCTCGGCATAGCGCTGCTGATCACCGGAAATGAGCACGGAGACCGCTGCGGCGGTCATCAGCGCGGTGCTGGACTCGGGCCCGACGGAGAGCTGGCGAGAGGAGCCGAGGATTGCATAGAGCACAAGCGGGCCTACCGCAGCCCACAGTCCGGCGACCGCGGGAAGCCCGGCAACCTCCGCGTACGCCATCACCTGCGGAACTAGGTAGGCCGCGACCGTCACGCCGGCAAGAATGTCCCCGCCCAGCCAGCTCAGCTGATAGCGGCGCAGTACCCAGATCCCGGGCAGGTAGCGGCGAGCGCGACCCGCCGGCTCTCTCCCGGCGGCATCATTAGTCGTCAGCGGTCACCCCGGCCTTCTACGTCTGGAGGCGGCCCTCCACCCGAGAACGCGATACTCAGCCCAGCATGAACCTGAAGTCGTCTAAGTTGCGTCGTTGTCTACCTCGTAGATGCTCCCGTTCGTGATGGACAGCGACACGATGGATGGCCGGCGGTGCAGGCTGTCAAGCAGCAGCGTGCAACACAGCAGCATCGGGTAAGCCACGCGGTGGGTGTTGTTCGTCGCTACGGCGCGGTTTGGAGGTGGCGAGCGGCTTCCACTTATGGGTGGATCTGGTCCGCTTCACTGCCTCACACCTCGCCGTTCAAGACGTCTGGTTCAGTTGAGTGAAGCCGAGTGGAACTAGAGCTTGCCTGCATCCCGTCGTGGTGTTCCTCCAGGAGTGTTCGTAGCGCTAGCGGTCGTTGTGTTGATGAACATGACCGGACAGGAGGTGTTCCGCATAATCAGGCTTGGGAGGAGCCCGGTTCGAATACTCCATCTGTCATCAGAGTGCTCGCAGCGCAGCACCAAGAGGTCTGCGTCGGCCGACAGCCGACTGAGTTCGGAAGCTAGTCGACTTTCAGCGTGAACGACGTCCACCTGAACGTTCGGAGCGCACGCGGCGGACATGACCAGGGCCTCCGCCTGCAGGCGGTCATGGTTTGCTGACTCCATTCCTCCCGGCGATGCAGCGCTTTCGGGCGCGATGACCACAGTGAGTCGGGCGTCGCTGAGCGCGGCTTCTGCGCATGCCTGGGTCAGGACATGTTCACTTGCGGGCCCCCCTGTCCAAAGTGCGACGACGTGGTGCTGGCGATCGTATTGGTGGTGGGGGGACCGCGAGACGGTAACCACTGGGCTGCTGGCGTGGACCAACAGCCGATCCTCGACGCTTCCGAGGGCACCATAAGCGGATCGTGGCTTCGCGGAGTCGACACCGACGGCCAAGACTGCGGCTGATTTCGTCAGCTCCGCCAGCTGCTCGCTGACCACTCCACGCAGCAGTAGCGTTCCCACGGCAACGCTCGGCTCCCGCCGCGACGCCGCGGCGGCGCTGGAATTGAGGAGGTTCTCTCGGTCGACGGCCGTTTCCGGGCTTGGGCCGGCGCCGTCTGGAGTGACGTGGGCAATGATGAGGCCCAGGCGTCGGATTCGGGCTTCCTGTGCCGCCCAGAGGACGGCATTCTGGGCTACACGCGAGGCGTTGACCCCGACGATGACCCGTTGTCCGTCCGCGGCGCCCACTCACCTACCATCGGCGTCGCCTGAGGGCGGGAACAGGGTCGTGAGTCCCTGTCCATCGGGACCTAGGTTGACTGGGACGGGCCGCCGTCTGGCGGTCGGTGAAACTGCGAACCGAAGACTGCGGCTTGGGTGCGGCTCGCCATATTGAGTTTCATGAGCAGTCCCGACACGTAATTCTTGACCGTCTTCTCGGCAAGGAACAGTCGAGCCCCGATCTCACGATTGGTCAGGCCCTCCACGATGAGATCCAAAATTTGTCGTTCTCGTTCGGTGAGCGATGCCAGGCGCGGGTCCTCGGTGGGTGGATGGCGCAGTCGCTCGAGAAGTTTGCCGGTGACGGCGGTGTCAAGCAGCGACCGGCCGGCAGCGACTTGCCGAATTGCATCCGTTAGCGAGGAACCGCCGATTTCCTTGAGCAGATATCCCGCGGCGCCCGCCATGACCGCCGAGAACAGCGCCTCGTCGTCATCGTATGAGGTCAAGATCAAGCACTGTGTCTGTGGGAACGAGGACCGTATCTCCCGGCACAGCTCGATACCGCTGCCGTCCGGAAGCCGCGCATCCAGGATCGCAACATCTGGCCGGGCTGCCGGAATGCGATGGAGTGCTTCAGCCACGGTGCTCGCCTCGCCGGTAACTGAAAGATCTTTGGTTGTATGAAGCAGATCAGCTATTCCGCGCCGCACGATCTCGTGGTCGTCCAGCAGGAACACCTTGATCGACTCGATCTGCTGAGCCGAAGAATCATCCATCGAAGTGAGTAACCCCCAGCGCTGTAAAGGAAGGTACAGCCCTTCCGCGAGCTTGCGGTGTGTTGCGTGAATTTGTCAACCGCTGTTAGTTCGGTCCTCCCGGCGAGCGCCGCGATGGTGATTGTCATGTGCGTCAACGCCGATGCCGACGTCTCGGCCGGGCCTGGTGCTCGGTTGGGCTTCTTTGAGGACCATCGTCCCTAGTGTCCTGGCCATGGCTGGAGGGAGCCTCGAGGTGGAGGTGACTTAAGTGTCCAAATCAATGATCGTCAAATTGTTCCTCGGCAGCCTCATTGGGCTGGCTGGGGGAATCGTCCTGTTCATCGTTACCGGTGCTCTCGCCCTGGCGAATGACATCTTCATCATGCGGGGTCCAGACGTGGTGGGAGTCCGGTCCAGCGCACTGGCATGGACCCTGCTTGGCTTTGTCGTCGTAGGCTGCCTCGTCATGATGGCGGCCGCAATCGCGATGTTCGTCGCCTGGATCGGCGCGGTGCTGAACACGGCGAACCTGCCGAGCAAGGCGTGGTGTGTCTCGCTGGTGGTCATCGGCTTGATCGGTTTACCGTTCATCGCCACGCTGGCGTACGTCATCGCCGGCCCGGACGGCGCCCCTCAGGGCCCACCGGTGAGCCGAACTGCCGCCGCAGTGACGGGGTCCGACGTACAGCAACAGGGGTTCGGGCCATCGGCTGACAGCGGTCGCCATGCGGCACCCTCTGCCGGGCGAACCAGCTGAGCTGGCCGATCGCTCGGTGGGTCAACCAGTAACGGAGCGGCCGGTCGGAGCAGCTGGCTTGCTAGGACGCCGGACCGCGCTCTGGGCCGGTACTTGGCTGGTGGCGACTGCGGTGAACCTGGGATCTTGGTGTCCCAGCGCCAGCTCGATCAGCCGCCTTCCGCGGTCAAGGGCTCGGTGGCGATCGTGATGCAGGCGGTCGCGACAGTCGTCCTGCTGCGCTGGCTGGGACGCGTACCCACCGATAGCCTGACTGCGGCCCCGCAGACCCGCCGTGGACTGTTCGCGCTGGCGGTCGGACTGGCGGTGCTGGCCCTGTTTCCGATGGGGTTTGCGAGATTTGTTGTTCTACCGGCGGTTGGCGTGGCCGCGGTCGTGGTGCTTCTCGCCCTGCGGTCCCGGCCATCCACGCGGGAGGTGGTGTGGGCGCTGACTCTGGGCGTGCTGGCCGCTGGTGCAGGTGTGGTCGAATGGCTCGCCTCCTCGAGCGGTCTCGCTGAAGCCATGGCCCAGGCCCCTCTGGTTCTGGTCACGTTGCTCGCAGGTTGGGCGATCGCCCGCCGAACCGGATGGGAGGACGCCGGCATCGACGGTCGACGTTTGTTTCTGAAGGTACGACAATAAGCTTGCGCGACTTCGGTCTCGGGTTCCTCCTGACAGCCCCCTGGGCGTTCGGCAAATATCGCAACCGGCCCGTTTGAGGAGGACAACTACCAGGCTGGCTGGCTGGTGCTGGCCGCGTTTCGTCCAGGAGTCGCCGAGGAGGCGTGGGGTCGGGTCTTCGTTATCGCCGCCTTGTACTGGGCCTTTCGCCGGTACGCGCGGGCCCAACCGGCGATCCTCGCGGCCGCCGTGCTGGGAACCTACTGGTTCGCATTCATCCACGTTCCCTTCAGCCCGGTGGCGGCGGTGCTCTTCGCCGCTATTCAGGTGCTGCCGATCACCTTCCTTTGGCTTCGCCGCGGCCTCGAAGTAGCAATCGGCTTCCACGTCTGCCTCGACCCAGTCCGGTTCCTCGCCTCGTACCTGGCCGTTCAAGATGTCTGGTTCCTCAAAAAGCCGCTGTCACAGCCAATGGCAATCCTGCCCAAGCAACCAGCCTCCAGCACACCAGAGCCTGTTCGACGCCTATCCCACGCCCTGGTGGTCGCTGTTAGTGATCATTGCCGTACTAAGGCTGGCGATCTTGCTGCGGTCGAGGATCCACCGGTCACTGGAGAAGACGATCACCGTCCGGTCCTGATGGACCTAAGCTGACCGCCGGGAGAAGTAGTCACGGTCCTGGTCACGCTCTAGAGTCCCCTACGTCCATTCCGAGACGGAAGCGGGCAGCACTGACTCCGCAAGCGTCTGTTGCCGTGTGCGACAGGACACTATTGCGGAGGCCGTTGTTGCGCCAGGCGCTGGCCAGGTTGCACATGCCGACGAAGCCAGCTCCCAACACGAACTGCCAGCGGCCCATCCTTGACGGAAGCACGATCTGGGGCGCCAGATGCCAGATTGAGAAACCGGCAAGCGGCCACAACGCACCGCGAACGACGTCACCTGGGAACTGATGGAGGAAGACACCACGCCAGAGCAATTCCTCGCCAACGGCATTGACCGCCGCGCTGCCGATCATGACCGCTGCCACGGCCCTGCTGACAGCTCTGCGGTTGGGCAGCAATTGCTCACCAGCCGCACCGGCAACCGGGAGTAGGAGCAAACCGGCTTCGGCGATCGACGGCCGCCGCCCCGCTGTCAGGAGCCGAGCGACAGCTCTCGGTCCGAGCACCAAGAGTGGAAAGGCGCCACACCAGCCAAGCCAGTACACGGCGAAGCCGGTGTTGTAGGCGATATGCGGGGCAAGTCGACGTGACAGGAAGCGAAACAGCCCAGCCATGGACACCGGGACCAGCACCGGCGCCGCGAGAACAGAAACCCGTCGAAAACGATCCGCGGAAATTGAAAGGACACTCATTGCTGGCTGCTGGTGCGTTGATTTTCGTGAAGCCGCCAAGCTCGGGCTAGCGCCGGCGCCGCGGCGATGCCGATAACATCAACAAGCCATAGCCGGCCCTCAGTCAGGTCATAGTCGTTCAGTAGCTTCGCCCAGCTGTCCTTATTCACGTAGTGCCCGAAGAGGAACTCGAAGATCACCGAGGCCGCCGCCCACAGCAGGCCACTGCGTACGGCCGCCGATCCATTCGGAAGCGGATGGCGTCGCTCCGTTCGCCAAACCCAGGGCGCCAGCAGAACGAGCAGCACCACCGTGGACACCTGATGTGCCCGAAGCTTGCCCAGCGCTCCCATGTCAAGACGGTGCAGGACACCATTGACAAAGGCGAGGACCACGACGCCAAGCCAGGCTGTGGCCCAGCCTTTCCAGTACGGCGTATCCGAGGACTCGATCCGTGACCCGCCATTGATTTTGAAGCTGAGGCGTTGCGTCGCTTGGATTTCCATCCTTCTCCTGCCAGCTCGTTCCTGTTGGCGGCAATCACGAGTTGCTCGTTAGGCGCACTGCGATACCTTGCAGCGGTCGTTTGTCGATTGTGACGCCGCCGTCGCGATCTTGATCAAGCCAGCCGTGGGCGCGCAGCCAATCTGCGGCGCGGCCTAGTGAGCCAACCTCCCAGACCAGTTCTTGGATTCCGTCGTTCGCGTCCTCGGTCAGTCTGATGGCCGGCCCGTCACCCAGACTCCAACACCGGTTTGGGGTGGGTTTCACCGGGTCGAGGAGCTGCTGCCATCTCTGTTCCTGTGCGGCGACATCTCTTGCCCTGACGACAATTTCTCTTGTCCGGATGAGGCCGAGCGGCCCACCGTCGCGGCGGGCGAGCTCCTCTGTGGTGATGGTGCGGCTCTGGGTTACATCGAAGGACTTGAACTCGCACAGGAAGCAAAACGGCCGAGCAGATCCCAGCCGTGCCATCAGCGCACCTCCGAGCCGTCCGCTGGCGAGGCGACCGAGCAGGTTACCTACGGCCGGTGCTCCGGGTGCATCACCGCGGCGAGGCCAGCCGGAGAGCTTTCGGGCGGACGTATCGTCGCCGAGCAGGCCACCCAACGTCACGATGGTCCAGCGGCGGCGCCGTTCTCCCGGTCCCGCCGACTCGTCCTGAGTGAAGGTGTTCGGGTCGTCTCGGTAGCGAACGGTGAATTCGAAGGGAACCGAATGCGGAATCGAGCGGCGAGCAAGTTCGGCGCGCGCCGATTCCAGCGGCTCCGGTTGGAAGGCGATCGCGAATAGGCCAGCATCGGCTGGGACCGCCGTTCGCCGGCCGGGGGCGTATGTGATCGGTTCATGGCCGATGCCACCCACCATGGCTTGACCGCTTTCGAACGCTGGGAACCGTGCCCATGGACGTTCGATAGGTATCTGCAGCTGCTGGGTGAGGAACTGAAACAACTGGTACGGCTGAGGAACGACGATATTGACGTGATCAACCTGTCGCACTATCGCACCGTTCGGTCCGACGGAGCCACTACCCATGGCACCAACCTCCCGAAACAACAGGGTCGGCGATGGAGAGAGCGCAAGTGCGCGCGATGTAACGCGAGTTACTTCGATGAAGACTCATCTGTCGGCTACCGACGGCCTCAATTACTCCTGGTGGCTACCATGCCGTTCGGCCTCCTTCAGCGCTGGGTCAGCATGTTCTATAGGCGGGGTTGCGGCTCGGCGCTCTTTGCGGCGTGCGAACCAGATGACGGTGACCATGACCGCGAGAACATCGACAAATCCGAAGATGGATGCCCAGGGCAGCTCGAAGCCACCGGACCGCAGGTTGTTGAAAAAGGTGCCCATGGGAATCAGAAGCGGCCACAGCACCAGGACGTTCCTAACGGTGGCGAAGGCAACCGCATAAACCACGCCCAGGCCGAACAGGAACATCATCTCCTGCGCGCCCATCCCATAACCGACGTGGTAGAGGGCGTACAACCCAGCAGCAGCCGCTGTACCGGCTACCGATCCGAAGCTGGCCGACAGCCGAGTCTGGATGAAGCCACGGAAGAACACGGCCTCGAACAACCCGACCATGAGCGACATCACCGCCAGCGGAACCCAGTCAACGGCTCGTGTGGGCAGCGCATACCCGTACAGGGTGAGGAAGAACTGCACGGTAGCCAAGGCGAGTGCGAGCGGGACGACCTCACGCCAGTTGTCCAGCCGCAAACCTAGATCAGACAGCGGCCGGCCACGACGCCACACCATGTACACCACCGGGCCGACCACACCTAGCAGCAGTCCAGCGGCGTGGCACAAGAACAGCCCAAGCACACGGTCCTGGGTGAAGACCTGAAACGCGGCATAGAACAGGGCGACCACTCCGCCATACATTCCGAGAACCACCCACAGGTCACGTGTATCAACTCGGCGGGTCCCGCCTGGGGCTAGCCCGGGAATCAATACGAGAATGCCGGCGCTCAACGGAACAACCAGGCCGTAGAGGAGTGGCTGGCCTACCTCAAGGAACAACAAAGCCCCAACCAACCAGGCCACCCACACGATCCGGCGGTAACGAACAAGAACTGATGACATCGCCTCTCCCCTCCATCTCCGAGCAAACCTCAAGCCGGACCGCGCCAGTAGGGGCGAAGGACCCATGGTCAGGTCGTGGGAAGAGCGCGGCAAGGCTACTTCTACGGCTCACATCATTGTTAAATTCCGGTACCCGCTTGACCAATGAGTTCCGGTTGGTGCTTCACATGATCATCTGCTGCAAGCTCGGTGGTTCCGCGCCGCTGCTGACCGCGCCGGGTTGAGGGGTCGGGGTCAGGGCCCGGCCGCTAGGCCGATCGCGCAGCGGCGTGGCCTTGACGCGGGCCCAGGCCGGCGCATCCTGCTGGTGGCAGGGCGGGGCGCGCCGTGCGGGTGGCGAATGCACCATGCTCCTTGGATCGGTCGTGTCGGATCGGGTGCATTCGGACAATCCGGCCCATCAATGCTGAACTGGACCGAGTCGGCGACATTGCACAGCTGCGCTGGGCGGCCCCGCCAGCTGTTGCCGACGCAGTAGTTGGTGCCGGCGAACGACACATGGCCGGAGGAGTCGACTACCTGGTGACGGCCATCCCATCGCTGGGCGGACGGGGAACGGCGGCTGCCCTGCCGCAGTCCCATCTCCGGCTGTTCGGCGGTGTCGGGTTTGCGGCGTTGGACGTGCTCGGCGACCAGCACGTCGCGGTGGAAGTCCGGACCAGGTCTCTGCGGCGACCGCCTCGACCGGCTCCCCGGCCAATACGATCGTCACCCGGGAGCGGAATCCGCCGAGTGAGATCAGACCGTGCTGGTCCACCCAGCGATGCCGGTTGCCGGTGGCCGGTACGCGCCGCCGTCCGGCGGTCCAGCGCTTGCAGTGGCGAAATGAGCCAGCTGTCTCAATCGGGGCTGACGGATCGGCTGGGCCGACTTCTGGATGCGCCCCACCGGACTGATATGCACCGTGGCAGCGTTCAGGCGGGGGACATCGGCCAGCAGCTGGTCCTCAGCGGGGTGCGCCAGCTCGTGGGCCTCGGTGACGTCAGGCTCGGTCCGCAGCCGGTGCCCGATCCAGCGCAGCCGCAGCTCCCGGACTCCGTCGACACCGTCGATGGCGCTGAGGGCCTCCGTGGCCCGGTCGATCAGCGCCGGGTCGACGGCGTCCATCAGTCGGCCGCCGACCTGGGAAAGTGACGAGCGCAGCACGCCCAGAATGGTCACGGTGATGACGAGGCCGAACACCGGGTCGGCCCAGCGCCAGCCCAGCGCACCCCGCCCCCGCCCAGCAGCACGGCCAGGCTGGTGAAACCGTCGGTGCGCGCGTGCAGGCCGTCGGCCACCACCGCGGCTCATAAGGGACTCCCGTCCACCTGACCGACTCGCGCTGACGCGGCCAGAATGCGCCAATCCTCTCAGCCGGCACAGACCTATGTCGGGGTTGGAGAAGCGCTCACTAGACACATCGCGGCGCTTGCGGCGGCCGGCCCAGATCAGGGGATTGCCCTGATCTTCCCCATCGACGACGGTCCGGCCGTAGTTCGGTGCGGATGCGGAACGTCCTGCGACGCCGGCTCATCGCGTACGGCAGGCTCAATGGGTTCTTCCATCAAACTGAACTTGGAGGATGATAACGGGACGTTCACCCCTGGTTGTCCCAGTGAAAGCGGAGAGAAATCTGACAATGGTCAGCGACGCAGAGGTGGTTGCATAGTGCGCTTCCTGTTCTTCTATTTAATGACAGACGACCCCGAGTGCGTCCGTAGAGTCGCCGCGCAGCATTCGGCGTACTGGGGTCAGCAGGCGCTCTCTGGGTACCTGGGTGGCCCTTTCGCTGACCGATCCGGCGGTCTGATCATTTTCGAAGCCGACACGCCGAGCCTGGCTGAAAATCTGGTCTCCAGTGACCCGTTCCTGCGTCAGGGTTGCATCAGCAGCTGGTGGCTGAAGGAGTGGCTGGCCGGAAACGCCGTTTCGCCCGACTCGACGGCAGGTGACTGATGACTGCCCCAGACGCCCAACGGCACGGCCGGATGATCATGGTCACCGGCGGGACCGGCGGCATCGGCTACCAGACCGCCCGGATGCTCGCGGGTCAGGGTGCACGGGTCATCATTACCGGGCGCGAGGCGGACACGGGGGAGACGGCAGCCGCCACGATCCGCCAGGAGTCTGGGGCGGAGTCGGTCACGTTCATACTGGCCGACCACGCCACCGTTGGCGGCAACCAGGACCTGGCCGAGCAAGTTCGAGCGGCTGTACCGCGGCTGGACGTTCTGGTGAACAACGTAGGCGGGCTGTACCCGACCCGGCGGGAGACCGCGGACGGCTACGAGGCGACGCTGGCGATGAACTTCGTCGGACCGTACGTGCTCACCGCGGAGCTGCGCCCTTTGCTGCGTGCCGGTGCGCCCTCCCGCTGTATCAGCGTGGTATCGGCTGGGTTCAAACTGTGGAAGCCCGACCCGTTCACCGATGTCGAGTCCGCCGAACAGTTCATCAGCGGCGACGTATACGCCCACACCAAATTGCTCAACGTCCTGGCCAGCCTGGCGTGGGCCCGCCGCCTAGACACCGACCGGATCACGATGAACCTGGTCCACCCAGGCATGTCGTGGACACCGATGACCCAATCGATGACCGCGCAGACCATGCCGTCCTGGCGGCTCATCTGGCCGCTGATCCGGCTACTGCAGCGCCGCGGCTCGCCGGCCAAGGCCGGCCGGCGGGTCGCCTTCGTCGCCTCCTCCGCGCAGACCGCGGGCTACACGGGCCGATACTTCGAGGGCAAACACACACCCAGCCCGCTCTCCGCCCGTGAGCTCAACACCGAGAACCAGGATCGAGCCTGGAAACTTGGGGCCGA
>Ga0126307_10002363_pt1 | contig 12711 bp, 11 predicted proteins | sample Plot28_FD_89955 | JGI IMG/M metagenome (GOLD analysis project Ga0126307, IMG submission 89955) | Serpentine soil microbial communities from UC McLaughlin Reserve, CA, USA - Plot28 | ecosystem: Environmental > Terrestrial > Soil > Grasslands | place: USA: UC McLaughlin Reserve, Lake County...
GAGGTTGCTACGACGTTGCGGGCAAAAACGGGCGATCGGCGGGAGGCATAAAGACCGTCGTGGCGAAACTGCACCGTACTGGCCTCCTTATCCTTCGCCCGGCGAGGCTGTTCTTTCGGCTTGGCGCGTCCGCATGCAAGCCTTTCGCCCGGTCTACCTGTTGATCGCAAACTCCCGATATTCAACGGTAAACGTGATCCACCCCGCCGCCAAGCGGGTGGTGGCCCTCAGCGATACGCCGGCTCTCGCGCTCGCTCGCCAACGAAATAGGCCCCACTCTGGGGCCCGAGGACCGTTCCTCGCCCTGGACACGATGGAGCGGCCTCCAATCCTCCGCGCCAAGCGCTTGCGCGCTCCGCCGGCGGGCAGGTCGCTCGGACTTGACGGCCGCGAGCACGACCGAGCATGGCGATGGGCGACGATGCTGCCTCGCTCCATAGCGCCTTTGCCGAGTGCTGTCGGGGGACACACGTCATCATCTTACGTCTGAGGAGACGTTCGAGCCGCCCTGGTGCAAGCGCGGACCCGGCACGCACCTTGACTGGTTGGAGCACCCCAGGCGGCCCAACCGCGCGGGCGTGCCGGGTTGCGCTTGGCCATCGCAGACGAGAATCGAACAACAAGGAACAGAAAGCCCTGGGTGGGGACACCCAGGGCCCGCCGGGCTGGGAACCCGACTTGAGGTGGAGGGGCTGGGGGGCTGAGTTCCACCTCCGACGAGAACTATACCTCAATGAGCGGGTCCGCGGACACCGAGGTTAATAAAGGGTAAACAGAATTCTCTTGAGATCCGGAAAGTGCAGATGCACCTGTGCTTTGGCGGCTACAGTCATTGCGGCCCAAACTTGGCAGAAGTAGCTGTTCAATTCGGAGGGGCTGGCGGGCTCGTCCGTGGACGAGAAGCGCCCCGGGCTGCGCCCCGGGCTTTTTCAACCAAGGGGTCGCAGCGGATCCAAACCGGCACGGCCGACAGAAAAGCCAGGTGAACCGTCTCGTAACCCTCGTGTTCATAGCGCTCAGTGCTGTTGGCACCGTTGCTTTCGCGAGGAACGGGAGAGAGAACACCTCGATGCCTTTCGTCGCCGGAAGAGCTTCCTTGCCCCAATAGGGGCGTGGGACCGACAGGAGCCAACGCGGTCCCGCTGCGAGATCGACGAGTAACTCGGCCGTGAGGTCGAACCGGCCATTTGATGCAAGGTACTTTTGGAAGGACGAATTGTCGATGCGGCTCTGGTTTCTTTGCGTCTTACCCGCCGCTCTGGTCGGTTGCGGTACGCCCGCCCCGCCACGGCAGGTCGTTCCAGTTGCGCCGTTGGCTGTGACCCCAGCGCCGGACAGATCTACGGCGAAACGACGGATCGCCTACGATGGCGCAGGAAACTTCATTCTGCCCGACGGGTCCATCGTTCAAGGGGACGGGTCGGGCGGGTTCAACCTGCCGAACGGGACGTATGTTGCGCCTGACGGGGCAGGAGGCGTGGTCCTGCCGAACGGGGCGCGGTGCATCTCCGACGGGGGAGGGGGCTATCTCTGCCCGTGAAAATGTTGCGCGGTGCCGGCGCGCCCGGCGGTGCCCTTCGCAGGAATCGCGCTAGGTCTCTCGCACGGCGCTTTCGGCCGGATGGGCGGCAACGCGGCCGCTTCGAAACTGAATCGGCGTCATGGCCGGGAACCCAACGCGAAAGGAGAGATTGATTCGACGTCGGGTCGTGGCCGTGCCGACGGGTCCGGTCGGCCACACGCAGAGTCACGGACCAATCATGATCTGGGTTGTTGTCTTTATCGCGGCGTCCGCCTTGGTGGGGGGAGTTGCAACCTCCACGTCCGAGCAACCGCCCGTCGCCCGGCTGCAGTATCGCCCAGGCACCCCAGACGACGTGGTTGAACGCTGTCGGCAGGCCGTGATCACTTTAGCAAGGGAGCACGCCGCCGAGCTGGGAGCGGAATTGCTGCGAGTGGATGCCGCAAGCGCCGGAGAAATGCGGCAGGCGGGACGTCTGTTGACTGCGCCGGTCGAGGTCGGCGTCGTCTACTCACGGCCGAGCGGCCAGGAAGTTCGTCAGGGCGCTGTTGAATGCCGATTAGGCGGCAGCAGGGGTGTCGACCTCGCTAGTCTTCCAGGCGCAACGCGCTAGGGAGTCGTTTGGCCTCGGCAGAGCGCCCGGCATGGCGACCCTTGCTCCGGGCTGCGACCGGAGGGCCCTCCGGTCGGTCGGCGACCTGTCCGCGCGTTCCCGACGGCGGCGCCCGGTCAGCATCGGTAGGCTCCTCACGCTTCTCCGTTGCAGCTCGGCCGCCCGTGTTTCCATGCCGGATCGCGGCAACGCCTCCGAGCGGTCGATCCCGGCGCGGTCGCACTCCCCCAGTACTCCCGACCGCCGTGTGTTTCGTCCCTACAGGCGTCGTTTCAGCAGGAAGGTCCGGATCGCTCCCGGAGCCGACGCTCACATCTTCTGTGGATCCGGAAGCTGCTTCCCTGTTGTTCGGCTGCAAACGAGCGGATGGAGCATCAAGCGAGCCCGTGGGAGTGGGGTCGAGGAGGAACGACGGTACAGCAGCAGCATTCCAGTCGAACCCGCTCGTCAGTGCCCCACCAAACCGGATGGGTGCGTGTGTGAAGATCGGCAGCGGCCTTTCGCCGGAAAACCGCATCTGAAAATTGAGGGAGGGACGCTCCTGAGCGATGCCGAGCCCAGCGGCACTCCATAAACCGACCACGCCGGCAGTGAGGGCGAACACCCCTCGCTGCCGCGGCTGGCATATGTTCCAGATCCGCAGCATCGGTCGTCTCCAAACAAAATCATTTCAAACCTTGATCTTGCGCGAAATCAAAGCAGACGGACTGAAGTGGTTCCAATACTCCCGGACGATCCCACAGCTTCGCGATACTCAGCCAAGCCTCCGAGAGCGGGTGCCTTCGTTGATGGTCACGCTACAGTGTTTGTCTCCGGTTGGCGCCCTACCAAGCACCGCATGTATGATGCCGGTGTCGAGAGGAACGTCAGTGCAGGCGACGTTGCTCGGCCTTCGCACGGCCGGTCGATTCAGGTCCCGAGAAAGCTCAGCACCTCACGGACCATTCGATCCCACGCAGGCTCACCTTGCAGCGGGACGTGATTGTCGGATTCCAGCGAGACGAGGCGCGCTCCGGGAATGGAAGACGCTATCAGCCGCCCCTGATCGAAGGGGGCGACATTGTCGTGCCGACTGTGCATCACGAGCGTCGGCACAGTCACCTTCGCCAGCAGTTCCGTCACGTCGATCTGGTCACAGGCCAGCCGTATCCGAATGGCATTCTCGGGCGAGGTTGTCTTCCGTTGCAGGTCCGTGAACCAGCTGATCTGTTCGGGTGTGCCTTTCGGAAGGTAAATCGAACTGAACGCCTGCATGAACGCGGAATGTTCCTGTCCCCAGCCGGACCGCATCAAGGTCAGAAGAGCACGAGCTTGCTCGGCGTCCGTCGGCGTGCCGCGTTTGTTCCGCCCTTGCGCATACGCCCCCATGAGGACGAGCTTCTCGACTCGCTGCGGGTGGCGAATGGCATAGGCGATAGCGACGGATGCCCCTTGCGAGATGCCGAGCAGGGAGAACCGCTTCAGGTCCATGGCATCCGCGACCGTCTCCAGGTCGGTGACGAAGGCGTCAAAGGAAAGTTCGTCCACCTGCCGGTCCGAAAGGCCGTTGCCTCGAGCATCGTAGCGGACGAGACGGTAATGGCTTGCAAGCTTCCTCAGGAAGGGCGACCACACAGGGCTCTCCCAATCGAATTCGAGGTGGTTGAGCCAGTTCGCTGTCTTCACAAGCGCAGCGCCGCTTCCGACGTTGCCAATGGCAAGGCGCGTCCCGTCGGGAGAACGGCAGAATCGTATCTTCTGCTCCAGCGCATCCCCGGACTCCGAGACTCGGGCGCTCAAGCGCGCGTTTACGTCGGCACTCGCCACCTCCCCGACAAACCGGAAGCCATGCCGGTGAACCGTTCTCAGGAGATGCTGCTTCTCGCCCGTGTCGCCGATCGCTCGGCGGACGGCGTTGATCCGGCTGCTCAGTGTCGCCTCGGAAACGATCCGCCCGTGCCAGACGGCGGCGAAGACGTCGTCCTTTGTGACCACGCGATCCCGGTTTTCGACCAGAAAGGCGAGAAGATCGAACACCTGCGGTTCGACACGGACCGGCTGCGTCCCACGCCATAGCTCGCGACGCTCAGTGTCGAGCACGTAATCCGAGAATCTGAGCCGCAAGCTCACCTCCCGAAAAATGAAGGGCGCCCGAAGGAAATCCGAAGGGACCGTGAAAGTCTCCCTCCGCCCGATCGTGCACCATCGAACCTATCCGGCGCGGTACCGGGCACAGGAGGTTACGATGGCGGAATACGCTCTGGGCATCAAGCTTCGACACGACGGCTCCATCGACTTTGACGCTTATAAGTCCAAAGCTGCGACAGAACGAAAACAAGCTCGCGACCGTTTTGTGTGGGATGTGGCGCTCCCGATCTTCTGGGGCGCGCCGTTCAGGCTCGTCCGGGGAGCTGCCAGCGTTGTGACAGGCTGGCGGAGCGCAGCGCCGACGGCGCAGCCCTAGCGGAGGGGACAAAGGCGACCGGCTGTCGCCTTGTAGGCGAGTTCGCCCGACGGTGTCTTCGACACCGTGCCGTCCGCTCTTTTGCACCTTCCAGGGATGCCTCTTGCCAGGGATGCCTCTTGCCCTGCGTGCGACTTGCCCCGGGTGCGACGCGCCACGGCTTCAAGATTCCAGGTCACTTGCCGCTCCGGCTGACCGCCGCGCCGCGGAGCAGCAGGTCTCGTCGCCGAGGTGACAAAGAAGCGCCGCACACGAGCTGATTGCTGGGTATGGGGAGTACATTCCTTTTGGTCATTCTGCGTCTCATCTTGACAAAGCTTCGAGCGCCGCCGGATATTCGCCGCGGGGCGCAACCGACTTCGAGCAGCATTCTTTTCCACGAGAGGGCCCCATGGCATTTCGATCGATTCTCGCCTACGCGGCTGTGAGCGTCCTAAGCCTTGTGTTGCCCGGCACCGCTGGGGCACAAGCGCCTTCGACCCTGGCGCAGGTCAAGCAGCGCGGCTCGCTCAATTGCGGGGTCGACACGGGCCTGGCAGGCTTCGCGTTCAAGGACGACAAGGGTGTCTGGAAGGGCCTGGACGTGGATTACTGCCGCGCCATTGCGGCGGCGGTCCTGAAGGACCCCGACAAGGTCAACTACGTTCCGCTCACGACCAAGGTCCGCTTCACGGCGCTCAAGGGCGGCGATGTGGACGTGCTGATCCGGGATTCGACGCTCACCTTCACCCGCGGGACCCAGCTCGGACTCAGTCTTGCCGGCGTCAACTTCTACGCCGGACAGGGCTTCATGGTGAAGTCGAGCCTGGGTGCGAAGAAGGTCACGGACCTCGACGGAGCGACGATGTGCACTCTTGCCGGAGCGACGCTCGAGCTCAACATCGCCGATTACAACCGCGCCAAGAACGTGAACATCACGCCGCTCCTCTTCGACAAGGTCGACGAGGCGATGGCGGCGCTCGAGGCCGGCCGTTGCGACGGCTATACGGATGACACCGGCAGTCTCGCGGGTGCTCGCGGCTCCATGAAGACGCCCGCGGACTGGGTGGTGCTCGGGGAAGTGATCTCGAAGGAGCCGCTCGGCCTACTCACCCGTAAGGGCGACGAGCAGTGGACCGACATCGTGGCCTGGGTACGAAATGCCCTCATCACCGCGGAGGAACTCGGTATCACGCAGGCCAACGTCGAAAAGCTCGCGAAGGAGTCGGACAGCCCGGAAGTGCGCCGCGTGCTCGGCATGGAGGGCGATTTCGGCAAGATGCTCGGGATCGACAACGACTGGGCGCTCCAGGCCCTCAAGAGCTCCGGCAACTTCGGCGAAATCTATGAGCGCCATTTCGGGCAGAGCGGCCTCGGACTGGAGCGTGGGGTGAACCGGCTCTGGAGCCAAGGCGGCCTCGTCTACTCCTACCCCTTCCGCTGAAGCGAACTTCGGAAGCTCGCGAGGAGGCAGGAGGTTGGCCAGTCGCGCGCGGGAGGCCCTTCCGCGCTCGCCGGGCGAGCGGTCCGCCGCCATTCCCAGTGACATGAGACCGCCCCGTCGCCGAGTCTCTGTGCGGCGCGTGCTCACCACGACGGCGTTCACGGCGGGCCTGGTCATCCTCGCCGGGATCCTCGTCTACAATATCGACCAGAACCTCGCCGCGCGCGGGCTCTCGCTCACCTTCGAGTTCCTCGGGAGGCCCGCTGGGTTCGATATCCCGTTCAAGGCGGTCGAGTTCTCGCCGCGGGACACCTACGCGGATGCCGCCCTCGTTGGCATTGTGAACACCCTCCTGGTCTCGGCCATGGCCGTCGTGACCGCTACGATCCTCGGTTTCGTCGGGGGCGCGGCGCTCCTTTCGACCAACCCGCTGCTCGCGCGCATCGCCCTGGGGGTCGTCGAGCTGATCCGCAACACTCCCCAGCTTCTCCAGATCCTTTTCTTCTACACCGTAATGCTGCGGACCCTGCCCGCAGCGCGCGACAGCCTCGCCCTCGGTGGCCTGGTGTTCCTGAACGTGCGGGGCCTGTTTCTGCCGGCGGTCGCAGCCGGTCCGGCCCCGATGCCGAGCCTCGTTTTTTCGGCCGATCAGTGGTTCTGGATCCTCGTGCTCGCGGGCCTCGTGTCCCTTGTGGTCCCCCTGACGGCGCGCCAGCGCATCGCCCTCGGCGGGCTCACCCTGTCCGCGGCGATCGCGCTCGCAATCTTTCTTTTCACCTCGGGAGCTCTGCGCCTCGATCCCCCGGCCTTACGCGGCTTCAATTTCCGGGGCGGGACCCAGATCGTGCCGGAGTTCGTTGCGCTCTGGATCGGGCTGGCGGTCTACGCCTCCGCTTTCATTGCCGACCTGGTGAGGGGCGCCGTCCTGTCCGTCCCGCGGGGCCAGGAGGAAGCTGCGTCGGCGTTAGGCCTGAGCCCCGCGCAGGTGCTGTGGCTCGTGCGCATCCCGCAGGCCCTGCGCATCCTGGTGCCGCCCCTCGTCAGCCAGTACCTCAACGTCATCAAGAGCTCGACACTCGGCCTCGCGATCGCGTACCCGGAGATCATGGCGGTCGTGGCCGGCACGACCCTGAACCAGACCGGTCACGCCATCGAGACAATGCTGATCGTGATGCTGTTCTTTCTGGCTCTGAACCTTCTCATTTCGCTCCTGATCAATCTCTACAACCGGCGTCTCGTGCGGCGCGGGTGACGATGACCTCCGCGCATCCCTCCCTCTCCGTCGAGAGCCCGCCTCCCCGGGTCGTCTCCCGCCTCGGGCGGTTCCGCGCCGGCCTCGCCCGGCTCGTCGCGACACCCGGAAACGCGGTTATCACGGCACTGGTGTTGTCCCTCGTGGCGCTGATCGCCCCGAAACTCTGGTCGTGGGCCGTCGCGGATGCAACTTGGTCAGGCCTCGACCGGAAGGCGTGTGCGGGGACTGGCGCGTGCTGGATCTTCATCCGCGCGCGGATGAACGACCTCCTCTACGGCAGCTATCCGGCTCGCGAGGCGTGGCGGGCGGATCTTTCGGCTCTGACCCTTTTCGCTCTCATCGGCCTCTCCGCCTGGCCCGCCAATCCGTGGCGGAGGGTCGCGGTGTTCGCGCTCCTCGTCGTTCTCCCGCCCGCAGCTTTCCTGCTCCTGCACGGAGGCGTCCTCGGTCTGAGCCTCGTCGAAACCCGGTTCTGGGGTGGGCTCCTCCTCAATTTTGTCCTTACGTTCGTCGCCGTGGTCGTTTCCGTTCCCCTGGGCCTCCTCCTCGCGGAGGGGCGCCGATCCGGCCATCCGGAGATCGCCGGCTCGAGCGTCGCGTTCATCGAGTTTTGGCGCGCGGCGCCGATCGTGACGATCCTGTTCTTCGGGGTCGTGATCCTGCCGCTCATGCTGCCGCGGGGCATCGACTTCAACAAGTTCGCCTGTGTGTCGACGGCGCTCACGCTGTTCGCGTCGGCCTACATGGCGGAGGCGATCCGAGGCGGTCTGCAGTCGGTCCCGCTCGGCCAGTACGAGGCGGCCCTCTCGTTGAGTCTCACGCCTCTCCAAGCGCGGCTTCTGGTCGTCTGGCCTCAGGCTCTGCGGGTTTCCCTGCCGGCCATCGTCAATACCGGGATCGATCTCCTCAAGGACACGTCCCTGGTCACGATCGTGGGTCTCTTCGATATTCTGGGATCGCTGCAGCAGGCTCTGAAAGACCCGCAATGGCTCGGGCTCGCCGCGGAGGGGTACGCCTTCGTCGCCGCCCTGTTCTTCGTCCTCTGCTCGGTGCTCTCCGTGCTGTCGCGGCGCCTCGAGCGCGAACTCTCGGTCGAACGGCGGCCCTGAGGCGTGGTCCGGTTCAGAGGATTCCGTGCCGCCGGAAAACTTCACCGAGCTTTTCGCCGGCTGCAAGTTCCGCTCGCGTAGTCGTCTCGGCGGCGACCTTGGCGAGGGCAGTCGAGAAAGCCTCGTCAGCCGCATTTTGCGGAATCACGACGACTCCGTCAGCGTCGCCGAAGACGAAGTCGCCCGGACGCACGAGCACGCCGGCGCACATCACCGGCACGTCCCGTTCCACCATCTTGCCCCGGCCCTTGGAGTCCAGAGGGCCGATGCCGCCGTGGAAAACCGGGAACTCGAGCGCTCGGATGGCCCGAATGTCCCGGACGAGCCCGTCGGTGACGCAGCCCGATGCGCCCCGCGCGACGGCGGCGGTGGAGAGGAGTTCGCCCCAGGGTGCGATGCGGTCCGTCGGCCCTCCGCAGGAGAAGACGGCCACGTCGCCGAGCGTCAGGTCGTCGACGAGGGCGATCTCGACCTCGTAGGGGTTCTCGCCCTCCCGGACCTCGTAGACCGGCATGTAGAGTCCCGTCCTCGCTCGGCCGAACAGCACGCTGGCCTCGTCCAGGGGGCGCACGAAGGGCTTCATCGCCTGCTCGCGAAGTCCCATTCCGTCAAGCACGTCGGACAAGACGGCCGCATAGAGGCGCTTCTGAAGGTCGGGCGGGATCGGAGCAGGGGCTGGCATCGGCTTCTCCGGGCAGGGCGGCGATCGCGTTCCGTGCGACTCGCCGAATCGGTGGTGGAGGAGGCGTCTGGGGACCGACCGGGATCGGTGCGCGGATGCCGGCGTCAGCCTCAGGCAGCCGGCGCATTTAACTCGTAGTCGATCGGGGTCGCATGCCACCCGGCAGCCCGCTTCGACCAGAAGGTCTCGCGCAGGCGGGACGAGATCGGGCCCGGTCGGTCGTGGCCTAGAATCCGTCCATCCAGACGCGAGACCGGCATAATGCCCCCGGCGGTCGTCGACAGGAATATCTCGTCGGCGTCGTGAAGCTCCGCGGCTGCGACCGGGCGCAGCTCGAAGGGCAGGCGTAGCTCGTCGCAAAGTTCCGCTACGGACAGGCGAGTGATCCCTTCAAGGACGCCGCGATCGGGCGTTGCGACCGCCCGCTCCCTAACGATGAACACGTTAAAGCCCGGACCTTCGGTCACAAGGCCGTCTTTGTCCAGGAGGATGCAGGTCTGCGCGCCCTGGTCGTGCGCCTCGAACAGACCTCTCGTCATATCACCCCAGTGGAAGTTCTTAACCCGAGAGTCGACCGACGCCTCGGAGATTCGCCGCGTCTTGGCGACAATAAGGTGCGCCCCGCGCTCCTGGACGTCCGGCTCGATCACCCAGACCCAAGGGATCGCGAAGGCGGCGAGGTAGTTCCGGCAAGCCCACGGATGGCGAGGCTGTCCGGCCATTGGCGTGCCGCGCAGGCAGTCCATTGCGACGTAGGCCTCCCGCAGACCCGATCGGCGGACGCACTCCGCGAGGATGAAGCGGATCTCGTCGTCGCTCTCCGGCGGATCGAGGCGAAGCGCTCGCATGGAGCTGCGGAACCGCTTGATATGATCGTCCAAGCGGAAGAAGGCGCCCTTCCAGACACCCACCACGTCGTATGTGGCGTCGGATCGCCGGTAGCCCCAGTCGAGGACCGGGATGGCGGCCTGTTCGACGGGCATGTAGCGGCCGTCGAGGTAGGCCGCTCCTCTCGACCACGCTGAGACTTCCATCGCTTTCGCGCTCCGGTTCCTTCGGGTTTAGTCGGCCGGGTTACGCAGGGCAAGGTGAGGGCGCGCACCGACGCCGCTGAAGCTGCACGGTACCGCGTGCCTGATCCAGCGGAGCGAGGTAGGGAGAGGGAAACTTCCGCTCACTCGAGCCCGTGTCAGCCCGAGCCAGCAGCCGCGGAGTTGCTTGGCCGGAAGGGCCCTGTCCGGGAGACAACCTTCCGAGCTCGCTAGCCGAGCCGGCCCGCATAGTCGATAACGAGGACGCGCGTCGGCGACTCGTCCTCCTCGACGCTCGGAAAGCGTCCGATCGGGTCACGGAACACGTTGTCGGTTTCGTCGTCGTTGACGGTCGAGACTTCGCCGACCAGCACGTCTTCCCTCTCGGCCCAGAACGCATGCCAAACGCCCGCGCGAAGGGTAATGCTCGCGCCGGGTTCGAGACGGATGATCGCGCCTGCAGGAAGGTCACGCTCCCAGCCGTCCGTTTCGATCCGCACCGTCTCGGAAGCATCGATGCCTCCAACGGAATTCGACCGGAAAAGCTGCAGAGCAAGCGTGCCGCCGCCTCGGTTGATGATGTCCTCGGTCTTGAGATTGTGCCGATGCATCGGGCAGGTCTGGCCGGTGCGCAAAATGATGATCTTTTCGGCGTAGAGCAGGCCGCGGCCCTGGCGGAGCTCGGAAAGCCGGCCATTTCGCAGCGTGAAAAGAACCAGTCCTTCGCGGTCGAAATGTCCGAGGCCGAAGTCGGTCACGTCCCAGCCGAGGCCTCGTTCGATGAGCCCGCGCACCTCCGCCCGACGATCCCGGAACATGTCGGGTGTCCAGTGCGCGAAAGGCGGCAAGTTGAACCCGTGGCGAGCCGCGAAGGAGGCGGCATCGCTCAGGACCGCGTTAATCTGCGAGCGTTTCATGAGTCCAATCCTCCTCGTCCGCTCAGGTTGCAACCTGGATCCGGGCTTCCGTTCTCCGGCCTCGCTTCGACAGGCATCCCGCCGCGGTTCTCCGGGTCGCACGCCCTCCTGTGCGTCAGGTCTCGCAAGTTACCATTCAACCTTGTCGATTGCCTGCCCAGAGACTTGGTCCGACTGAGTTTCCGTATTGACAGGCTGGGGTCCTCGTATGAGCCTCATCGGCAGGCGCGAGCCCGGTCGATGGACAACAAAAGGGAGCGCCTCGGAGCCGTCCGGCGACGACCGGCCCGGTGCAAGCATGGGAGGAAAAGGTGAGAAGATTCGACCCCAAAGGAACTTGCTTCGCCGGCGCGCTGGCGCTGGCGGTGTTCGCCACGGGCTCGGCCTCTGCCGCCGACATCGTGGGCCTGATCACCAAGACCGAGAACAATCCGTTCTTCGTCAAAATGAGAGAGGGAGCCCAGGAAAAGGCGAAGCAGCTCGGACTGCAACTGCAGAGCTTCGCGGGCAAGTACGACGGCGACAACGAGAGCCAGGTCGCCGCGATCGAAAGCCTGATCTCCGCCGGCGCCAAAGGGTTCGCGATCGTGCCGAGCGACTCGAGCGCCATCGTTCCGACGATCCAGCAGGCGCGCAAGGCGGGCCTCCTCGTCATCGTGCTCGACACGCCTCTCGACCCGATCGATGCGGCGGATGCCACTTTCGCGACCGACAACTTCAAAGCCGGAGAACTGATCGGTACCTGGGCGTCGAAGACGCTCGGCCCCAAGGCGAAGGATGCGCGCATCGCTTTCCTCGACCTCACGCCCAACCAACCCACAGTCGATTACCTGCGCGACCAGGGCTTCATGAAGGGCTTCGGAATCGAGATCAAGGATCCGAAAAGGTACGGGGACGAGAACGACGCCCGGATCAGCGGCCACGACGTGACGGGCGGCGCCGAGGACGGCGGGCGCAAGGCCATGGAGAACCTTCTCCAGAAGGATCCGAAGATCAACGTGGTTTACACGATCAATGAACCGGCAGCGGCAGGCGCCTGGGAGGCCCTCAAGGCTGCCGGCAAGGACAACGGCAGCGTCCTCGTCGTCTCAATCGACGGCGGCTGCCCGGGAGTCAAGAACGTCAAGGCCGGGGTGATCGGCGCGACGTCGCAGCAATACCCGCACAAGATGGCGTCCATGGCGCTCGAGGCGATCGCGAACTTTTCGAAGTCGGGCAAGAAACCGGAGAAGACCCCCGGCCTCGAGTTCTACGACACGGGCGCGACCCTCGTGACCGACAAGCCCGTCGAGGGCGTCCCGTCGATCAGCACCGAGGAAGGGCTCAAGCTGTGCTGGGGCTGAGGCGCGCCTTGGCCTGACCTCGGCGGATAACGGAGGGGCGGCCAGGGCTGCCCCTCGTCCTCGGGTACATTGGGGGCAAACTCGGCTCATGAACAGCACCATCGGCGAAGCCCCGCGCCAGCGCGGCCCTGCGGACTTCGGGACGGCGGCCCCGACCAGCGACAGCACGATGGCGACGTTCGAAGCCGAGGAAAGTGCGACGCCGCTAAAGCGGCTGCACCATTTCCTTCACCAATATCCGACTGCCGTTCCCTTCATCGTCCTCCTGATCGGGATCGTGCTTTTCTCCGCGCTCGTGGGTGGACGGTTCTTCGCGCCGTTCAACCTGTCGCTCATTCTGCAGCAGGTGACCATCATCGGGGTGGTCGGCATC
>Ga0126307_10002365_pt1 | contig 12707 bp, 11 predicted proteins | sample Plot28_FD_89955 | JGI IMG/M metagenome (GOLD analysis project Ga0126307, IMG submission 89955) | Serpentine soil microbial communities from UC McLaughlin Reserve, CA, USA - Plot28 | ecosystem: Environmental > Terrestrial > Soil > Grasslands | place: USA: UC McLaughlin Reserve, Lake County...
ATCTGTTCGCCTCGCGCGGGCTGGCCTGGCGACTGATGATTCGCGACATCAGCGCACACTATCGCCAGTCAGTCTTCGGCTTCGCCTGGGCCTTTCTGCCGCCCATCGTAATGGCCGCGGGGTTTACCCTGGCCGGCAGCGCCAACGTCATCAACATCGCCGCCACGCCGCTTCCGTACGCCGCCTACGTCATGTTCAGCATGATCCTGTGGCAAACGTTCGTGGAAGCGCTAAACGGACCAGTCGTCGCGGTGATGAACGCGCGACAAATGCTTTCACGCGTCAACTTCCCACGCGAAGCAATCGTGCTGGCGAAGTTGGGCGAGATCGGTTTTAACTTCAGCATCAAGCTGGTCCTGATCGTCGCGATCTTTGTCTGGTACCGGATGCCAGTCACAAAGGCGGCAGTCCTGGCGCCTTTTGCGCTGCTCTCTCTGGTGCTGCTGGGAACGTTTTTTGGTCTGTTGCTCGCGCCGCTCGGAGTGCTTTATCACGACGTCAGCCAGGGCCTGATCGTCGTGAGCGGCCTTTGGCTTTTTCTAACACCGATCGTTTACCCCGTACCGCAGACTGGAACTTTCGCCACGATCGTCAAACTGAATCCCGTGACACCGCTGCTGGTGACGGTTCGAGAACTGGCGACTACCGGCGTCGTTTCAGATCCGAGCCGCTTTTTCATCGTGACCGCCGCCACTGTCGTCGGTTTGTTTCTGACGTGGGTGATCTTTCGTCTCGCGATGCCATTCGCGATTGAGCGGGTGAGTTCGTAATGGCCGCAGAAAGAGTCAGTACGATCGTCGCCGGCGACAACGAAGCTGACACGCTCGTGTCAGTTGAAGACGTGTCGAAAAAATTCTGCCGCAGTTTGAAACGCTCGCTCATGTATGGACTGCGAGACATCGGCGCCGAACTCTCCGGCCGCAGTCGACACAGCGACGTATTGCGTCCCGGCGAGTTCTGGGCGTTGAATGGATTGAGTTTTGAACTGCGACGTGGAGAAGCGCTGGGTCTCGTTGGACCAAACGGCGCCGGCAAGAGCACGCTGCTACGGCTTATCAGTGGCTTGATCAAACCTGACGCAGGCACGTTGCGAGTGAGAGGACGCGTGGCGCCGCTCATCGCGTTGGGCGCCGGCTTCAATCCGATACTGACCGGACGCGAAAACATTTACGTGAACATGTCGATCCTCGGCCTGTCGAAAAAAGAGATCGACGCGAGATTCGACGAGGTAGTTGACTTCGCCGAGATCGGCGATGCTTTGGCGGCTCCGGTCCAGACTTACAGCTCCGGCATGGCCGCGCGACTTGGTTTCGCGTGTGCGGTGCTCACCGATCCTGATGTGCTCCTTGTCGACGAGGTTTTATCGGTAGGCGACATGAAGTTCAGGATGAAATGTTTGCGGCACATGGGCAAGTTGTTAGAGCGCGGCACGTGCTTCATTCTAGTTTCCCATAACCCGCACGCGATCCTCACCGTGTGTCCGAGAGCAGTTTATCTCTCGCAAGGTAAAGTGATGGCAGTGGGTGATACGTCATCGGTGTTGAGTCAATATGAAAGAGACGCGTTCGGCACTTCCTTCGAAGACAGCAGTGAGCCGCTGCGCTTACCGCCGAAACGTCCGGAAGAGAGCTCGGGTTTAGATATTACGAGCGTCTGTTTCAAAGACGAGTACGGCAACAGTCTCGGATCACCGCTGACAGGCGCACCGGCTTCGATCTGCGTGCGTTGCAAGGCCAACAGGGCGATGAATGGAATCAATTTGATCGTCGCTGTTTCGAACTTGTCGGTGGAAAATGAACGCGTCCTTTATCTGAGCAGCCATTATGACGGACAGCCGATGGATGTCGAGCCCGGTGAAGTGGAGCTCCAGCTCGAGCTGCCTTACTGCGGTTTATCTGCGGGTTTGTATAGCGCTAAGATCGTCGTCACTGAGAAGAGCGTGCAAACGCTGGATGCGGTCGAGTCGTTTCGCTTTCGCGTGAGATCCGAAAGCACCGCCGTCCAGAACCTCTTTTATCAACCGCGCGAGTGGCGCGCGAAAAGTATTTCGAGTATTTCGAGTGTTTCGCCTGAAGACTAGAATTGAAGCTAATGAGCGGCGTGAAACGAGCAGTCAAAAAGATGTTTCGGTCGGCAGGGCTGGAAGTGACGCGTCTCGCGCCTCAGCCGCCGGCGGATACCACGCCGCAGTACTTCAACTACGACTTCGAAACAGACGAGACTTTCAAGTCGATCTTTCGCGAGGGTGTGCGCAGGAGCGGCAGCACGCACGATCCGAACCTCGTCCATCAGCGTTTGTACAACACCGTGCAGTTTCTCAAACACACGATGGATCTCGATGGCGACGTCGCCGAGTGTGGCGTTTTTCGTGGGCTTTCGTCGTTCGTGTTCTGCAATTACATTCGAATGTTCGCGCTGGATTTCGATGGGCGCGGCTATCACATCTTCGACTCTTTCGAAGGTCTCAGTGAACCGCGGCCAGAGGATGCGATCACACGCGACGAGTACGGCTCTGTCGGAGAGCACTGCCAGCCACGTGGCGCTTTCCTGGGGGCGTTGGAGATCGTGAAGACCACGCTGAGTGACTATCCGGCAATCGCGTATCATCAGGGTTGGATTCCGCAAAGTCTTTCGGCGATCGAGGAGCACGAATACAAGTTTGTACATCTCGATCTGGATCTGTATGAGCCGATCAAAGGCGGGCTTGAATACTTTTATCCGCGCATGGTTCGGGGAGGCGCAATCGTCGTGGACGAGTATGCTATACCGCGTTGGCCGGGGGCGAAGAAAGCTGTCGACGAGTATTGTGCGGAACACGATCTCGCGCCCGCGGTTTCGTTGACGACTGGCAACGGCGTATTGATTAAGAAATGAAGCCACAAAAAAGCACAAAAGGCGCAAAAGATTTTAGTAAGCAGGTAGCTCGGAGAATTCTGCCGGAAAAAACATACCGGCAGATTGCTGATAAGCTCCGCGGCGGTCCGCCCGCGGATGCGGCGGCGTTGCGCCATGCGATTGATAACCAGATGCTGCCAGATGCGTCGCTACTCGAAATCAGGAACGCTATCGACATCAAGCGGCGCATGGACTACGCACCTCACGATATCTACCTGCACGTTGATTCGTTGACGGAATTCCAAACGCGTCTGCACTCGTGCGCGAAAGAGCCCGACACAGTCGAGTGGATTGAGTCGATGAAGCCGGGCGATACGTTCTACGACATCGGCGCAAACGTCGGCGCGTATTCACTCATCGCCGCTAAAGCGTTTAGCGGGCGCGTTAAAGTGCTGGCCTTCGAGCCGGCATTTCTGAACTTCACGCAACTGTGCCGGAACGTTGCGCTGAATCAGTGTCAGGACAGCATTACACCTTTATCGATCGCGCTGTCAGACAAAACCTCGCTCGATTCATTCAACTATCACGATCTGATTCCCGGCGGCTCGCTGCACACTTTGGGTGAAGCAATCGACTACAAAGGCGATCGCTTTGAGCCAGTGCTGAAACAAACGGTGCTGAGTTTCAAAACTGACGATTTGATCGCGCAGTTTGATCTGCCGCGGCCGACGCACATCAAGATCGACGTCGATGGGATCGAGTTTTCGGTATTGAAAGGCGCCGAGCAAACGCTTTCCAATGGCACGTTGCGCAGTATCGTGGTGGAATTAGAGGCGGGCGAAGGCGAGCAGCAGATCACCGATTATCTCTCGCAACAAGGTTTTCGCCTGGACGCGCGTCATGGACGCCTGACCCCCGGAATGTTTAATTGTATCTTCGTGCGAGCGTGACCAAGCAAATGCTTTCTTTTAAGAATGCCAGTTTCCTATACGAGCCGTATCCGATCGGGGTGGCGACGGGTGTTTTTGAGGAACAGGTTTATAAACAACTGGTTGAGACGTTTCCGCCGGTTGAACTTTTTAGCTTCATGCCGTTCCACGGCAACAAGTATTCGCTTTCAGAGTTGAACAACCCCGACGCGTACCACGAATACGTGCGCACGACACCCGTGTGGAATGAATTTCATTATTGGATCAAACGCGAGGAATTTCCTGGCGAGATCCTCGCGATGTTGCGCGAGCACAAGATCGATCTCGAGGTGCCAAGCCGGACGGCGGCCAACGGTTCGGGAGGTTCACGACTGAAACGACTGGTGTTCGGCGATCCCGGTAGTCCGCCGCCAGTGTTGAGCGCGAGGTTTGAGTTCTCGATGCTGCCGGCGCAGGGCGGATTCATCAGGCCTCATACTGATAGCCCGCAGAAGATCATCACACTCGTGGTCGCGATGCTGGGTAAAGGCGAATGGAATCCGGCGTTCGGAGGCGGCACCGACGTGCTTCGGCCAAAGGACATCACAAACAATTTCAACTTCAAAAACAATTACCTCGAGTTCGACGAGGTAGAGACGCTCACAACGTTCGAGTATCAACCGAATCAGTGCGTGATTTTCATTAAGACCTTCAACTCTTTACACGCAGTGCGTCCAATGACGGCGCAAGATGGCCAACTGATGCGCAAGACTCTGACCGTCAACATCGAAAAGGTTCTTTAAGTAGTGGCCGCAACTTTAGAAACACGTCCCAGGCTTTTGATCTCGTCTCGCTTTGCCGTCGAATCAGCACCAGATCCAGTTATCTTTAAACCGTCGCAACTGCCGTTTATTTCCGAAGTCAAACACAAATTGCAAGACGGCAGCTATCGTCTCGAGCAGTCTGCATGTCCGTGTGGCGCCACCGATGGGCCAATCATTTCAGAAGTCGATCGGTATGGGCTGCCTTTGAGTTTCGTCCTGTGCGCGTCGTGCGGCACCATTCGCGTGGATCCTTATCTCGACGACTCGAGCCTGGCGGATTTTTACACGCGCTACTTCCAGGAAATGTATGGCAGAGTGCCTGACGTCGAGAGCTATTTCCTGAGACAAGCACAATACGGACGAAGAGTTCTGGCTTCGGTGCGACACTGGCTGAAGCCTGGCGGCTGCGTCTACGAAGTCGGTTGTGGCGCCGGCGGCGCACTGGATGTATTCAAGCGCAATGGTTTAATGGTTGCCGGATGTGACTACAGCGCGGAGTTGATCGCGGCGGGCAAAGAGCGTGGCGTCAGCAACATCTATCACGGCTCGCTCAAAGACATTCCGTCCGAGCTACCGAAAGCCGACTTGATCTATTTGAACCACGTTTTCGAGCACATGAACGATCCGCTCGGCTTTTTACACGACTGCCGCAACCGGCTCGGTGACGGTGGCAGGATCGTGATCATTGTTCCTGATGTAAGCCGGATCGACAGCTTTACTGTACCAGCAGGTGATCTAATTCAATTCCTGCACATTGCGCACAAGTACAACTTTTCGTTCGAAGGAATTCGTAAGCTCAGTGCGCAAGGCGGCTATCACGTGCAACGGATGACGCCGGATCCGAAGATCCAGACGTCGCACTCGATCATGCCTGAACTGTGGATCGAATTAACGATCAGCGCGAGCCCGCAAAAAGTCTCCGAACGAAGTAGTCACGGCGATAAGATGGTTCAGTACTTGCAGCGGACTGAGAAGCTGTACGCGCGTGGGCTGTGCCGCGCACAACTCGCACAACGAATCGATCGCAGCAAGAAGTCGCTTGGAAACAACCTGGCGAGACTTCGTCGCGCAACACCGGCAAAAGTAATCCACAGATTACGCAGATTATTATTTCATTCTGTGTAATCTGTGGATGGTTTTAGACGATGGAAAATCACGCTTCAAAATTCTCAGAGTTGTTGGCCCACGAGGCCGCCGCAATCACGTGTGCGGCTGAACATCTGCAATCCGCGGAGATCGAACGCGCACTCACACTGCTCGCCGCTTGCGAGAGCAAAGTGATTATCACCGGAATCGGGAAGTCAGCATTCATCGCTCGCAAGATCGCCGCAACGATGACGAGCACGGGAACGCGCGCCGTCTTTCTACATCCGTCCGACGCGCTCCACGGCGACATCGGCATCCTGCACTCGTCCGACGTGGTCGTGATTTTGAGTAACAGCGGTGAAACCGACGAAATCCTCGGCATGCTGCCGTACCTGAAGAACCGCGGCGTGCCACTCATCGCTATCGTCGGCAACGTGAACTCGACGGTCGCACGCAATGCAGACGCGGTGCTCGACGCGTCCGTTGATAAAGAGACATGTCCTTTCAATCTAGCGCCAACGGCGAGCACGACTGTCGCGCTGGCGATCGGCGACGCACTCGCGCTGACCGTGATGCAGATCAAAGGACTGACACCCGAAGATTTCGCGCTCAATCATCCGGCCGGGCGGCTTGGCAAGCGACTGACGCTCAAAGTCTCAGACCTCATGCGCAAAGGTGACGACAACCCGAGCGTTCTCCCTTCGGCTTCGTGGCTCGAGGTTGTGTCGGCAATCACGAGTGGCGGACTCGGCGCGGTCAACGTTGTAACCGACGCAGGTATGTTGGCTGGAATTATCACTGACGGAGACTTGAGACGCGCGGTTCAGAAGATCAACCCAATGGAATTTGGGACGTTGAGCGCGGAAGGTCTGATGACGCGCAATCCGATCACGACCACACCGGACGAACTCGCTTACGCGGCGCTTCAGTTAATGGAGAATCGTCCGTCGCAGATCTCTGTGCTGCCAGTTGTCGATGTCGATCGACGTTCCGTTGGTTTGTTGCGCCTCCATGACCTCGTAAGAAGCGGCCTCTAAAACCATCCACAGATTACACAGAGAGTTATTAATAAATCTGTGTAATCGGTGGATGGTTTCAGCGCTGACAGATGATATGACTTTGTTCCCGGTAGTGTTGCCGGAGTTCCAGGACGCTGAAGTGTTCGCCCCAGGTGCGGAATAGTTGTTCGCGACTCATATAAGTCATCATGAGCACGCCCTTGTCCTGCCCCCACTCGCTACAGCCGGGCGCCTGATGGCGACGGTGAAACTCGCGATAAGTCATGTCGCGCAAGTAATGATTCGGATCGAACACACTGAAGATCAGGAAACCGCCCGGTCGAATGATGCGACGCAACTCCGCGGCCCACTGATCCATCAACGCGCAAGGCACGTGCGTGAACACCGAGTTCGCGTAAACGAAATCGAATTGACCATCGGCATACGGCAGCGACGGTTCGACACCGGTCGTTTGCAGTTGCACTCGATGACCGAGCTTTGACCTGGTCCAGGCAATCGCTTCGGGCGTTACGTCGCACCCATGCAGGTTCGCCGCGAATGGAAAATAGTGAACGATTAACCGCCCCATCCCGACGCCCATCTCGAGAATGTTCTGCATCTTGTCGACCTGGGCGCCGTAGTCGCAGAGCTCCGTGTGATAAGTCCAGACCGCGCGGTAGCCGGAGGCGAAGAACCCATCCGGGTCTGCTTTGTTGAGCTTCTGTATCTTAGCGACGGTGTCGAGCGGCGGCACCAGCGAATCGTCGCTTTGCGATTCGTGAAGACTTAAACCATATTGGCGTTGATAAAAGTCGGCGAGAATTTGTCGCCAGTAAGCGCGCTCTTCCGCCCAGCCCTCGTCGATGGTCGCCGTGGGCAGCGCGGTGCGGACAATGTCGACTCCAAGTAGAGCGCGAAGCCCTTTGTGGACCGTGTGTTTGAGGACACGTGACATGTTTCAACTCCCCTAAGGTATTATAAGCCGGTGACAAACGAATCGCGCGTAAAAGTATTCATCGGTTCCGGTGAAGCCAGTCTCATCGAACGCAAGGTCGCCATCTACTCGCTGCGCAAGAACACCCAACGCGACCTCGACATCTACGTCTGCAATGGCACGCACAACGCGATCGAGCTGAACGACCAGGAACCATTTCTCGCGCCGATGTCTTTGCGCGTGAAGTATCGGAACGTGACCGAGTTTAGCCTTTATCGTTACCTGATTCCGCAGTTGTGTAACTATACCGGACGCGCGATCTACATCGACTCCGACACCATTTGTCTCGCGGACATCGGCGAGCTCTTCGACACTCCACTCGACGGCGCCGCATTTACGGCCAAGCCCGATGCCTACACGGGCGAACAGCGTTGGGGACTCAGCGTGATGTTGATCGATTGCGAGAAGTCGAGGTTCGACCTCGAACAGATCGTCGACGAGATAGACCGCGGCCTGTATTCGATGACTGAGTTTTCCCAAATGGCTCCCAGATTTCTCGAGCACCATCCGTACAAGATCGGGCGCCTGGATCCTGCGTGGAATGTTTTCGACCGTTGGGACGATCAAACAAAGCTGATTCACTACACCAATCTCGAAACGCAGCCGTGGAAATACCCGAATCATCCTTACGGCGAGCTCTGGTTCAAATATTTTGAGGAGGCTCTTGCCGAAGGGTATGTAAACTCGCAGGATCTGGAGTTGAGCATGATCCGGTCCTACGTGAGGCGCGATCTGCTAAACGGAAACTTCGCTCGCCCAATTGCTTCACAGAGTCTGGCAAGGCAACTGGCGGCACCCGTCAAGCGTGTGCTGCGTGACGTAGCCACCAGAATCGGTTCCTGATCTCTAATGACCGGCACCAAAAAGTTCAAGCGAGTGGTTACCTGCCAGGGAGGTATTCAGTTAGTGGCGGCATTGGCCGCACTCCAGACACGCGAAGCGGAGCAGCAGCGATCGGACATCGAGTATGAAGATTATCTTGTCATCTACGATCTGTACGCGCCGGACTCACAACTGCCACAGTTCACGGACGCGGTTCAGAGAATGGCGCGGGCGCTGCGAGACTGGAAATCGATCGTCTACTTCAGCAAAGAGCAGATGGTCGAGTTTGACCAGCAACTCACCTTCGCTACCAGGTCGCAGGTTTATCAACGCATTCGTGATTTAGTTGGCGTCGCTGAAGCCGGCGAGGTTTATCTCTGCCGCAATTGGCAGTTTGGCAATTCCCTGATGCTCAACATCTATCGCGATGCGTGGAAAGTCTGTTACGGCGACAGCATCGGTATCTATTTCTCGGAAGCGTATTTCTCTCCGGCTGTCGCAAAAAACGGCAGGCCGGCTCTCAAAGCCGTGGTCAGACAGCAACTGAGTCGAATCAAACATTCGCTGCGAAGCAGGCTTACCGGGGACGAGACGCCGCTGCGAGACGTGGTGCTCGATGAGATCCAGTTTGACGTGGGTTACTTTCTGCTGCCTGAGATCCTCGGCGAAACACCGCCGATGCAAACGAGGCTGGTAAACAAAGCGACGACTGGCGAGATCTTCCGCAAGCTCGCGCGCGCGTTGGATCCGGAGCAGATAGTGGCTCAGTATGGATACCTCGCAGAAGTTCCGGCAGTCATCCTGATGACGTCAAACTTTTCTGAAGCGTCGCGTATGTCGAGCGAAAACGAGCTCGTCGCGTACAGGGAATTCCTGGAGAAATTGGAGCTACCGCGGGAGTCAACCCTCATCATCAAGCCGCATCCGAGAGACGGTGAGGAGAAGGTTCGGGAGTTGGGACGCAGGCTCGGCGACATGTTTGCGAACGTGGTGTTGCTGATGGATCAGAACTTGTTCTTTACTCCATTTGAAGTGTTTTTGATCCAAACTTTTCTAGGCGAGCGCGAGAAGACTCCGCGCAATCTCAATGTAATCACGTTCAGCACCGCGTGTCTGTCGTTGCCGATACTTTTCGATATCCGGCCAATCATCGGTTTTGGAAATGAAATTGTGAGAACGTCGTTCTTCGAGAACTACATCAGCGGGCGTCTCCAGCACGAGCACGACTTGAATTCGGCGATGCAGACCCTTAGTTACGGATGACAAAGATGGATTCTGTTAATGAAACTTCCTGGACGGCGCGGCTTAGGCCGTTGATTCCGCCGTTGTTGCTGCACATCTACAGGGACGTGCGTTACGGCGACTCATATCGGGAAGCGAGCGGCATCACGGCGCGCAAGGTGCAATTCACGTTGCCGGAACGATCATTAATGGAACTGTTTCCCGGTGTTGATGCGGTACACGTCACCACACCCGTTTCAGAACTCTATCGCCCGCCCGACATGGTGGTGCCTTTACCGGAGTTGCTAACGCTCGCAGCCATTTGCCGCTACATCAAACCACGTCGCATCTTTGAAATCGGCACCTATACGGGATCCTCCACGTTGGAAATGGCGATTAATACGGCTGACGAGACTGAAATTCTGACTCTCGATCTCGAGCCGGGAGAAAAGATCGGTTCGGCGTTTCGCAACTCGACTTACAGCTCGAAGATCCATCAGCTTTACGGCAACTCGCTGACGTTCGACTACACGCCTTACGAGCACAGCGTCGATCTGGTGCTCGTCGACGCTAATCATTCCTATGAATGCGTCAGTTCCGACACTGAAAACGCTTTTTCGCTGTTGCGACCGGGCGGCGTGATTGTTTGGGATGATTATCGCTGGCTTGAGGAGCATTTTGAGTGTTCGGGTGTAACGCGGTTCTTGAACGAGTTTCAGGCAAAGCGTCCGCTCTTCAGTATCGCGGGAACGCGTTTCGCGATTTATGTCGACCACGGATAAAACGACGAACATGGGCCTCAGGATTTGTGTGGTCACCAACTACTATCCGCCTCACTTCATCGGTGGTTATGAGTTGGGTTGCAGGGACATCGTGGAAGCGCTCAAGAGCCGCGGACATCAGGTCAGGGTCCTCACCAGCACTTACAAGGTGGACCAGCAGCAGACGGACGGCGAAGTGTATCGCTGGTTGCAACTCAGTGAATGGTGGACGCCAAACCTTCTGCGCGATCTCGCCGCCGTGCTCAGGAAGGAGGTAACCAACCAGCAGGCTTTCCGGCAGCTCTGTCGTGAGTTTGAGCCCGATCTGGTTTACATGTGGAACCCGGTCGGCATATCGCTATCGATCGTTTCGGTGGCCCAACAGCTTGGCTTGCCCGTTTGTTACTTCGTGTCGGACCATTGGCTGGAAGAGTGGGACACAGATCCGGGTTATCGCACGTGGGAAAAACAGAAACCGGGCATTCGTCGTCCTTTTCTTTGGAAAGGCGTGCTGAGACTATTGAACGTCCTGGACTTGTCGCATCCTCCAGCGCCGCCGGATCTGCATCACGTACAATTTGTCAGCGAGTGTCTTAAGCGTAACGCGCTGCAAAAGGGTCGGGCCGTTGAGAAAGCGCAAGTGATTCACTGGGGCGTTGACGCCGAGCGCTTCCAAATGATCGAGAAGCCGCAGCAATTGAAGCGGCTGCTGTTCGTCGGACAGGTAACGCGGCACAAGGGAGTTCACACGGCGGTTGAGGCGTTGAATCTGTTGGTCCAAAGCGGTCATGAAACTGCGACGCTCACGATCGTCGGTGACAGTGCGGCGAAAGACTTCCAGGCGCAGTTGAAGCGGATGATATCTTTATACCAGCTCGAGAAACACGTGCACTTTACAGGTATGGTGCAACGCGAAGACACACCGCGGATTTACCAGAAGCACGACGTCCTGATCTTTCCTTCTGTTTGGGATGAGCCTTTCAGCATTACCGTACTGGAAGCGATGGCGTCGGGGTTGGCGGTGGTCGGCACTGCGACGGGAGGCAGTGGTGAGATCCTGGAAGATTGTGTGAATGCGCTCGTCTTCGAAAAGGAGAATGCGCAGCAGTGTGCTGACTGCATCTCGCGACTGTTTTCCGATCAAACATTCTTTGAGCAAGTGCGGCGACGCGGCCGGTGCACGATCGAGCAGAAACACCGGCTCGAGCAAATGGTAGACACTATTGAAGGGTCACTAAAATCCATCCACAGATTACGCCGATAATCTGTGGAATCTGTGGATTGACTTAGGTATTTACGTTGAAGGTCAGTATCTACAATGAACCGCGCGGTAGCGGGATTGGTGGTTCGGAATTCGTGGCCGCATTGCTCGCCGGAGCTTTCGGCAAAGATCACGAGGTCCATTTGTATCATCGCATCCCGTCTCTCACCCTCGAAAAATTCGCCGCGAATACGGGCACTGACCTGAAGAACGTGCAGCTTCACTTTATCGACGTGCCGGATATTGAGTCGCAACTGTCGCGTCGCAATCCACTAAGCCACTACAAGCAGTCGAAAGAGTGGCTCGCGGAGTTGAGCGAAGGGTACGACATTTTCGTGGCTATTATGCATGGCGTGCCGCCTTTTTCTCACGCGAAAAAGGGCGCGCTCATCTGTCTGTTTCCGACGCCGACAGCTCCGTATGTCAAACCTGAAGGTGGACTGGATGTAGCGCTCGCCCGCAAACGTCCAGCGCGGTACCTGTATCAGACCTGGGCCTGGAAGAAGCGAATGGCGACTTACCAGATCAAAACGGCGATCTCCGATTTCTCACGCAGTTGGACGCGGAAGCGTTGGGACATCAATTGTGAGATCGTTTATCCGCCGGTCGATACTGCGTTCGGTCGTGTTGAGAAAGAGAAGATCATTCTTAGCGTTGGGCGCTTTGCGGTGGTGGGTGAGGGACACCAAAAAAAACAGGAGCAGATGCTCGGTGTGTATAGCAGCCTGAACGGTGAACGTCCGCTTGACTGGAAATATGTCTGCGCCGGCGGGTTGGGTACGACGCCGGAGCACAAGGCTTATTTTGAAGAGCTGTCGGCGCTCGCTGCTCCAAGTGGTGCGCAGCTTGTGGCCAATATCGATCGCGGCGAGCTGAAGAGTCTTTACGAGCGTGCGAGTATTTTCTGGCATGCGGCCGGGTACGGAGAAGACCAGAACACGCGACCGATATTCGTCGAACACTTCGGCATCTCGACTGCTGAAGCGATGGCCGCGGG
>Ga0126307_10002366_pt1 | contig 12704 bp, 8 predicted proteins | sample Plot28_FD_89955 | JGI IMG/M metagenome (GOLD analysis project Ga0126307, IMG submission 89955) | Serpentine soil microbial communities from UC McLaughlin Reserve, CA, USA - Plot28 | ecosystem: Environmental > Terrestrial > Soil > Grasslands | place: USA: UC McLaughlin Reserve, Lake County...
GGGTCGTACATCGCGGCTTCCTCGGCGGTCATGCCTTCCCAGACGCCGTAGTCGACGTTGTTCAGCCCGTGCAGGATGCGGAGGTCCGGCACCCGCGCCTCGTCCGCGATGATCTGCGCGGTGGCTATCGTGCGCCGCAGCGGTCCGGTGTAGACGGCGGTCAGGCCGGCACCGGACAACTGCCGGGCCGCGTCCACTGCATCCTGGTAGCCCTGGGCGTCGAGCGGCACGTCGCAGCGGCCACGGTAGCGGTTCTGCACGTTCATGGTCGTCGTCCCGTGCCTGACCAGGTAGAGCCGGCAGGTGTCGGGCGCGACCGGCTCCCTGACCCGGGAAACCTCCACCTGCAACTGTTCAGTCATCCTCTTCCCCCTTGCTCGGCGACAGCACGCCCGAGTTGCACCTGAGGCTCTCCAACCGGTCGGTCCGCAGCCACCACCATTCGACGCAGGGGCGCTACGGCCATCGACGGTGCGATCAGGTCCGGGCCGCCACCAGCGGACGCTCGCCGGTCCGCAGCGGCAGGCCCCGGGACACGACCAGCCGGAGCCAGGCAGCGGCCATCAGGGAAGTGACGACGGCGACGATGATCAGCGCCGTGTAGAGGGTCCTGTCGATGATCCCCGCACCGAGCGTCAGGGTGGCCAGCGCGATCCCCGGACCACCGCGCGCGTTCAGAGCGGCGGCCAGGTGCGCCGCCGGCCCGCGCGCCTCCCCGGCGATCCGGGCTCCGAAGTAGACGCTGGTGAGTTTCACCAGGCAGGCCAGACCAACGAGGCCGAGCGTCAGCGCCACGTCGAGGTCGTGGACGAGGTCGAGCTTCAGCCCCACGGACCCGAAGTACAGCGGCAGGAAGAACGCCAGCGAGAAGCTGCGGCAGCTCGCGGACAGGGATCCGGCGCCGCCCGCGTCGGCACGGGCCACGATCACGCCGGCGAGGAAGGCGCCGAACATGGGCTGGATTCCGAGCCAGGCCGCAGCCGCAGCGCCGGCCAGGACCAGCAGGACGCACCGGGTGGTCGCGGACGCCGCCGGAAGCTCGGTGTCCGGTGGCCGGCCGGTCAGCACCCCGCGCAGCGCCCCGCCGAAGCGGAGCGCCAGGCCGAACGCCGCCAGCACGACGACGCCGTAGTAGACGCCCGCCGTCAGGGTGCCCGCATCCAGGCCGAGCAGGTGGGGCAGGCCGGTCGCGGCCTCGCCAGGGGCTCGGGCGATCCCGAGGGCGACGGCAACGACCGTGTAGAGGACGACGTCCTCCACCACCGCCGTGGACAGGACCACCGTGGCGAAGGAGGTGCCGAGGATTCCGAGGTCCAGCATGATCCGGGAGATCACCGGGATGCTGGTGATCGCGATGGCGGCCGCCAACACCAGGCCCAGCGCAGCCTCGCTGTCCGCGGGGCCGGCGAAAGCGGCGAGGTCGAACCGGTAGGTCAGCGCCAGCCCCGCCGCGAACGGGATCACCAGGCCGGCGACGACGACGCTGGCGATGAGTCGGCCGTCGCGGCGGGTGGACCGTCGTGTCTCGCTGCCGGCAAGGAACATGAGCATCAGCAGACCGAGCTGCTCGGCGCCGCCGAGAGCCGCGGCAACCGGCCCGGAGGCTGGGAACAGGCCCTGCTGGATCTCCGGCGCCAGTGCGCCGAGCACGGTCGGGCCGAGCAGCAGGCCGCCCAGGATCTCCCCCGCCACCCGGGGCTGCCGCAGCCGCGTCGCGACGAGCCCGCCGAGATGCACGACCGCGAGCAGCACGGTGAGCGACATCAGCAACCCGAGCAACTGGACCTGGTTCATTCCGCATCGTCCCCCGCGTCAGTTGGGATTCAGGACCGCTCGCACCGTCTTCACGCTCGTCGCCGGGGGCGCCGAGTACCGCAGCCAGTAGAGGAAGTCACTGAGCACCGCGAAGTCCACCGGACGATGGCTGCGCATGCACTGGGCGTAGTCGCGGTCCGACGATCGGCATACCTGGTGGAAGACGACCTGCAGCCACCCGCCGCCGTGTGCGGCGGCCGCCCGGACGGCTGACTGCAGGTAGGACAACGTCTGCGGCCCCTCCCGCTCCTGGCTGAGCGTTGGGGTCGCATAGGGGTCGGCTGGCGGCGCCGGCGAGGCGTAGAGCGGCCCGCCGGGCGAGAGGCTGCCGCTCGTTCGGGCCGACAGGTACCCGCAGGAGCGGACGGTGTGGGCGGTCGCCGCATCGAAGAGGCCGTACGGGTAGGCGAAGCTGACCGGGTGGAGGCCGTTGGCGAGCAGCCGGCGGCGGTCGGCGCAGATCTCCTTCTCCCGCTCGGAGGCTCGCAGCCGCACCAGGTTCGGATGGGTCAGGGTGTGCCCGCCGATGTCGTTGCCGTCCGCCGCCAGCTCCCGCAGTTGCTCCCAGGTCATCGCCGAGCCGTCCCTGCGGTCCACCAACGGGCTGTTGATGTAGAAGGTGGCCTGCATCCCGTAGTCGAGGAGGACGGACCTGACCGCGTACTGGGAGCGGCTGCCGTCGTCGAAGGTGAGCGTTACCGTGGTCGGCCGCGGCGGCAGCGGCGGCTGCTCCCCCGCGCCGAGGGCAGCGCGGACCGTCTTGACCACGGTGCCGGCTGGCGCCCCACCCGGACGGCCCGCGGCGGCCAGCCAGTCCACGAAGGCGGCGAGCGTCGTGTCCTGGATGGATCGTGGGGAGACCATGCAGCTGGTGAAATCCGCCGTCCCCCGGTGACACACCCGGTCGAAGGCGATCGGCAGCCAGCCGCCCTGCCGTGCGCTGGAGGTCACCACCGCGGTGAGGTCGGACAGGCGGTGCGGCCCCCGGCGGGTGGAGTCCGAGGTGCGCAGCGCGTACGGGTCCGGTGGCGGCAACGACATCGGTCTGCGCGAGGTGGTCGGCCCGATACCGCCGACGGCACGGCCGGATCGGTAGCCGCAGCTCCTCACGATGTCCTGCGGGGTGCTTCCGTCCGGGAACGCGGCCACGAAGGCGCCGCCGGGGTAGGCGAAGCTGTACGGATCGTATCCCCGGCGGGACAGTTGATCACGGTCCCCGCATACCTGCCGGCGTTTGCCCTCCAGGTCCCGCCGCCAGGACGCCGCCGACACACGGGTCAGATCCTGGTGGTCGAGGCCCATCCCGCCGATCTCGTGCCCGGCCCGGTACAGCTCGTCCACCTGCCACCACGCCATGCAGCACGGCCAGCGGCCGTCGATCCAGCTGCTGACCACGTAGAAGGTTCCCAGGAGGCGATGCGCGGCGAGGATCGGGCCGGCGTAGTGGTATTGGCTGGCGTGGCCGTCGTTGAAGGTGAGCGAGACCACCAGTCGCGGCTGCGGTGACTCCTCCGGCGGGGAGGACGCGACCAGGGAGCAGCCGGCGAGCAGGACGGCGAAGGCGCCGATGATCAACGCACGCACGGGCGGCTGCCGCATCCCGGACTGTCTCATCCGTACTCAGAATCCCGGCTCGAGCCACGGTCGCATCGCGTAGACCTCCTGCGCCCGCCGGAGGTAACGCTCACCGGACGCGCCCTGAGGTGACAGGTCGTGCCAGTCGCCCGACGCCCAGGCGCCCACGCAGCCCCAGATGTCGCCGGCCGCGTAGGTACCCCGATGCCGGGAGCCGTGATCGCGCAGCCACCACACCCAGCCCTCGTAGCAGCCGCGCAGCCAACCGCCGAGCACGTCGGCCGCCGCCGCAGTGGAGTCCCGGTTCCACGGGAAGATGCCCGGCCATGACGTCGACTTGGTGCCGACGAGGCCGAACGTGACAGGGCATGGAGCGCGGTAGCCGGCGGGGCACCGCTTCTGGTCGGTCACCTCGTCCCCATGGTTGGACTGCCGCCAGTCCGACTCCATGACCGCAACCGTTCGCATCAGGTTGTCCGGCAGCCCCCACTTGGCGGCCGCCCACTGGAGGATCTCGTCCGTCGTCCCGGTGAACCGGCCGCTGACCCGGGCCAGGATCTCGGTGTTCCAGCGCGGGTCGTAGGCCCGTGCCGAGTTGTCCCGCGGGGCCAGCCGGAGTGCAGGCGGCGCCGTCCGATTGTACGGCGCGTTCCCCGGGCGGACCTCCCAGGCCGACCGGTGCACCATCGCGGTGGCTGCGCTGTCGTCCGGTAGGCGGCTGTACGACCCGGGCGGCCGCAGTTGCAGGTACCCGTCGGCGAGCGGAGGCGTGGCCCGCGGCGGGACAGCCTGCTGCGCCGAGGAGGCGCGGACCAGCACGACCACGGCGCCGGCGGTGACCAGTGCCACCACCGCGAGGGACATCAGCAGCACCCGCGGGGTGGCGCCCACGCGCCACCCCGTAACCGGATCCTGTTCACGGGCGGGCAGTGCGAGCCTCCTCTGTAGACGACGGCCAGGACTGAACGTTCTGTCTCAGGCCGGCGCCTACCCGAAGAGAGCCGCCCGGTAGTGTGCGGTCAGGGCCACCGGGGACAGCGCCTGGGTGTAGACGGCGACGTCGTCCACCCTGCCGGTCAATGGGTAGTTCACGCCGCCCTGGACGCCGATCGTGCCGCTGATATTCGCAGCCGCGGCGGCGGGCAGGTCCGTGCGCTGCGCGATCAGTGCCGCGTTGCGGTAGAGCTTCAGGGTGCTGCCCTGCCGGACGACCGCCCAGTGCACCCACGTGTTGATGTTGCTGGTCAGGCTGTTGGGCTGAAGGATGTAGGAGGTGCCGTTGAGCCAGACGCTGGCGTAGGCGGCGGTCACCGCACTCGAGGTTCCCGGTCGGGGCAGCAGCCAGATCGACTGGTTGCCCCCGTAGAGGGTGTTGTTGGTTGAACCGGAGTTCGTCAAGTATGTCCAGCCCTCGACGGTGAAGTCGGTGACGGTGGGCAGCGACGGCAGCGTGACCTTGCCGGCTGTCGTCCCGTTCAAGCCGGCCGCAGGGTCGGGATCGGTCACGACCGCACCGCTCTGGCCGAGGGTCACCCCGCTGCCGTACGTCCCGGCGTTGCTCCCCTTGCTGTCGGCAGCCGTCGTGCCGCTGGTCTCGCCCAACCGCCAGTACGACAGCAGCCCGCTCTGGCCCAGAACCGTATTCCGGTACGAGGCCGGCTGCGCCGGCGGCGCGGGCGCAACGCCGTTCAGCGCGGACGTGTAGTCGTCGAGGACCTCGTCCGTCGACAGCGCCCTGGAGTAGCTCGACACCTCGTCGATCCGCCCGGTCATCGGGTATGCGGTGCCGATCTGGGTGCCGATGTTGCCGCTGACGTCCGCCGCTGCCGCAGCCGGCAGGTCGGTCCGCTGGCCGACCTGCTTGCCGTTGCGGTAGAGGGTGAGAGTGCTGCCCTCTCGGGTGAGCGCCCAGTGCACCCAGGTGTTCAGATTGGACTCCGCGGTGGACGGCTGCAGGGTGTACTCGGTGCCGTTGAGCCAGACCCCGCCGTAGCCGGTGGTCGAGACCGTTCCGCCCGGGCGGGCCAGGATCCGCACGCTGCTGTTGCCGCCGTAAACCGTGTAGTTCGAGTTGGTGGTCCCGGTGACGTAGCTCCACCCTTCGACGGTGAAGTCGGTGACCTTGGGCAGCGCTGGCAGCGTCACCCGGTTCGTCCCGGTGAAGGTCGCGGCGGTGTCGGGATCGTCGGCCATGGCTCCGCCCGAGCCGAGCGCGGGATTGTTGGTGTAGACGCCGTTGTAGACACCGGTGGCGTCGAAGGCGGTGGTGCCGCTCGCCTCGCCGAGCCGCCAGTTCGCGGTCAGGGCGGTCCGGGCGGTCGCGAGGGCGGCGTACGCCGCCGTGGACGCGGTGACCGTGACGTAAGGCGAGTTGCCCGCCGATCCCACGGCCCGCAGGCGGTAGTAGTACACGTCCGGGTCCAGGCCGCTGTCGGCATAACCGGTCGCGGAGGCCGGCAGCGTGATGTTCGTGGCGGTGTCGAAGGTCGCCGTCGTGCTCCGCTCCAGGACGTAGCTGGTGGCGTCGGTGGCGTTGTTCGTCCACTGCAGCGACACGCCCGAGGTGCTCGGGTCCGCCGTCAGCTCGGTGGGGGGCAGCGGAACGGGAACGGCGCCGGCGACGAAGCGGTCGAGGATGTTGGCGGTCATCCGCTGAATGCGCGGGTCCGCGTTGGCCGAGACGTCGGTGTTCGCAAGGCCCCAGCCCCATTGAATCGTGCCGGCCGCGAACACCCACGCTCCGCTCTGCGCCTGGTAGATCGACGACTGCTGGTAGTCCGTCGTCCCTCTGCTGGTCAGGTACGGGGAGCTGGAGAGCAGGACGTAGCTGCCGGCCGCGGCCGTCGGCGCGGGAGCGGTGTTCACGTAGCGGTCAGCCTCGTAGCCTACGACACCCGGGATGCTGTCGCCGTTGACGACCCCGGTGCCGGAGTAGATCCAGTTGGTGGAGTTCTTGACGACATAAGGGGCCGGCGGCTCGCCGTCCGGCTGCATGGCGGTGAACATGATGCCCATCAGCTGCTGCTCCGGCCGGTTCACCGCGGGGTCCCGCCACTGAACGGTCGCGGTCGCGTTCTTGACCGGGTCCAGCGCGGCGCTCTTGTAGCAGGTGATGACCCGACCGGCCGTCCCGCCGGCCGAAGCCTCCATGCGGATCTGCCAGTAGACCGAGTTGCCGTTGAAGAAGCCGAGGCTGACGCCGTTGTTGCGGGCGGCTACGGCCCCGTCGTACATCGACTTGGACCAGTACTCGTCGTGCCCGACGGATAGGAAGCCCGCATGGTTGAGGAGCCGCTCGGGGTGCAGATCGGTGTCGACGTTGGTGGAGTACGACACGTCGTACCCCATCTGCTCCATCCACGTGACGAAGTGGGCCTCGTACTCCCAGAACCCGGCGGCGCCGTCGCCCTCGGAGTACGGCCGGTCGAACGACACCTTGACCGCCCGGGTCGTGCCGGCGCCGGTCTGCGTCGTCGAGCTGTTGTACTCGTACAGGCTCTTGCCGGTCGCCGGTGTCTCGGATCCCCCGGTAGCGTCGTCCGGATAGTTGTTGTAGGCCTGATAGGTGGTGACGCTCTGCTGGTAGAGCAGGCCCCCGGACCGGCTGTCGCTGCGGACCGTGAAGATGATGTAGCTCTGGAACCCCCTGCTGTTGACCAGCTTCGCGACGTACACGCCGCTGGTCCAGGTGGTGGGGACGGTCAGGTCGTAGCTGGGAGACCAGTTGCACGCGATCATGCCGGTCGCCTGGTCCATCGGGCAGGCGGGCTGCGTGCTGCCGGCCCGCGGATCGAGGTGCAGCATCAGCCGACCGCCCAGGCCCTGGTAGTAGCCCATCCGGTAGACATCGATGCTGTAGGTCTGGACCGGGTTCACGGTGACGAAGAAGCTGATCGTCTCGCCTTGGTCGACGCTCGTGGCCGAGGCGTAGCCCTTCACCTGGGAGACCGCGTCGGTCGCGGATCTACCGTCGATCTGCCAGTCCGTCGTACCCGGCTGCTGGTTCTCCAGCATGATCGGGTTGGGCCCGTCGGCGGCCGCCGCCGGCGACAGGCGGAGGCCGGCGGCCAGCCCGGTGAGAAGCAGGAAGGGCAGCACCAGCGCCGCCAGGCGGCGCATCGGGCGGAACCGCCGGCTGAACGTCTGCCGTCCCGGCACGCTGCGGCGCCGCGTCGAGCTCTCCACGTGATCCACCCCGCCCAGGCTCCGGGAGCCCATCAGTCTTCGTCCGCCATGGCAGGACCGCCCAGGGCCACAGCCCTGACCGGGAGCGCCCACATTCCCTTGCTGTCCTGAGTCGGCTGACCGATCGCGAAGTCACCCGTCACCGTGTATGTGCCGTTGCGGACCGTCACGGTGGCGCCGGCGGTGGCGTTCGCGTCATAGATGAGATAGCTGGTTGCGGTGAGCCGCATTGCCTGGTCGCAGTTGGCCGGAGGCTTCGTGCCGCCGCAACCGCTGGAGAGCGTGATGGTGCGCGGATTGCCCGTCATCTGGACCTTGACCGCAGAGCTGACCTGGATGTTGACGTGCACGACCTGACCGGCGCGAGCGGCCAGGAACAGGTAGAGGTCGTTCTGGGTCGCACCGTTGGTGACACTGCCGCTGTACGAGTCGATCGGGGCCGCGACCGGCGCCGCTGCGACTGTCGGGCCGGCCGCACCGGGGCCGGCCTGCATGGTCACCACCAGGCCGGCGACGAGGGCGGCGACGGCGATCGCCAGTCCGCGGGCGAGCAAGCGGCGACGGCCGCGGATGGCGCGGCCGAACCTACCCGTTCGCCGGACCGTAGGACCTTGCGGCATGGCTTCCCCCGATGAGTACGTGTCGCCGACCGGCGAACACGCTGCCCGACAGACTCGCAACTCACCGGGCCGCAGCCATCCCGCAGACGACGTAGAGTTCGACTGCATTTGTGGGGCCGGGCCGGGGCCGGGTGGTCGGGGTCGTGGTGTCGGTCACGCTCGGGCCCGGGCCCGGCGCCTCGCATGCTCGGACTATCTCGCTACGTCGTTTGAGCGTTGGTCGCCGCCGGATCGATCTCCAGGATGGGGCCCGGACCGGATGGGCCCGGCGGCTGCCCCGCGGTGCCGGCGCGGGCAACCGGCTGCCCGGCGTACTCGGCCTGGTAGAGCCGGGCGAACGGAGGTCAGGAATGGCAGAGCCGACGTCGGCTGGGCGCGGATGTCCGGCCGCGGCGACCGGCCGCACCGGTGCCGGACACGTCCTGGTCGTCGTGGAGAATATCCCGCTCTGCGAGGACCACCGGGTGCGCAAGCAGGTCGCGGAGCTCGTGCAGGCCGGCTACCGGGTCTCGGTGATCACCCGACGCGACCCCGGCAACGCGCAGTATGCGGGGACCAGTCTCACCCTGCTCGAGCATCCCTCGCTTCCCGAGCCCGCGGGCGCTGCGGGTTACCTGCGTGAGTACGGACTCGCGTTTCTCTGGGCAGCCGCGCTGGCGTTCAGGGCAGGCAGGCGTACGCGTGTCGACGTTGTGCAGTTGTGCCAGCCTCCGGACATCTATTTCCCACTGGCGCGCGTCCTGGCGTGGTCCGGAGCCGCGATCGTGGTAGACCAGCGCGACCTCATGCCGGAGCTCTACGCGGCGCGCTACGCCCGCGGCGCCCGCGGCGTGTTGCCGGCCCTGCACTGGCTCGAACGGCGAACACAGCGGGCCGCTGACTACGCGATCACCGTGAATGAGCATTTGGTGGCTCGGATGATCGGGGCCGGAGCGCAGCCCGACCGGCTGCGGGTCGTCCGCAACGGCCCAGTGCTCTCCCGGGTGCGGGCGGCGCGGCCCGACCCCACGCTGCGCCGCGGCCGGGAGTTCCTCTGCTGCTGGGTGGGGAAGATGGGCCGTCAGGATCGACTGGACCTGCTGGTGCAGGCCATCGGCAGGCTGGTCCGCGACACGGGCCGGCAGGACTGCCACTTCGTGCTGATCGGCGACGGGGAGTGCCTCGACGAGGTGCGCGCTCAGGTCGCCGGGCTCGGACTGGACGGCTGGGTGAGCTGCCCGGGCTGGCTGCCCGAGCAGGAGGTCTTCGCCCACCTCGCCACCGCCGACCTGGGCCTGGACACCTCCCTGCAGGAGGAGGTGTCGCCGGTGAAGGCAATGGAGTACCTGGCGTTCGGCCTGCCGGTCGTCGCCTTCGACCTGGCCGAGACCGCACCGCTGGTCCGCGGTGCCGGGGTGCTGGTGCCGCCCGGCGACCTGGACGTGTTCGGCAAGGAGGTCGCCGCCCTGCTCGACGACCCGGCCCGGCGGGTGGCCCTCGGCGACGTGGGCCGCCGGCGGGCCGCCGAGGAGTTGTGCTGGGAACGGCAGGCCGAGGTCTACCTCGACGTGGTGGACCGGGCGGTCCGGCGGGCCCGGCGCTGAGCCAGGGTCAGGCCGCCCGGTCGACCGCGGGCGGGTTGGTGGCCGGCAGCGCGGCGGCAGGGTCCCGGTCCGGGCCGGCGGCCCGGGGCCGGGCCGGCCGGCGGGCCACCGCCAGCCCGAGCACCACCGCGGCGAGCGCCGGCGGCAGCGCCCCGAGCAGGAACGCGGTCCGCGGTCCGCTCGCCTCCACCACCGAGCCGGCCAGCGCGGAGCCGAGCGCGCCGCCGCCCAGCAGGAACACCGTGAGCCCGGCGAACGTCTGCGCCACCGCCCCGGCCGGGGCCCGCCGCTCGACCAGGGTGTAGATCCCACCGAGCGCCGGAGCGACCAGCGCCCCGGAGACGACCAGCACGGCACCGATCGCCAGCAGCCGGCCGCCGGTCCCGGCCAGGACCAGGTTGCCCACCGCCACCGCTGGCAGCAGCACCAGCAGCCGCCGGGCCGGCCCGCGCCGGGGCGGCCGGGCGCCGGCGATCAGGCCGCCGATCAGCGAGCCGGCGCTCCACACCGCCAGCAGCGGGCCGGCGGCGGCGCTGTTGCCAGCGTCGCCGGCGGCACCGACCAGACCCACCTCGACGAACGACAGCCCGCAGATCAGCAGCGCGCTGGCCAGGTACAGCGGGACCAGCGGGGTGAGGTCCGCACGGCGGACCGGCGCCCGCCCGGCGCCGCCGGAGAGCCGGTCCAGCCCCGAGGTGGTGACGAAGCCCGCGACGCCGGCCAGGGTGATCGCGCCGGCCAGGGCCACTGCCAGGGACGGGGAGCCGAGGGCCGCGGCGGCACCGGCCACGGACGGGCCGACGATGAAGGTGAGCTCCTGGACGGTCGCCTCCAGCGAGTACATCGTCCCGCGCGCCCCGGGGTCCGACAGCATCACCGGCCACAGCGCTCGGCTGGTCGGCACCACCGGCGGCGCGGTCAGCGCGGCGGCGGCGGTCAGCGCGGCCAGCGCCGGTGTGCTGCCGGTGTCCACCAGCGCCAGCGCGACCAGGCCGGTCGCGGACAGCGCCGCGCCGGTCAGCAGCACCGGCCGGGCCGGCCGGCCACGGTCCAGCAACCGGCTGGTGACCAGCCCGCCGAGCCCGACCCCGGCCACCCAGACGGCGCTGATCACGCCGGCCGACCGGTACGACCCCGTCCGCGAGACCACCAGCAGCAGCACCGCCAGGCCGGCGGTGGGCGCCCCGGTCCGGGCCAGCAGGGAGGTGACCAGCGCCCGGCCGAGGCCGGGGGTGCGCAGCAGGTCGCGGTAGGCGGCGGGAACCATGCCGCCGATCCTGCCCGCGGCCACCGACAGAACGCGCCCGGTTTTCCGCCCGGCGATCCCTCGCGTTGACTCAACCAAGATCGGCGAGAGCGGGCCGGGGGTCAGTCGAGGTCGTCGTGCACCATCAGCCGCCGGGCGGCCTCGGTCAGCGAGCCGGACAGCGACGGGTAGACGGAGAAGGTCGAGGCGATCTGCGCGACGGTCAGCCCGTTCTGCACGGCCAGCGTCACCGGCAGGATCAGCTCGGACGCCGACGGGGCCACCACCACGCCGCCGATCACCACGCCGGTGGCGGGCCGGCAGAACACCTTGACGAAGCCGTCGGTGAGCCCCTGCATCTTGGCCCGGGGGTTGCTGGCCAGCGGCATCGTCACCGTCCGCGCCGGTACCTCGCCGGCCGCGATGGCCTTCTCCTGGATGCCGACGGTGGCGATCTCCGGGTGCGTGAACACCGTCGCCGAGACCGTCTTCAGCCGCAGCGGGGTGACCGCCTCGCCCAGCGCGTGCCACATCGCGATCCGGCCCTGCATGGCGGCGACCGAGGCCAGCATGAGTACGCCGGTGACGTCGCCGGCCGCGTACACGCCGGCGGCGCTGGTCCGGGACACCCGGTCCACCTCGACGAACCCTCCCCGGCCGAGGGCGACCCCGACCCGGTCCAGCTCCAGCCCGTCGCTGTTGGGCACCGAGCCGACGGTCATCAGCGCGTGGCTGCCCTCGACGGTGCGGCCGTCCTCCATGGTGACCAGGACGCCCTTCTCGGTGCGGACCACCGACGCGGCCCGGGCGCGCTTGACGATCTCGCCGCCGTGCTCGGCGAAGACGTCCTCGATCACCTCGGCCGCGTCCGGGTCCTCGCTGGGCAGCACCCGGGCCCGGCTGGAGACGAGGGTCACCCGCACGCCCATCTCCAGGTACGCGCTGGCGAACTCGGCACCGGTCACCCCGGAGCCGATCACCACCAGGTGCTCGGGCAGCTCGCTGAGGTCGTACACCTGCCGCCAGGTGAGGATCCGCTCGCCGTCCGGCACCGCTCCCGGCAGCACCCGAGGGGTCGCCCCGGTGGCCACCAGCACCACGTCCGCGTCCAGCATCCCGGTGACCCGGCCGGCCGCGTCGAGCAGTTCCAGCCGGCGCACCGCCCCCGGCTGCTCCGGGGCGAACCGGCCGCGCCCCGCGAGGATCCGTACGCCCTCGCCGGACAGCCGCTGCCAGATGTCCTCGGACTGCCAGGCCGCCAGGTCCTTGACCCGGCGGTTCACCAGCGGGGCGTCCACCACGACGTCGCCGGACTCGCCGTCCGGGCCGCCGGTGGTGCGTACCCCGAGCGCCGGTGCGCCGCGGAAGGTGGTCATGGTCTCGCTGGTGGCGATGAGCGTCTTGGACGGCACGCAGTCGTAGAGCACGCAGGCACCGCCGAGGCCGTCCGGCTCGACCAGGGTCACCTCGGCGCCGAGCTGTGCGGCGACCAGCGCCGCCTCGTACCCGGCCGGCCCGCCGCCGATGATCGCGATGCGTGTCACGGGCTCATTGTCCTCCCTGGCGGGCCCGGGCCGCGGCCGCGGCGCGGATCCGGACCGCTGGTTGGTCCGCCGGCACGGCCGGGCTTACCATGCCGGCTCGTGGCTCTCTACGCCGCCTACGGCTCCAACATGGACC
>Ga0126307_10002367_pt1 | contig 12704 bp, 10 predicted proteins | sample Plot28_FD_89955 | JGI IMG/M metagenome (GOLD analysis project Ga0126307, IMG submission 89955) | Serpentine soil microbial communities from UC McLaughlin Reserve, CA, USA - Plot28 | ecosystem: Environmental > Terrestrial > Soil > Grasslands | place: USA: UC McLaughlin Reserve, Lake County...
CATGGTCGCGCCGAAAACGTCACGTGTCGCCTCCCCGTGAGGTAGGCGACACGTGCTTCCCGTCCCGAGGACCGGCTCAGGGGCCGGCGAGGGCCGCCTTGAGCTGCTCGAGGACCGGGACCGGGCCCGGGTCGATCTTCTCGTGGGCCGCCATGTGGAGGGACACGAAGTCGCCCAGCAGCGTGAGGTCGAACGCCTGGGCCAGCGCGCCCTCGCCGATGGCCCGGACCTCGACCACCTCGTGGACGACCTCGTCGAGCATCTCGCGCACGAGGTCGAACCGGCGGGCCTCCTGCGGGTGCTCCTCGTCGTGGCGTAGCTCGACCAGCGTGAACACCTGGCGGGTCATGTCGCCGTGCTGGCCCCAGCCCGCCACCTCGTTGTGGCACATCTCGGGGATCGTCGCCGTGAACGCCGGCGCCTTGGCGTTCTCGTTGACCTGCGCCTTCCACCGGCGGGCCACGACGGCGCCGAGCGGGCCGGCACCGACGAACAGCGGGATGGTCCGCCCGATGGTACGGGCGATCTCGTCGGCCGAGTCGCCGGCGAACACCGCCTCGCGCCGGATCTTCAGCTGCATGATGGCGGCGTCGACCCAGGCCGACGCGCCGGGGAACATGCCGACGCGCTCCAGTACGCCCAGCATCGGCACGGACATGGCGCCGAGGCCGGCCCGCGGCATGGGGATGTCGGTCGGCAGCGCGACGTGGGGCGTGCCCCACTCGCTCGCCAGCTGGGCGAGCTGCCCGCCGGCGGACATCGTCACGACGTGGGCACCGGCCGAGTAGGCGGCCGAGGCGGCCTCGAGCGTCTCCTCGGTGTCGCCGGAGAACGACACGGCGAACCCCAGCGTCCCGTTCGAGACGAAGTTGGGCGGGGCGTAGCCCTTCGCCACCACGATCGGGACCGGCGAGAACGGCCCGCTCACGGCGGCGGCCAGGTCGCCGGCCATGCCGGAGCCGCCCATGCCGAGGATGACCACGCTGTCGATGTCGTCGTGGGCCGGCAGGCCCTCGACGCCGGCGGCCACGCCGGCGGCCGCCTCGACCTGCTCGGGGAACGACGAGGTCACCCCGAACATGTCGAGGCTGTCGATGCGGTCCTCCAGGACGCCCACCGTCACGCCTCGAACGTCGGCGAGATGCCCTCGGACGCGGCCTTGGCGAGGAGCCGCTGGTGCGTGGCGTCGTCGACCGTCTCGGCCTCGTCGACGAGCATGATCGGGATGCCCTCGCGGATTGCGTAGCTGCGCTTCAGGCGGGGGTTGTAGAGACGGTCCTCGTCGGCGAAGTAGAGGAGCGGCCCCTTGTCCTCGGGGCAGGCGAGGATCTCGAGGAGCTGGGAGTCGAGCGCCATGGTGTCAGGCCTCCGTGATCAGGGCCCGCACCTCGGCGACGCGGGCGTCGCAGGCGGCGCGGTCGGGAGCTTCCAGGTTCAGTCGCAGGAGCGGCTCGGTGTTCGACGGCCGCAGGTTGAACCACCAGTCGCCGGCGTCGACCGTCAGGCCGTCGAGGCGGTCGGCCATGGCCCCGGGCCACGTGGCGTCGACCGTGCCGGCGACCTTCTCGATGACGGCCAGGGGGTCGTCGACGGTGGTGTTGATCTCGCCCGACGCGGCGTACCGGTCGAACGGTTTGCGCAGCTCGGACAGGGCCACGCCGGCCTTGCCGATCTGCTCGAGCACGACCAGGGCGGCGATGCTGCCCGAGTCGGCCCGGTAGTTGTCGCGGAAGTAGTAGTGGGCCGAGTGCTCGCCCCCGAAGGCGGCGCCGCTCTCGGCCATGACCGCCTTGATGAACGAGTGCCCGACCCGGGTGCGGACCGGGGTACCGCCGTTCTCGGAGATGACCTCGGGCACGGCCTTCGAGCAGATCAGGTTGTGCAGGATCGTCGAGCCGGGGTGCTTCTCGAGCACGCCCTTGGCCACGACCGCCGTCGTGGTCGAGCCGGACAGCGGCTCGCCCCGGTCATCGACCAGGAACACGCGGTCGGCGTCGCCGTCGAAGGCCAGGCCGACGTCGGCGCCGACCTCGAGGACCCGGGCCTGCAGGTCGCGCAGGTTCTCGGGCTGGATCGGGTCGGCCGGGTGGTTGGGGAAGGTGCCGTCGAGCTCGCCGTACATGACCTCCAGCTCGACCGGGAGGCCGGCGAACACGGCCGGGACGACCAGGCCGCCCATGCCGTTGGCCGTGTCGGCCACCACCTTCATCGGCCGCAGGGCCGACGTGTCGATGAACGACCTCACATGGTCGGCGAAGTCGGCCAGCAGGTCGACCGCATCGATGCGACCGGGCGGGGTCGGCGCCGGGTCGACCCCGACGGCGGCCAGCTTCTTGATCTCGCCGAGCCCCGTGTCCTCGCCGATGGGCTTGGCGCCCGGGAGGCACACCTTGATGCCGTTGTACCGGGCCGGGTTGTGCGAGGCGGTGAACATGGCCGCCGCCGCCCCGAGCCTGCCCGAGGCGAAGTAGGTCATGTCGGTCGAGGCCAGGCCCAGGTCGACGACGTCGAGACCCTGGCGCTGGACGCCCTCGGCGAAGGCGGCGGCCAGCTCCACGCCGCTGGGTCGCATGTCGCGGGCCACGACCACCTTCGGCGTGCCGCCCTCGGTGTCGATGACGAAGCGGGCGAACGCCGCGCCGATACGCCCGGCCAGGGGGGCGTCGATCTGCTCCGGGAAGGTGCCCCGGACGTCGTAGGCCTTGAAGATCGCGTCGAGATCCGCCATGGGCCGCCAAACCTACTCAACCCGGCCGGCCGGGCCCCGCACTCGCGCAGCGCCTCACCCGCAGGTCGCGGCCGTCCCTCACCCGCGTGCGGCACGCACGGCTGCCGCCCGTCCGCGGGCGAGCACGGGCGGGGCCTCGTCGCCGCCCTCATAGCGGCCCTCGGCGGCCCAGTGCCGGATTCGCACGAGGTCGACCACGAGGCGGACGGCGTCGCGGGCGGCGCTCACGGTGGAGCGGTCGGAGTTGGCCACATCGACGGGGACCTCGACCAGCGAGAGCTGGTGTCGCTCGACCAGGTGGAGCAGCTCGATGTCGAAGGCAAAGCCGTCGACCCGGGTGCGGTCGAACATGAACCGGCCCACGTCGGACCGGAAGCCCTTCAGGCCGCACTGCGTGTCGCGGTAGGTGCCGAGCAGGACGGCGTAGACGAGCCGGTTGATGGCCCGGCTGCCCCAGGCCCGCAGGGTGGACGCGGCCACCAGCGTGCGGGTGTCGGGGTGGCTGCGGTCGCCGATGGCGACGTCCCACCCGTCCTCGACGGCGTCGAGGATCCGGCGCAGCTGGTCGGGGCCGTAGGCGAGGTCGGCGTCGAGGAAGGCGATGGTCCGCCCGCGGGCGGCGAGGACGCCGGCGCGCACCGCGGCGCCCTTGCCCCGGTTCTGGGGCAGGACCACGACCTGGTCGGCGCCGGCGGCCAGGGCGGCGTCGGCCGTGTCGTCGGACGAGCCGTCGTCCACGACGATGACCTCGAGCCCGCCGGAGGCTGCGACGTCGGCCAGCTCGTCGCCGATGCAGCGGACGGTGGCGGCGATGCGGTCGCCCTCGTGGTACGCGGGCACGATGACGCTGAGCCGCCGCTCGCCGGGCGGCGCCGGGCGCTCCCAGCGCAGGCGGCGCGACCGCGTGAGCCGGCTGAGCAGCACCCACCGGTAGGCGGCGGCGCGCACCGCGCCGGCCGCCAGGAGGGCGACGAGCTTGGCCTCGACCAGCGTGAGGGCCGTGTCGAAGCTCGTGCCGGCGTACAGCGCGCGGAGGACCACGACGTCGACGACGGCGGCCACGACGGCCACACCCACGAACGCCGCGGGGATCTCGACCCAGCGGACGTAGGGGTCGCTGTGGAACGTCACGCGGCGGTGGAGGACGTAGCTGACGGCACTGGCCGCGGCGATGGCGACCACGTCGGCGACGATCAGGATCCAGCCGAGCTCCTGGCGGAGCACGACCAGCAGGCCCAGGTCGACCAGCGTCGGGACGAGCGCCACGGCGGCGAACCGCCGGAGGCGCCGGGTCAAGGTGCCGGCCCCCGCCCGGCCTCCCCGTGCGCCGGGTCACCCGCCGGGCCGCCGTGGTCACGCGGGCCGCCGTCGTCGACGGCCTCGGCCCCGGCCGGCGCGCCGAGGTCGGCCGTCGCCGGCTCGTCGGCCGTCACCAGCTCGTCGGCCGTCTCCTTCGCGCCGGGCGCCGGGCGGGCCCGCGGCCGCGGCGGCCGCCACCGGTAGGCGCCCCGCCGGGCCAGCAGGACCAGGCCCACCAGCCCGAGCAGCGTGAGCGTGTAGGACAGGTACTCGACCCAGGTGCGGCCCCACCGCATCTCGACGTGGGTGTCGGTGGGCACGACCACCATCAGGTTGGGCGCCACCCGGTACGGGCCCTCGGCGCCGGACATCTGCCAGTTGGGGAAGTACGACGACTTCACGAGCACCGGCGTGCCGACCTGGTCGACGTCGAACTCGATGCTCTGCTCGCCCTCGTCGACGTTCGTGACCCGCGCGGCCTCGATCGGCCGGACCTCGGGCGTCTCGCCTCGCTCGACCCGCTCCCACTCGTCGGGGCCGTCCTGCGCCAGGAACGTCGCCCACCGGGACGGGTCGATGAACCAGCTCACGCCCGGCCCGCCGAAGCGCCCGTTGGCGTCGATCGGCTCCTCGACCCACTCGAGCTGGTTGTCGTGGACCCCGTCGATGACGGCCGGCTCGTTGTCGAGGCCCTCGACGAGCTCGCTACCGGCCACCTCGAACACGACCCACGGGCCGGTCGTGACCACCTCGGTGAGGTCGGGATGGGACCGGGCGGCACTGATGGCCTGGTCGGAGGTGGCCATGTAGTACTTCACGCCCATCAGCTGCAGGTGCTGGACGCCCCGATTGATGTCGAACGTGCCGTAGGGCAGGTCGCGCTGCGCCGCGCTGGGCCGGGCCGACAGCTCGACCTGGGTGAGGAAGTGGAACGGCGTGCTGGCCGACGCCTCGAAGTAGAGGCCCTCCATCGAGCCGATGCAGCCGTCGGTCCAGAACGGCAGGAGCATGAGCGCCATCGGCGTGCCGTAGCGGTCGAGCTCCTCCTCGTACTCCCAGAACGTGCGCCCGCAGCCCCGGTCCTCGCCCACCTGCGCCATCGTGCGGACGGCGTCGTAGTACTCGGGGTACGACTCCTTGAGCTCGTAGCCGCGGTAGTTCCACTCGGCCCACGACGGGATGAAGCTCTCGGGGCCGGCGTGCAGCCGCCAGGGGCTGAAGTCCGGCCAGGCGAAGCCGTCGCCGTCGCGCTGGGCGAAGGGCAGGGCGCCGAGCGGCAGGCCCACGAGGATCAGCACGCCCGCCAGCGCACCGAGCGCCGTCAGCGCGCCGTGGCCGGCCCGGTCGGGCCTGTTCCGCCGGACGATCGCCACGACCGTTCGCGTCGTCTCGGACACGGCGAAGCCGGCCAGCAGCATGGCGGTCAGGTAGTAGAAGGGCAGCAGGCGGCCGTTCCAGAGCCGGCCCTCGGGCACCAGGACGAAGGCGACGCCGGACGTCAGCGTGACCAGGGCGAGGAACAGGCCGAGCCGCAGGCGCAGGGCGATGGCGATGCCGGCCCCCACGAGCGCCAGGGCGAACACCCAACGCAGGTCGACGTCGGGCGTCTTCGACGGGAACAGGTACTGCCAGACCGTCTCGGGGGGCTCGCGGTCGCGGTACGGGAGCTTCTCCCACCCCATGTCGTTGAGGTAGGCGCTCCGCAGGAAGAACGGCCCCACCCACCACACCGCCAGCAGGCCGCCGACCACCATCGTCGGGAGCAGCCACCGCACGCTCTCGGAGATCAGCCACAGGCCGAACCCGCACACGACGGCGCCGATGGCGAGGAGCGCCAAGGCGCCGAGCCCCTCGGGTGCCCCGAGCATGAACCCGGCCAGGGCCAGGCCCCCGCCACCGCCGATGAACAGCAGGCTGGGGACGGCCGGCGCCCGCGACCGGTTGAACCGGGTCAGCACCACGATCGCGGTCGCCCCGAGCGCCCAGAAGGCCACGATGAGGTGGCACAGCCCGGTGAGCGTCAGCAGGGCGGCGGCCCAGGCCCGGTACCGGCCGGTCTCGAGGCCGCGCATGACGACGCCGACGTAGAGGACCGCCAGGCTGAGCGACATCGAGAAGGCGAACTCGCCGGCCAGCGTGGAGGCGATGTTGCCGCCGTAGATCGTGAAGCCCCGGTAGAACAGGAACGGCACCGAGGCCGCCGCCAGCACCGCCGGGGTCGGGAAGCTGGCCCCCGAGAGGCGGCCCAGCACGTAGCAGCAGATCGGCAGCGTGAGGACGCCGCTGACCGTCACGAGCTTGAACGCCACCCCGTACGGCAGGCCGACCAGCGCCAGCGCCACCACCGCCCCCACGATGGCGAGCACGCGCACCCGGGGCTCGTCCCGCCGGCGGAACGCCAGGACCGCGAGCCCGGCCGCCGCCAGCGCCGGCACGACGGCCAGCGGCCCGTGCACACCGGCGTTGAGCAGGACGATCACCAGCGACGGGACCACCATGTAGAACTGGTAGGCGGGGAACCCGGCGTACCAGTCCTTGGTCCAGCCGGCGATCTGGCCGTTGGGCAGCAGGTTGTCGCGCAGGTACGCCGGGCCCCACACATGGGCGCCCATGTCGCCGCCCGCCGGGGTGGTGTTGCGCAGGAGAAGCTCGGGGTGGAGCTGCCACAGGACGAAGCCGACGCACGCCGTCACCACGAAGGCGTCGACGATCAGGCGGACGACGTGCTGGCGGTGCGCGTCCTCGGCCGCCCGTTCGGCGGCGTCGTCGTCGGCCCCGGTCCACTCGTCCTCGGGCGGGGCGCTGGTCTCGAGCACGCCGGTCACGACGCCACCAGGCTGATGACGGCGGTGAGGTTGAACGCCATGTGGGCGACGATGCCGGGCCCGAGGCGGCCGGTCCGCAGCGCCAGGATGCCGAGCACAGCGCCGAAGATGGCCAGTGAGGGGAACTGCAGCAGCTGGAAGTGGACGGCGCCGAACAGCAGCGCCGTGAACGCCACGCCCCAGCCCTCGCCGAACCGGCGGATGGCCGAGCGCTGGACGAGCCCCCGGTAGAAGAGCTCCTCGGCGATCGGGGCGCCGATCCCGACCACCAGCACGAGCAGCACGGTGCCGAGGGCGCCGCTGGCCCGGTCGGTCATCTCCTGCGCCGGGGCCGACAGGTCGTCGGCGTCGAGGTCGAACAGCACGAAGATCGGCACGTAGATGAGGAACATGGCGAACTGGGACACGACCCCGGCCGCGAGGCCCACGGGGAGGTCGATGGCCTTGATCGCCAGCCCGAAGTCGCGGACGAGCCCGTTGCCCTTGACCTTGGCGGCGAACCACGGCACGCCGAGCATTCCGAGCCACATGCCCGTCTGGATGATCGCGATGGCGCCGATCGAGAGATCGTCGAACTCCCGATCGGTCACGCTGAGGACGATGGCCCCCGTCACGACGGCACCGAGCTGAGCGAGGATCCATCCGGCAACGGCGTCGCCCAATCCCCAGCGCACGGCCGCGGGAGCCTGCTCCTCCATCGGGACGGCGATGGGGTCGGCGTCGGGCACGGAGGACAGGCTACGCAAGTACGCAACACCCGCCGGAGTCGTGGCGTGTGATGACCGATGTGACCCCTGGCCCGCTCCGGGATCGGGTCAGGAGGCGAGGGCGCCCTCGCGCTCGCCGGGGCCCTCCGGCGCCTCGCGCCGGTCCTCCAGCCGCCAGCCCTGCGGGACCGTGAGCGTGCCAGCGTGGGCGGCGCACAGGTCGTAGGCCATGGGGTGCCGCTCGCCGGCGAGCGGGTCGAGCCAACCGGTGCGCCCCCCGTAGTCGTAGGTCAGCGTGGCGACGGCGACTTCGGCGCAGCCGGGTCGGGCGCAGGCACGAGGCACGGGGCCACAACCTAGCCAGCGACGGCGTACCGTCCGGGTACCCAGCAATCGTCCAGGGTTTACGCCGTTCGGTGGTCCGTCGTCACACTCTCCGCGACTGATGGCGACTACTTGTCGCCGCGCCCGTATCCTGGCCGGCATGAGTCAGCAGTCCCCGCCTCCGCCGCCTCCCCCGCCGTCACCGGGGCGCTCCCGCGGACCGGGGAAGCAAGGCCGCGACCAGCAGGTTCCGAAGTGGGCGATGTGGGTCCTCGGTGGGGCCCTCATCGCGATCTTCCTCCTCCCCGGGTTCCTGACCCCCGACGACCGCGAGGCGATCGACTACTCGACGCTGCGCGAACGGGTCACCGACGGCGACGTCACGAGCGTCGAGTGGAACAACAACGACGGCTCGATCACCGGCACGTTCGAGAACGACACGGAATTCCGCAGCAACGGCCCGCTCGAGCCGCCGGCGGAGGACCTGACGCTGTTCCGCGAGAACGACGTCGACGTCACGTTCGAGACCCCGCAGGGCTCGATCTTCGAGACCCTGCTGCCGCTCCTCATCCCCGTGGCGCTGTTCCTCGGCATCTTCTGGCTGATGCAGCGCCGGGCGCAGAGCCAGATGGGCGGCATCATGTCCATCGGCCGCTCGAAGGCCAAGACGTACTCGACCGAGCGGCCGGGCACCACGTTCGCCGACGTTGCCGGCTACGAGGGCGTCAAGCAGGAGATCACCGAGGTGGTCGACTTCCTGCGCCATCCCGAGCGCTTCGCCGAGATCGGCGCCCGCATCCCCAAGGGCGTCCTGCTGGTCGGCCCGCCGGGCACGGGCAAGACGCTCATCGCCCGGGCGGTGGCCGGCGAGGCCGGCGTGCCGTTCCTGTCGGTGACCGGCTCCGACTTCATGGAGATGTTCGTCGGCGTCGGCGCCAGCCGCGTCCGCGACCTGTTCCAGAGCGCCCGCAAGATGGGCCGGGCGATCATCTTCGTCGACGAGATCGACTCGATCGGCCGCAAGCGCGGCGCCGGCCTCGGCGGCGGCCACGACGAGCGCGAGCAGACGCTCAACCAGATGCTGTCCGAGATGGACGGCTTCGAGGCGACCGAGGGCATCGTGATGATGGCGGCCACCAACCGGCCCGACATCCTCGACTCCGCCCTCCTTCGCCCGGGCCGCTTCGACCGCCAGGTCGTCGTGCCGCTGCCCGAGCTCGAGGAGCGCAAGGAGATCCTCCAGGTCCACAGCAAGTCCAAGCGGATGTCCTCCGACGTCGACCTCGACGTCGTGGCCCGGGGCACGTCGGGCATGAGCGGCGCCGACCTCGCCAACCTGGTCAACGAGGCGGCGCTGTTCGCGGTGCGCTCGGGCTCCGACGTCATCCGCCGGAAGGACTTCGAGGAGGCCCGGGACCGGGTCCTCATGGGCCAGCGGCGTGACTCGATGGCGCTCTCCGACGCCGAGAAGGAGGTCATCGCCTACCACGAGGCCGGCCACGCGGTGTCCGCCGCCGTGCTGCCCAACGCCGACCCCGTGCACAAGGTGACGATCCTGCCCATGGGCATGGCGCTGGGCCTCACCCAGCAGCTCCCGATGGACGAGCGCCACATCTACCGGCAGGACTACATCGAGGACAGCCTCGTCGTCCGCATGGGCGGCCGCATCGCCGAGGAGCTGGTGTTCGGGGTCATCTCGACCGGCGCCAACAACGACCTCGTCGGCTCCACGGAGCTGGCCCGCAAGATGGTCAGCGAGTGGGGCATGTCCCAGCGGGTCGGGCCGATGGCCTGGGGTTCGCAGGGCCAGGTCTTCCTCGGCGAGGACCTCATGCACACCCGCGAGTACTCCGACGAGACCGCCCGGGTGATCGACGAGGAGGTCGAGCGCATCCTCCGCGAGGGCGAGGAGCGCTGCCGCCATGTGCTGCGGGCCAACCGCCACGGGCTCGACCTCGTGGCCCGGGCGCTGCTCGAGCACGAGACCATCGACGGCGCCGAGGTGACCCGGCTGATCGACCTGGCCGCCGACGGAAGCTCGGGCCCCGTGTCCGGCCCCGCCTCGACGGGCGCCGACGCCGCCGATGCGCCTGCCCCTGCCTCGGCCCCCTACGCGGGCGGCAACGGGGGCAACGGCGGCGACTCCTCGTGGACGTCGCCCAGCTATCCGCCGCCGATCCCGCCGACCTGAGGCCGCCGGGCCGTCCCGGCCCGCCGACCCGTCGTCATCGATACGGATTTGCGCCCCTCCGGGGGCGCAATTCCCCTTTTCGGGCCGCTGCGCGACCATGCCCGGGTGGACCGGATCGTGCTCGTCGTCGTCCTCACCGCCCTGGCCGTCGCCGTCGCCGTGGTGGCGCAGCGCCGTCGTCGCCCGCCGGCCCCGACGTTGACCGGCCACACGCTCCCCGACCGGCTCGACCGCGCCGACTTCACACGGCCCGAGGCCCCGTGGCTGGTGGCGGTGTTCACCTCGCCCACCTGCCACACCTGCGCCAGCGTGTGGGAGAAGGCGATGATGCTGGCCAGCGACGACGTGGCCGTCCAGCGGCTCGAGGCCGTGGAGGACAAGGCACTCCACACCCGCTACGGCGTGACCGCCGTCCCCGGCCTGGTGGTGGCCGACGCCGCCGGCGTGGTGCGGGCCCGGTTCCTGGGCCCGGTCACCGCCACCGACCTGTGGGCCACGGTCGCCGAGCTGCGCGAGCCCGGCTCCCTCCCGGACGCCGCCTGCGACCACGGCGTCGCCCCGGCCCCGTAGGGCCTCCACCACCGGCCACCCGTACTCCTCGCCGCCCGGGACGGCGTTGCACGGCTAGGGGGTCAGGCCGAGGTCGACGTCAGCCAGTGCGAGCGGGCTCTCGCCGCCGATGATCCCCGGCGACACGGTCTGCACGACGCGGTCCGACGAGGCGGCCAGCCGCTCGACCACGAGCGGGAGGTCCGCCTCGGCGAGGATCGCCGCCCCGGCCGCGGCGAGCGGCCCGTCCAGCCGGACCTCGACCCGCGCGCCCGGCGGGACCTCGATGTCGAGTCGCTCGGGCGGCTCCACGACCCGACCGTCCACGATGCCCCGCACATCGAGCGTCGCCGTCTCCTCCGGGTCCGGGTTGTAGGCGGCGAGGCGGTCCCGGCCGTCGTCGTCCCGGCGGCCGAGTGTGGCGAGCACCCACTCGCGGTCGGCGAACGCCGCCCCCGTGGTCGCCGAGATGTCGCCGCCCGTGGCATCGGAGTCGGGCTCGCGCCAGCCCGGTGCGCCCGGAATCGACAGCACCCGCTCGGCCACGATGGGCACGCCGTTGCTCGACCGCACGATCGTGACGTGGCCCTTCCGGGGCGGGACCCGGTCGTCCTCGCCGTACTCGAGCACCTCGTAGCCGCCGGCCCGGACAGTTAGGGCGTACGGCGGCGGGGGCGACGACTCGCCGGCCGTGCGGACGCTCACGTCGACCTCCGCCCGCTCGTCGCCGGGGTTGTACAGGACGATCCACTCGCGGTTGCCGTCGCCGATGACCCCCGTGGCGAAGCCCCAGGCCTCCAGCGGCTCGGGGGTCGCGAGCGCCACCGACAGGCCGTGGATGCGGGAGCCGGACGAGCCGTCGAACGACTGCAGCCGTTCGACGACCAGCGACCCCGACCGCGCCCGGACGGTCGTCGACACGTGGCCCTTGCGGGTCACGTCCTCGCCGACGTCGAGGCCGACCACCCCGCCCGCCGGGATGGGGAGGCCCTGGTAGCGCTGGGGCTCGCGCACGCCGTCGTCGGTGCTGAAGGTCACGTCGACCGTCGCCGTGCTGGCGAACGGGTTGAACAGCACCAGCACCTCGCGAGCGTTGCGGGTCGTCACGCCGTAGGCCAGGTGCCACTCGGACGCCGCCGAGCTGGCGCACGGGCCGGCGTCCCGGCCGTCGGGGCCGACGACCTCGTGCTCGACCGCAACGGGGGCCGAGGCCTCGACCAGGGCGGCGGCCAGCGGGGCCTCCACCAGGTCGGCGAGGCGCACGCTGGTGCGGCCGCCGGGCTCGAGCTCGAACGTCTCCTGGATCGGCGTCTCGTCGACGCCGCCCTCCTCCTCCCAGGGGTCGCCGACGCCCGGCTCCTGCACGGGCACCGCCGCCGCAGCCGCAGCGGCGGACTCGCCCTCGACCATGCGGGGCGACGCGGCGACCTGCTCCCCCGGCGCGTCCCGCCCGGTCGGGCCGGAGGGACCGGCCCCGGCGTCGTCGGCGGAGTCGTCGGCCTCATCCTCGGGCGGGGCGGACTCGTCCTCGGCCGTGAGGGCGTCGTCGACCGCCAGGGCCTCGGTGAGCTCGCCCGTGCGGACCCGGAGGGTGCCGCTGACCGGGGTGTCGCCCGGGTTGACGACGACGACCCTGTGGTCGGCCATGCCGTCCTCGCTGGCGGTGCCGGCGGCGCAGTACCAGGTCGAGGCCAGCACGTCGTCGGGCGGGAGCGCCGGCACCTGGACGCCCGGCCGCCCGCCGACCGGCTGGGCCGTGGGCGTGCCGTCGCTCGCTTCGCTGGCCACGACGGCGCCGGCGACGACCACCGCCAGCGCCGCGAGGATCGGGGCACGCCGGGCCGTCACCGCCGGCCCCCGTCGGGGACGAGCGCCGGCGGCACGCCGGGCCCGGCCGGGCGGCCCGGGGGCTCGTCGCCCCAGGCGCGCACGGGCTCGGGCACGGGCCGGGCGGGGTCGGGGGAACCATGGCGGGGCTCGGCCGGGGACACCGGGGCGGGCCCGGGATCGGGGTCGAGGCCGGGGGGCGGATCCGCGTCCGGGGAGGTCGGGACGGGGGCGGGCGCGGGGTCGGCGCCGGG
>Ga0126307_10002369_pt1 | contig 12699 bp, 12 predicted proteins | sample Plot28_FD_89955 | JGI IMG/M metagenome (GOLD analysis project Ga0126307, IMG submission 89955) | Serpentine soil microbial communities from UC McLaughlin Reserve, CA, USA - Plot28 | ecosystem: Environmental > Terrestrial > Soil > Grasslands | place: USA: UC McLaughlin Reserve, Lake County...
CGCGTCGTGACGAACGAGGAGCTGTCGCGGCTCGTCGACACGTCGGACGAGTGGATCGTGGCGCGCACGGGGATCCGCGAGCGGCGGCTCGCGGTGCCGGGCGAGCTTGCGATGTCGGAGCTGGCGCTTCCCGCGGCGCGTGAGGCGCTCGACCACGCGGGCGTCGCCGGGGCGGACGTCGACACGCTGATCGTTGCGACCGTCACTCCCGATATGGCTTTTCCGTCCACCGCTGCGCTCGTCGCCGACCAGCTCGGGAGCAGCGACGCTGCGGCGTATGACCTTTCCGCGGGCTGCACCGGGTTCATGTACGCGATTGCGCAGGCCTACGGGATGATCGCCGGCGGCCTGTCGCAGAAGGTGCTGGTCGTCGGCGGCGACGTGCTCTCGTCGATTCTCGACTGGACAGACCGCTCGACGCTCGTCCTCTTCGGCGACGGCGCGGGCGCCGTCGTGATGGAGCCCGTCACAAGCGGCGGCTTCGTCGGTTTCGAGCTCGGCGCCGACGGCGGGGGCGGCGACAACCTCTGGCTCCCGGGCAGCGGTTCGCGCAAGTTCGAGGACCCCGACCGGTACGTGAAGATGAACGGCCGCGAAGTCTTCAAGTTCGCGACCCGGGTGCTGGTCAGCTCGGCCGAGGCGCTGCTCGAGAAGTGCGGCAAGACCGTCGACGACGTGGACGTCTACGTCCCGCACCAGGCGAACGTCCGGATCATCGACTACGCCGCGAAGAAGCCGGGGTTCCCGCGCGAGAAGATCATCGTCAACGTCGACCGGTACGGCAATACGTCGTCGGGGTCGATTCCGCTCGCGCTTGCAGACGCGGCGCTCGACGGCCGGCTGCGGCCCGGGTCGCTCGTGCTGATGACGGGAATGGGCGCCGGGCTCACCTGGGGCTCGGCATTGATGGAATGGACTGCGGAGGTCGCGGGAATGAGGGAGGCGGCATGACGAAGGTGGCATTCATGTTTCCGGGTCAGGGGTCCGTGGCCGAAGGGATGGGCCGCGAGATCGTCGAGGCGTCGCCGGAGGCCGCGGCGATCTTCGACGAGGGCAGCGAGGCCACGGGCCTCGACCTGCGCGCGCTGTGCTTCGACACGCCGCTCGACCAGATGGTGGAGACGGAGATCCAGCAACCCGCCCTCGTCGCCACGAGCCTCGCGACGAGCGAAGCGATCCGCGCCCGCGGGATCATTCCCGACTTCGTCGTCGGACACTCGGTCGGGGAGTTCGCGGCGCTTGGAGACGTCCGCTCGCTCATGCCGCGCGAGGCGATCGCGCTCGTCCGGGAGCGTGGCCTGGCGATGGCCGCGGCCGCGCGCGAGCGCCCAGGCGCGATGGCCGCGATCCTCGGCCTCGCTGACGAGGCGGTCGAATCGCTTTGCCGGAAGATCGAGAACGTGTGGCCGGCGAACTACAACTGTCCCGGCCAGATCGTCATCTCCGGCGAGGCCGCGGCCGTCGACGAGTGCGGCGAGGAGGCGGTCAAGGAGGGCGCGCGCCGCGCGATCCGGCTCAAGGTTTCCGGCGCATTCCACTCGCCGCTCGTCGAACGCGCGGCCGACCGGCTGCGCCCGGCGATCGAGCGCATCCACTTCAAGGACCCACGCACGCCGTTCATGTCGACGGTGACGGCGAAGGTCGAGGAGGCACGCGCCTACCGGGAGCTGCTGGTCGAGCAGCTCACCGCACCCGTGCGCTTCACGCAGGCGGCGAGGCGGCTGATCGAGCAGGGGACGACGGTCTTCGTCGAGGTCGGCCCGGGCAACGTCCTCAGCGGTTTACTGAAGAGGATCGACAAGAGCGTGAAGGCAATCCCGGTCAACGACTTGAAGTCGCTGAACGAGCTCGAGCAAACCCTTGGCTGAACCCTCGGCCGCCTTCTGCTCGCTCGAGGGGAAGACGGCGCTCGTGACAGGCGCTTCGCGCGGCATCGGCACGGCGATCGCGCGCGAGCTCGCGCGCGCCGGCGCCTTCGTCGTCGTCGCGTATCTCACCGCGGAGACGGAGGCGAACGAGCTGGCGGGGGAGATCGGCGGGCGTGCCGTTCAGGGCGACGTCGGGAAGCCGGAGGACGCGAAGCGGATCGTCGACGAAGCCGGAGACGTCGACATCCTGGTGAACAACGCCGGGGTCACGCGCGACGGCGTCCTCGCGCGCATGTCGGACGACGATTGGCGCACGGTGCTCGACACGAACCTGAGCTCGGTCTTCTACACGTGTCGCGCTGTCACGCGCCCGATGATGAAGAAGCGCGGTGGCTCGATCGTCAACGTCTCGTCGATCGTCGCGCTGCACGGCAACTTCGGCCAGACGAACTACGCGGCGTCGAAGGCCGGCATCGTCGGCTTCACGAAGTCCCTCGCCCGCGAGCTCGGCTCGCGCGGTGTCCGCGCGAATGTCGTCGCGCCCGGGTACATCACGTCGCGGCTCACCGACGCGATTCCCGAGGACGCGCGCGAGGGCATGCTCTCGAACACGCCGCTCGGCCGGCTCGGGGATCCGGAGGACGTCGCGGGGGCGGTACGGTTTCTGTGCTCGGACGAGGCGCGGTTCATCACCGGCGACGTGCTTCTCGTCGACGGCGGGCTTGGGATGTGAACGGGATGGAGCAGATGAGCACGAACGGCCGCCGCCGCGTCGTCATCACCGGCCTCGGCACTGTCAACCCGCTCGGCAATTCCGTCGAAGAGTCGTGGCGCGCGCTCGTGGCCGGCGAGGCCGGCGCGAGCGAGATCACCGCGTTCGACCACACGAATTACAACGTCCACTTCGCATGCGAGCTGAAGGACTTCGACCCGACGACGTGGATCGACCGGAAGGCGGCGCGCCGGATGGATCGGTTCGCCCAGATGATCCTGGCCGCGGCGCGCCAGGCGGAGCAGGACTCCGGCATCGAGGTCTCGCGCGAGGCGGAGCGCGTCGGTGCGTCGATCGCGACCGGGATCGGCGGCCTGCGCTCGTACCAGGACTGCTACGAAGTCCTGCTCACGCGAGGCCCCGACCGCGTGAGCCCGTTCTCGATTCCGTCGATCATCCCGAACATGGGTGCGGGCTGGCTCTCGATCGAGCTCGGGACGAAGGGGCCGCTGATGTCCGAGTGCACGGCCTGCGCGGCGTCGAACATGGCGATCGGCGACGCGGCGGACTCGATCCGGTTCGGCCGCGCCGACGTGATGTTCGCGGGCGGGACGGAGGCGCCGATCACGGAGGTCGGCATCGCGGGGTTCGACGCCATGCGTGCGCTCTCGCGCCGCAACGACGACCCGGTGAAGGCATCGCGCCCGTTCGACGGCGCCCGGGACGGACTCGTGATGGGGGAGGCCGGCGCGGTGCTCGTCCTCGAGGAGCTCGAGCACGCGCTCGCACGCGACGCGAAGATCTACGGGGAGCTCGTCGGCTACGGCGTCTCGTCGGACGCGGCGCACATGACCGAACCGGATCCGACGGGCGAGAACCCGGCGCGGGCGATGCGGATGGCGATGACCGACGCCGGTGTCGATTCCTCGGAGGTCGGCTACATCAATGCGCACGCGACCTCGACGCCGCTCGGCGACGCGTCCGAGACGCGGGTGATCAAGAAAGCGCTCGGCGAAGAGCATGCGCTGCGGACGCCGGTGTCGTCGACGAAGGGTGCGACCGGCCACTGCTTTGGCGCGGCAGGCGCCGTCGAGGCGGTGTTCACGACGATGGCACTGCACGACCGGACGCTCCCGCCGACGCTGAACCACGAGGTGAGCGATCCCGAATGCGACCTCGACTACGTGCCGAACGAGTCGCGTCGCGCGCCCGACCTGAACGTCGCGATCTCGAACTCGTTCGGCTTCGGCGGCCACAACGCCACGATCGTGATCCGCCGGTACACCGGTTAGCTCGCGCCCGGACACCGCGGACGTTGTCCGGACGGGCTCCTAGCGTGGGAACGTGCGCGTCGAGGTCGGCGGCCGGACAATCGAGCTCGACGTGCGCGTCTCCGTACGGGTCAAGCGCGCGAAGATCGTCGTCGACGCGTTTCGCAACGTCGAGATCGTCGTCCCGCCACGGACCGGCCGGGACGCGATCGAGGCGCTGTTGTTCGAGCACCGCGCGTGGCTCGAGCGACAGCTCGCGAAGCCGGCGAAGTCACTGGCGATCGGGCTTCAGCGGGACGACGTCGTCTGGATCGGCGGCCTCGCGCTCGCCGCACCGCCGGTGCCGTCGATCGCCGCCTGGTATCGCGAGCAGGCGCGCCTGGAGGCGGAACGGGTGCTGGCGCGCGAGTCGGCGCGGCTGTCGATTCGCGCTCGCTCGGTGACGATCCGCGACCAGCGTGGACGGTGGGGCTCGTGCTCGCGGCACGGAGCACTGTCGTTCAACTGGCGGCTGATCCTCGCCCCGCAGGCAGTCCTCGCGTACGTCGTCGTCCACGAGCTCTGCCACGTGCTCCGCCACGACCACTCGCCCGTGTTCTGGCAGCTCGTCGCGCTCGCGCGGCCGACCTTCAGTGACGAGCGTCAGTGGCTCGCCGACCACGGCCACGAGCTGCTCGCGTATCGAGTCCCCGAGCGCGCAGCCGCCTAGGCCATCGGTGGCGCGCGGCCGAGTCGCTACTCTCGCGCGCGATGGCTGAGCGGTGGGCGACGTTCGACTGTTACGGCACGCTCGTGGACTGGAACGCGGGGCTCCGGCAGGCGCTCGGCGGCAGCGACGAGCTGCTTGCGCGGTACCACGACGTCGAGCCCGAGGTGCAGAGCGAGGATGCGTCGCGGTCGTACCGCGAGGTCATGCGCGAGACGGCGAGACGGCTCGGCACCGATGCCGACCCGGCCGAGACACTGCCCGAGTGGCCGGTCTTCCCGGACGTGCGGCCGGCGCTCGAGGAGGCTCGCTCTCGGGGCTGGCGGCTCGCCATCCTGTCGAACTCCGACGGGGACCTGATCGACGCGTCGATGCGCGCGATCGGGGTCCCGTTCGACCTCGCGATCGTCGCCTCCGAGATCGGCTCCTACAAGCCGATGGACGGGCACTGGCTCGCGTTCGCGAAGGAGGTCGGCTCGACGCCCGACGTCCACGTCGCGCAGAGCCACTTCCACGACGTCGTCCCGGCGATGCGACTCGGGATCTCGACGATCTGGATCAACCGGCTCGACGAGGCTCGCGACCCGCCGCCGACGGCGCAGCTTCCGACGCTCGAGGGGTTCGTCGACACGCTCGACCAGCTCGCGCCGGCCGCGCCATGAGCCGCCTGCGCGCCAAATGCCCCGACTGCCGCACCTACACGGCGGTTGCGATCGGGCCCGACTACCAGTGCCACTCGTGCGGGCGTGAGTGGTCCGCCGGCCTGGTTCGCGTACCGCGTGCGTGGGGCAAGGACGGCGACGAGATGGTCGCGGCGGCCCGGCTCGACGTCGATTTTCCCGAGACGGCCGTGGTCGAGGGGGACTCGCTCGAGGCGCAGACGCTCACCCTCGCCGCCGAGCTTCCGGACCGCCCGCTCGTCCTCGGGGGGTGCTGCTGCTCGCACGTCGGCGCGGTCGAAGGGCTCGCGGCGCGCCACGAGAAGCTCGCGCTCGTGTGGTTCGACGCACACGGCGACCTGAACACGCCGGGGACCTCTCCCTCCGGCAACGCCTGGGGGATGCCGCTCCGGATGATCGTCGACGGCGGCGCCGTCGAGCCGCAGCGGGTCGCGCTGATCGGCGCGCGCAACCTCGACCCGCCCGAGGAGGAGTTCCTTCGCACCAGCGGGGTCCGGCGGACGGCCGACGACGCGCTCGCCGATGTCGACTGCGTCTACGTGGCGTTCGATCTCGACGTGCTCGACCCGGCCGACGCGCGCCCATTCATGCCGGAGCCGGACGGGATGCGGCTCGACGACGCGGAGCGCGAGCTGCGACGAATCGGGAGTGCGGCGCGCGTCGTGGGCGCGGGATTCAGCGGCGGCTCGTCCGATGCGGGGCTCGTCCCGGTCGTCGAGCGGCTCGCTGCCGCCGTCTTGTAGCACCCCGTAGACTCGGCTGCTCATGGCCGAGCGCATCGACGTCTCGATCGAGCAGCGCGACACCCCCGTTCAAAACGAGAAGCCGCATCCGAACACGTGCCCGCGGTGCGACTCGCACTATCGCGACGACGAGCTGGATTCGGCGCTTTGGGTGTGTCCGCACTGCGGCCACCACTTCGCCGTCGGCGCTCGCAAACGGATCGAGCAGCTCGCCGATCCCGGCTCGTTCGTCGAGGAGGCGGATGAGCTTCGATCGGAGGATCCACTCGACTTCTTCGACCTGCGGCCGTACACGGAGCGCCTCGCGGAGGCCGAGCTGAAGACCGGTCTCGGCGACGCGATGGTCATCGGCCAAGCGACGATCGACGCGCGCCCGTGCGAGCTCGCCGTGATGGAGTTCGCGTTCATGGGCGGCTCGATGGGAAGCGTCGTCGGCGAGAAGTTCGCGCGCGCCTGCGACGGCGCGATCGAGCGCGGCACGCCGCTCGTGTCCGTGTCCGCCTCGGGCGGGGCGCGAATGCAGGAGGGCATCCTCGCCCTGATGCAGCTCCCGAAGACCGTCGCCGCGATCGCCGATTTGCACGACGCCGGCGGGGCCTTGATCTCGGTCGTCGCGCACCCGACGACGGGCGGCGTTCTCGCGAGCTACGCGTCGCTCGGAGACGTGATCGTTGCCGAGCCGGCGGCGCTGATGTCGTTCGCCGGGCCGCGCGTCGTCCAGCAGACGACGCGCGAGAAGCTGCCGGACGACTTCGGTCTCGCCGAGTCGAACTTCCGCTTCGGCCACGTGGACTCGGTCGTCCCGCGGCACGAGCTCCGTGCGACCGTCGCGAGACTCTTGAGGTTGTTCGGCGATGCCCGGTGAGGCCGAGCTCAGGCTGCGGGAGCGGCTGAGCAAGCTGCGCTCGGCCGCCCTCCTCCGCGGAGCCCGCGTCTCGTCCGAGGTCGAGCGGCTGGAGCGGCAGCTCGAGCGAATCGAGCAGCCGCCGGGCGACGAGCAGATCTGGCACGTCGTCGAGCTCGCCCGCGACGACGACCGTCCCTACACGCTCGATTATGTCGAGCGGCTGTTCGAGGACGTGTTCCGCCTCCACGGCGACCGCGTCCGCGCCGACGACGCCGCGATCGTCGCGGGACTCGGGCGGTTCGACGGCCGCACGGTCGCCTTCATCGGGCACCAAAAGGGGCGAGACATCAAGGACCGCGTCCGGCGCAACTTCGGTTCGGCGCATCCGGAGGGGTACCGGAAGGCGATCCGGACGATGGAGCTCGCGGACCGGCACGACTTTCCGCTCGTCACGTTCGTCGACACGCCCGGCGCGTATCCGGGCGTTGCCGCCGAGCAGCACGGCCAGGGCGGGGCGATCGCCCGGTGTCACGCGGCGATGTTGCGCGTCGGAGTGCCGGCCCTGGCGTGCGTGATCGGCGAGGGCGGCTCGGGCGGTGCCAGCGCGATCGCCGTTGCAGACCGCGTGCTGATGCAGGAGAACGCGATCTACTCGGTCATCTCGCCCGAGGGGTGCGCGGCGATCCTGTGGCGCGACGTCGACGAGAAGGAGAAGGCGGCCGCGGCGTTCAAGCTCGACGCGGCGCATTCGCTGGAGCTCGGGGCTGTGGACAGCGTCGTTCCCGAGCCGGCGGGCGGGGCCCAGACGGATCACGACGAGGCCGCCCGGCTGCTCGGAGACGCGATCCGGGAGTCGCTGGAGGAGCTTTCGACAGTTTCTGCCGACGACCTGCGCCGCCGCCGCAGGGCCCGGTTCCGAGCGCTCGGCGTCTTCGTCTAGCTCTTCCGGGGCCGCGGCAGGAGCCGAATCGTTTTCGCTCCGGCAAACGCCTGGCGCGACGACTTTCCCCAGTATCCACAACCTTTTCCCCCGTTCGGGAGCGCCCGGAAACGACTCAGGGCCGGGAATGATCCCGGCCCCGAGTCTCGGACCCCCCGCTTGCGGAGAAGTTTGTCGCGGGCTGCTTTCCCGCTTGCAAATGAGGTTCTAGACATGCGGTCCGATTCCCAAACCCCGGGACCGGATTGATCGGACGGGGGAGCGGGAACCGAGCCGGCATGGCGCGGTCGATCTGGTCCGGCGCGATTTCGTTCGGGCTCGTGTCGGTGCCCGTGAAGATGTACACGGCCACCTCGTCGCAGGAGCTCAAGTTCCACTTTCTCCACAAGGAGAACGGGCGGCTGAACCCGATCGGGTACGACAAGGTGGACAAGGAGACGGGCGAGTCGGTGTCGGCCGACGACATCGTCCGCGGCTTCGAGATCGAGAAGGGCCGCTTCGTCGAGGTCACGGACGAGGACATCGACCGGCTCGACATCGAGCTCACGCACTCGATCGACATCTGCGACTTCGTCGACCTCGACGACATCGACCCCGTGTACTTCCGCAAGGCGTACTACCTGCTGCCGCAGGACGGCGCCGAGAAGCCGTACCGCCTGCTCGTCCAGGCGCTCGAGCAGACGGGCAAGGTCGGGGTCGCGAAGGTCGTGATCCGCAACAAGCAGCACCTCGCGTGCCTGCGCACGTGGCAGGACGCGCTCCTGCTGGAGACGATGTACTACGCGGACGAGGTGCGGCTTCCGGACGAGCTCGGCGACCTGCCGAAGCCGAAGCTCCGCGGGGCGGAGGTCGACATGGCGACGTCCCTCGTCGAGAACCTCAGCGAGAAGTTCGAGCCGGACAAGTACAACGACACGTACCGCAAGGAGCTGCTCGAGCTGATTCGTGCAAAGGCGAAGGGCAAAGAGCTGCCGGAGCGGGAGGAGCACGAGGCGGAGGTCGTCGACCTGATGGAGGCGCTCCGCGAATCCGTCGAGCGGACGAAGCGCGCCGGCAGCTCGAAGCGCAGCGGCAGCAGTGCGCGCGCTCGCAAGAGCTCGAGCGGCACGAAGTCGCGCTCGAAGAAGCGCGCACCCGCTAAAAAGGCTTCGTGAGCCTTCGGGAGTACCGCCGCAAACGCGATCCGGACAAGACGTCCGAGCCGTTCGCGGAAGCGGACGCGAACACGGGAGAGCAGCCGATCTTCGTGGTGCAGAGGCACGACGCCCGCCGACTGCACTACGACTTCCGCCTCGAGCGCGACGGCGCGCTCGCGTCGTGGGCGGTGCCGAAGGGCGTACCGCTCGAGCCCGGCGAGCAGCACCTCGCGGTGCACGTCGAGGACCATCCGCTCGAGTACGCGAAGTTCGAGGGCGAGATCCCGAAGGGGCAGTACGGTGCCGGGACGGTCGAGATCTGGGACGAGGGAACGTACGAGCTCGTCGAGGAGAAGCGAAACGGCGGGCTGACCATCCGCCTCGACGGAAACCGCCTGCACGGCGTGTGGGCGCTCGTCCCCGCGCGCCTGGACGGGAAGGAAGAGAACTGGCTGATCGTCAAGAAGCGCGAGGACGGCGCAGCCCTCGCCGACCGCCGCTACGCGCCGATGCTCGCCACGTCGGAATCCGATGTTCCGCCGGGGTCGAGCTGGTCGTTCGAGGTCAAGTGGGACGGCTACCGCGCGCTCGCGTACGTCCGCGGCAGCGAGGTCAGCCTGTTCTCGCGCAAAGGGAACGACCTCACGGCGCGGTTCGCGAACGTCGCGAAGGAGATCGCCAAGGCGGTGAAGACGCCGCACGCCGTGCTCGACGGCGAGGTGTGCGCGCTCGACGATGCCGGGCGTGCGAGCTTCTCGGCGATGCAGCAGGGAACGGGGGCCCTTGTCTACTACGCCTTCGACGTGCTCGAGATCGACGGCGAGCAGGTCTGCGACCTGCCGCTCGAGGAACGCCGCCGGCGGCTCGAGCAGCTGCTCGACCGCCGCAACCGCACGGTTCGCCTGTCCGAGGCGTTCGACGACGGCGAGGCGCTGCTCGCCGCGGCGGAGGAGCAGCGGCTCGAGGGCATCCTCGCGAAGCGCCTCGGATCGCGGTACGTCGCCGGGAAGCGGACGCGCGACTGGCTGAAGATCAAGACGCACGGCCGGCAGGAGTTCATCGTTGCCGGATACACGCACGGCGGCGGGCGTCGCGCCGGCACGCTTGGCTCGCTGATCCTCGCCTACTACGACGACCGCGTCCTCACGTACGCCGGCAACGTCGGCACGGGCTTCACGGACGCCGAGATCCGCCGCGTCCTCGCGAGGCTCAAGCCTCTGCGCCGGAAGGACTCGCCCTTCCCGACGGTTCCGAAGCTGCCGCGCGTGCGCAAGGACGAGATCGTGTGGACGGAGCCGGAGCTCGTCGCGGAGGTCGAGTTCGCGGAGTGGACGCACGACGGCCGCCTGCGCGCGCCGTCGTACCAGGGCCTGCGCGACGACAAGGCGGCGCGTGACGTCGTCCGTGAGGATGTCGGGGACGACGCCGGCGCTGCTTCATCGCCGGTGGCCGAGGGCGAGCCCGAGCCCGAGCTGGAGCCGCCGCGAGCGGCGAAGCCTCCGCCGAAGCGCGTCCGGACCGGCGATCGGGAGCTGGCGCTCTCGAACCTCGACAAGGAGTTCTGGCCCGAGGGGATCACGAAGGGCGATCTCCTCGGCTACTACCGCGAGATCGCGCCGGTGCTCGTGCCGCACCTGCGCGACCGTCCGTTCACGATGATCCGCTATCCCGACGGGATTCACGGCGGCCACTTCTTCCAGAAGGACGCGCCGTCGCACATGCCCGAATGGATCCCGAGGCATCGCGCGCTCGTCTCCACGCGCGAGAAGCCGCGGCAGAAGAAGTGGGTCAACTTCGCGCTCGTGAACGACGAGCTGGCGCTGCTGTGGATGGTGAACATGGGCTGCATCGACATGAACACGTGGTACTCGCGCGTCGACAAGCCCGACCGGCCGGATTTCGTGCTCTTCGACCTCGACCCGGCCGCCGACGCCGGCTTTGCAGAGACCGTCGAGGTGGCGCTGCTCGTGAAGCAGGCGCTCGACGCGTTCGGGCTGGAGTCGTTCCCCAAGACGAGTGGCGCCGACGGGATGCACGTGCTCGTCCCGATCGAGCGGCGGCACACGTTCGACGACACGCGGGAGTTCGCCGAGATCGTCGCGCGCGCGCTCGCCCGGACGCACCGCGGGCTCGTCACGACCGAGTGGACGAAATCGAAGCGACGCGGCGTCCTGATCGACTCGAACCAGAACGGCGAGGGCAAGACGATCGCCGGCGTCTATTCGGTCCGGCCGAAGCCCGGTGCTCCGGTCTCGACCCCGTTGCGCTGGGACGAGGTGAACGAGAAGCTCAACCCGGCGATCTACAGCATGGAGGTCGTGCTCGACCGCGTCCGCCGCTTCGGCGACCTCTACGCGGCAGTGCTGACGAAGAAGCAGCGACTGGACAAAGCCCTCGCCTCGCTGCGCTGAGTGGCGATCCAGGTCAGCGTCGTCGGCAGCGGGCGCGAGCACGAGGGTCGCGCGGAGGAGGTCGGGCGCCTGCTCGCGGAGCGCGGCTGCACCGTCGTCTGCGGCGGCCGCGGTGAGGTGATGGCGGCGGCGGCGCGCGGGGCGAAATCGGCCGGCGGGACGACGATCGGGATCCTGCCCGGAAGGTCGCGCGACGACGCGAACGAGTGGATCGACCACATCGTCGTGACAGGGCTCGGGCACGCGCGCAACTACGTCGTCGCCGCATCGGGCGACGGCGTGATCGCCGTTGGTGGGCGCTACGGGACGCTGACCGAGATCGGCTTCGCGTCGCTGCTGGGGCGCCCCGTGGTCATCCTCGAGCCGGGGCTCGACGTGGACGGCGTCCCACGCGCTTCGTCGGCGCTCGAGGCCGTCGACTTCGTGCTCAGCAGGATCGGTCGACCGTGAGCTGGTACGCGAGCTTGCCCCACTCCCACGGAACGACTTCGACGTAGTCGAGGAAGGTCGTACGCGCGGCGACGACCTCCGGCCGACGGTGTAGGCACCGCTCGAACAGCATCCTCGCGCGGCGGAGGTGGTACCGCGACGTCACGACGACGACGCGGTTCCAGTCACGCCCGCGGGAGAGGCGCGCGAACGTCTCGGCCTCGCCCTCCGTGCTGTACGGCTCGGCATGGAAGCAGCGGATCCGGGGCCGGTTGCACAGCGCGTCGACCGCGCGCCAGGGTCGGCTGTCGCGTGAGATCAACAGCGTCGGCGCGACCTTGTCGTGGAACAGCCGCAGGCCGGTCTCCAGGCGCGCGCGATCGCCCGAGAGGACGACGATCGCGTCGGCGTCGCGCGGGGAGTCGCTCGGCACGAGGACGAACAGGTAGAGCGTCGCAGCGGCGAGGACGCCGACGAGCACGGCGGCGGCAAGCGCGACGACGCGCAATCGCTACCCGCGGAGGAGCGGCAGCGTGAGGCAGGTCGGGCCGCCGTCGCCCTTCGACAGCTCGTGCCCGTCGTAGACGAGGACGTCGACGCCGGCCGCTTCGAGGGCGCGACGCGTCTCGACGTTGCGCGCGAGCATCAGCGCCTCGCGCGGCGCCAGAGCGAGCACGTTCGGCCCCATCGAGTCGAGCTCCCCTTCCGGCACCTCGACGACGGTGATGCCACGCGCGCGAAGCAGCTCCATCAGCCTGACGGGCAGGAGCGCCGGGAACGCGACGACCAGGTCGTCCGCGAGCGGCGAGATCAGCGAGAGCAGGTGCAGCACCTCGCCGGCGCCTCGCAGGTGCGGAAGATCGAAGGCGATCACTTCGGCGTCCGGGAGGAGCGCGCGGAGCTCCGCGATCCCCTCGTCGTTGGTGCGGTAGCCGCGGCCGACGAGGAGCGTCTGC
>Ga0126307_10002371_pt1 | contig 12696 bp, 13 predicted proteins | sample Plot28_FD_89955 | JGI IMG/M metagenome (GOLD analysis project Ga0126307, IMG submission 89955) | Serpentine soil microbial communities from UC McLaughlin Reserve, CA, USA - Plot28 | ecosystem: Environmental > Terrestrial > Soil > Grasslands | place: USA: UC McLaughlin Reserve, Lake County...
CGTCCGACGGGCACGCGCACGACCAGCAGGCTCTCACCGTTTCGCCGCGTCGCGGCGCCGTAGTCGGCGACGACGACGTAGCCACCGAGGCTGCGCGTCGTGCGCATGGCCTGCTGCGTGGCGTCGCCCAGCCGGTCGAGGTTGCGCACGCGGACGCGGAGCTGCGCCTGGTACTGCTGGAGGCGGCGATTCGCGCCGGGCGCGAAGGTCATGCTCAGCGCCGAGCGCTCCGAAGCTTCGGGCTCGCCGACCGCCGGACCGGGAATTCGCGTCGGACTCGCCTCGAGTGCTCCGCGGTCGCTCGTCGTCTCACGGCTCTCGTCGGAACCGCGCAGACCGACGGCAACGCCGGCGACGACCGCCAGCGCGACCGGTGCGAGTACGAATGCAAGCCGTCGCGGCGGAAGGTCGCGGCGCCGCGGCGACGGCGGCGCCGTCAGCGAGATCGCACGCACGCGCTCGCGCAGGTCGTCGCTCGGAGGCGGCGGCGCGGCCCGAAGCTTCTCGGCCAGCTCCCAGTGACGGACGTCGAGTCCGGGCTCAGGCGGCGCGGGCATCATGCATCCTCTCCTCGAGTCGCTGCAGTGCACGGTTCAGGCGGGTAGAGCAGGCGGTCATGCTGATCCCGAGCATGCGCGCGACGACGGTTACGTCGAGCTCGAGCACGACGCGCAACGCGAGTACCTCGCGGTCGGCCGGGCTCAGCGCCCGAAGCGCACGCTCGAGCGTCGGGGAAAGCCCCTCGACCAAGGGCGGCCGTTCCTCGAGCGGCTCGGCCGCCGCGTACGTCTGCTCGCGGCGCCGGCGCCGGCCCTCGGCGCGGAAGTGGTCGAGCGCGACGCTCCTCGCAAGCTGGCAGAGCCACGTCCGCGGTGTCCCTCGACGCGGGTCGAAGCGCCGCCAGCGCCGAAGCGCCTGCTCGAACGTCGCGGCTGTGAGCTCCTCGGCCAGATCTCTGTCCCCCAACAGGTACACGAGGTACGCATGGACGTCGTCGAGGTGCGCCTCGGCGGCCTCGGCGAAGCTCGGCTGGGCCGCGACACGCCGACGCGTCAGCACCTCCACAACCTCCTATACGCCGCCGCCGTCGTCGTCGTCACATCAGTGGCAGCGAGCCTGGCCCGCGTCGCGGAAGCCGCTGCCGGCGACCGCCACGAATCTCCAGGCGAAGCGCCCGGGCAGCAGGCGCAGGACGAGCACGCCGTACGTCTCCCAGTTGCGCGCGCGACTCGCGGCGAGGTAGCGAACGATGGGATAGCGGCTCCGGCCGCCGGTTCCGACGACGAAGGAGCGGATGCCGCGGCGCGCGTCAGGGCGCCCCGCCGGGTCGACGGGCGCGAAGCGCTCGTAGTGGTGGTCGTGGCCCGCCAGGACGACGTCGGCGCGGCGCGCGTACAGGAGCCGCCACAGCGGGACGACGGTGGCGTCCGGCCCGTGGAACCCGGAGCTCAGGCGCGGGTGGTGGCCGTACGCCAGCGTGCAGCGCGCGCGGCTCCGTGCGAGGTCGGCTCTCAGCCACTGGTACTGCTCCGAGCGGGGGCCGCAGCCGACGATCGAGCAGTTCGTGTTGAGGACGACGACGTGCCAGCTGCCGAGGCGATACGAGTACCAGCCCTTTGCTGCTGGGCCGGCCGCGGCGCCGAAGTAGCGGAAGTAGCCGGCGGCCCCCGCCGTGCGGTATTCGTGGTTGCCCACCGCGGGACGCGTCCGTACGCGCTCGCGGCCCCAGCTCGGGGCGTAGCAACGGCGGAACTCCTCGTCCGTCCCGCGCTCGTAGGCGGTGTCGCCCAGCACGGCGACGGTCCCTCGAAACCGGCGGAGCAGTTTCGCGGTCTGCTCGTCGCCCTGCGACTGGCACGAGGCGACGTCGCCCGCCGCGATGAGCGTCGGCGCGGGGGCGGCGACGGTCGCTCCTCCGGGAGCCGCCATGGCCAGGGAAGCCACGGCGAGGAGAGGCCAGAATCGCATCGAAAATCAGCGTACGTGCGCGTTTCGGCTGCGTCCATGCTGCTCGCCCTCGTCCTCGTCGGCGCCGGCTGCGGCTCGGATGACGAGCCCCCTCGCGGGATGGGGACGCAGCGCACGGCCACGATCACGGTGCCCGCCGAGACCACGGTCACGACGCCGCCGGCGACCGGTGAGGAGCCGGCGCCGGCACGATCGCTCGCGGTCTACTTCCTGCTCCACGGACGCGTGCAGCCGGTCGCGCGACCTGCCGCGACGCCTGCCGTCGCGCGCGCCGCCCTCGAGGCGCTCTTCGACGGCCCGACCGCACGTGAGCGCCAGGTCGGGCTCACGACCGCCGTCCCGGCCGCGACGGCGATCGAGCGCCTGACGATCGCCGGCGGCGTCGCCACGGTCGATTTGCGGTCGTGCCCGCCGCTCGCGCAGGTCGTCTTCACGCTGACGCAGTTCTCGACGGTGGACGCCGTGAGCGGAAGTTGCGCTCGCGGCCGGCGGCTGACGCGCGCCGACTTCGAGGCAGACAGCCCGCAGATCCTCGTCGAGTCGCCGCTCCTCGACCAGACGGTCGAGAGCCCCGCGCGGATCCGCGGAAGCGCGAACACGTTCGAGGCGACGCTGCAGGCCGACGTCGTCGACCGGGACGGACGCGTGGTGGCGCACCAGACGATCACGGCGACGTCCGGTTCGGGCGCTCGCGGGACGTTTGCGGCCGCGATTCCCTTCGACGTCACGCGGCCCGGCGGCGCGCTCGTCGCCTACGAGCTGTCGGCCGAGGACGGCTCGCGCGTCCATGTGGTCGAGATCCCGCTCCAGCTCTCCCCGTAGACACGACGACTACGGACGTGTCCCGGTGCCAGACATCAGGACATGGCGGTTTCGACCCCCACGCTGGTCAGCGTGTGGCTCCGCGGGACATGGCCGGTGCCAGGCACCGGACATGTCCGCGGGGATCGGAACCCCGCTGCCCGTCCTACGCACCGTCCATCGGAGACGAGGTCGACCGGCACATGTCTGGTGCCAGGCACCGGACATGGGCGTTTCGGCAACGGCAGTGGTCAGCGGAAGAGGTCGCGGTCTCGCGGCATGACGAGGTCGGTCGCGCGACCGTCGCCTGCGAGGTGCCTCAAACCACGCATGACGGCGGCCGGGATCCCCGCCGTCTTGCCCATCACGAGCTCGGCGGCGCCGGCGATCTCGTCCGCGACCGCGATCGTCGTGCCCTGGAGCTCGTAGCCGACCCGGTCGCGCTCGCCCTTGAGGTCGAGGAGCACCGTGAGCCCCGCCGCGCCGACCGCGACGTCGGTCGTGCCCTGCCGCCACGCGCGACCGAACGAGTCGGTGACGAGCACGGCGACCACGCGTCCGGTCAGCGCGACGAGCCGCTCGCGGATGCGCGCCGCGGAGGCATCCGGGTCCTCCGGCAGGAGCACGAGCTCGCCCAGCACCGTCGCATTGGACGCGTCGACGCCTGCCGAGGCGCAGACGTAGCCGTGGCGCGTCTCTGCGATCAGGAAGCCTGCGCGAGCACGCACGAGCCGCGCGGATTCGCGCAGGACGGCCTCGACCGAGCGGGGGTCGTGGTCCCCTGCGAGCGCGACCGCCGGAGGGGACGGATCGAGCGCGTCGAGCCGGATGACGCGGCCCTCGGCCTTCGAGACGACCTTCTGGGCGACGACCACGACGTCGCCGTCGTCGAGCTCGACGCGTCCGGAGATCAGCTCCGCGAGGTCATCCCCGGGCCGAATCTCAGGCAGCCCGAGCACCGGCTGAACGCTCAGCGCGCGGGCCGGGCCGTCAACGGGTCGCGACGACAGCTCCGCCTGACCGCCGCGCGGGTCGCTCATCGCAGGCCGGTCAGCCGCAGGCCGGCGTTCGTCTTGTAGCGCCGGTTCACGTGCAGCAGCACGGCCGTAAGGCCCTCGAGCGCCCGGGCGTTCGCGAGCGGCCCGGCGTCGATCGCGCGCCCGGCCACGAGCCGCGACCCGAGCTCGAGCGAGAGCCGTTTCGCCTCGTCGTCGTCGGCGCAGACCAGCGCGTCCTCGTCCGGAGGGTCCGGCTGCTCGAGGTGAGGAGCCGCGAGCGTCTGCAGTCCCGCCGCTACCGGAGCGCGGACGAGGTCGGCGATCTCCTCCGCAAGCGAGCGGCCCAGGCGCCCCGGGAGGATGGCGTTCTCCGTGAACCGCAGGTCGCTTGCGACCGAGAGGAGCGGTGTCGAGCCGATCGCGTCCGCAAGGGCGCCCGCGGTGCGCAGCGCCGCGTTCGAGCGCACGGACAGCACGACGAGGTCGACGCCGCGCACAGCTTCCTCGTTCGGCCTGCCCTCGACGCCGTAGGCGAGCGCAAGCTCCTTCGCACGCCCCGCGTCGCGCGAGCCGATGACGACCTCGTCCCCGGTCGTGCGCAGCCGCGTGACGAGCGCGCGCCCGAACGCGCCGGTGCCGCCGACGATCGCGACCCTCACGCCGGCACGGCTCCGAGCGCGATCTCGGCGAGCCGCCGGCGCGCCGCCGCATCCGCCATCAACGTCCGCGCGACGACTGGACGCACGCCGCTCGCGGCGAGCTCGTCAGCACCGTCGGCGTCCGACTCGTCGATCACGAGCGCATCGACGAAGCCCTCGTAGCAGGAGGCGACGTGGACGGGATCGGTCCCGCCCGCGAGCCGCGCGAGCATGCGGTCGGCGGGGCCCTTCACGGCGCGGCCCCCAACCAGCGGGCTGATCGCGATCGCAGGAACCCGCCGCGACGCGAGGGCGTCGCGGATCGCAGCGACGGCGAGGATCGGCCCGATGCTCACGTATGGGTTGCTCGGCGCAAGCAGCACGAGATCGGCAGCCCCGAGCGCGTCGACGACGCCCGGAGCCGGCGCCGCGGCCTCGGCACCCGCGTAGCGGACGCCCAGCGCGTCGTCGCGATGGCCGCGCCGAACGAACCAGTCCTGGAACGAGAACGTCCCTGCATCCGTATCGATCCATGTGCGCAGCCGATCGTCCGTGGCAGGCAGCAGCCGCACCGCGAGCCCCAACCGCTCGGAGAGGCGTGCGGTGACGCTCGAGAGCGGCTTTCCAGCGCGGAGCGCAGCGGTGCGCACCAGGTGGAGGCCGAGATCGCGGTCGCCGAGCCGGAACCAATCCTCACCGCCGAGCGCCGCGACCGACCCCAGGGCGTTCCAGGTCTCGTCGCCGCGCCCCCACCCGCGCTCCTCGTCCGCAAGCCCAGTGAGCGCGTACAGGATCGAGTCGAGGTCGGGCGAGACGTGGAGCCCGAGCACCTCGACGTCGTCGCCGACGTTCCCGACGACGGTGACGTCGCTCGGATCGGCCACCTCGACCAGCCCACGCACGAAGCGCCCCCCGCCGACGCCGCCGGAGAGCACGGCGACCTTCACGCGGGCACCGGCACGCCGAGCCGCCGCAGATCGGCGAGCGTGTCGACGTCGTCTGCGAGGTTGGCAAGGTCCACCGCCCGCAAGCCCAGCTCCGCGAAGCGGCTCGCGCTGCCGGCTCCGAAGAGCGGCCGGAACGCCGCCAGGTCGAGGAGCGCGAGCGCGTTGGTCGTGCCGTCGGGCGCCGCGACGAGCGCCGGCGCGGCCGCCGCGAGCGCGCGCAGGTCGCCCTCCGTAGCGCGCGGGAGATCGGCGTTGACGACGAGCGCCGGGAGCGACACGATGCCCGCGAGCCCGGCGGCGACCGCCTCCCCCTGTCCGCCGCCCGGGTCGGCCACGTGCTCGACGCCGGCGCGCGCAGCGAGACGAGCATCGTCGCTCACGAGCAGCGTCCGCCCGACCGCGGCGGCGGCATCCAGCACCGTCCCGAGCATCGACAGCGCCACCGCCCGCCGCTCGTCCTCGGGCAGCGCGAGGCGCGTCTTCCCGGCCCGGAAGGGGACGACGACCGTGGCCATCGCCCGCGGAGCCTAGAGGCGCCGACTCGGCGGCGCCGACCATCAGGTGTGCGGGCTGGGCCCGCGCACCGTCTGAACTGACCGGTCGACACGACCGGGTTTCGTCAACGCGCCTTCGCCCGTCAGCCGCTCGCCGCTGCGCGACCCGGGCCGCGGGTGACCCACTCGCCGACCTCGTACCAGTGGCTCGCCCCGAGCGCGCCCGCGACGTCGGCATCGGTGTGGTCGGCGTTGAAGACGTTGTGCTCGAGGTCGCAGCAGATGGAGATGTCCGCAAGCGACACGCCCGAGACGTGCACGAGGGCGTCCATCGGCAGGCGGGCCTCCGCGAGCGTGTAGTGCTTGAACTGGAGGTCCGGCGCGCGCTCCATGAGGGTCGGCCAGTCCGGACACGTCCGCGAGCTCACGAACGAGGGAGTTCGGCGGCGGCAGCGATTTCCTCCCTGGCCCAGCGCCCGTCGAAACGAACGGGCCCCGCCGCCTCGCCGTCGGGGTAGACGAGGAAGGAGGCCGCCTCGTCCAGCTGGTGATAGAGCCGTCCGCTTTCGGGATCGACCAGGCCGAAGCGGAGCGTGAAGCGCCCGTCCGCGAGCGGCAGCCGCTCGACCTCGAAGCGCAAAGGCAACGAGGCGCCGTCATGCCACCCGAGCTCGTCAGTGTCCTGGACGCCCGCGGCGAGCAGCAGCCCGCCTTCGCCCCGCAGCTCGTACGTCAGCCGCGGCGCCGGCACGGGCTCGTGGGCGCCGAGACGCAACCTGACGACGAGCGGCTCGCCCGCAAGGAACTGCGCCCGCTCCCCGCCCTCGACGCCGAGCAGCTCCACGGAGTCGATCGTCGCCTCGCCGCTTCCCCACTCGCGCAGGCCCGAGGCGCGCTCCGCCGGGTCCGTCTCCTCGGCGAGCATCCGGTGATAGCGGATGAGCGCCTGGTGCGTCGGACCGTCGAACTCGGCGTGGCCCGACCGCAGCAACACGGCGCGCTCGCACAGACGCTCGACGGCCGCAGCGTCGTGCGACACGAACAGGATCGTCCCGCCCTGGCGCTTGAAGTCGAAGATCCGCCCGAAGCACTTGCGCTGGAAGGCTTCGTCGCCCACGGCGAAGACCTCGTCGAGCAGCAGCACGTCCGCCTGGAGGTGAGCCGCGATGGCGAACCCCAGGCGCATCGCCATCCCCGATGAGTAGGTCCGCACCGGAACGTCGATGAAGCGCTCGAGCTCCGCGAAGGCCACGATCTCGTCGAGTTGCTCGCGCACCGTGCGGCGCGAGAGCCCGAGGATCGCGCCGTTCAGGTAGACGTTCTCGCGGCCGGTGAAGTCGAGGTGGAAGCCGGCGCCAAGCTCGAGCAGCGAGGCGACGCGCCCTGCCGCCGCGACGCGCCCGCTCGTCGGCTTGATGATCCCGGCGATCAGTTTCAGCAGCGTCGTCTTCCCGGAGCCGTTCCGCCCCACGAAGCCGACGGCCTCCCCCGGCGCGACGGCGAAGGAGACGTCCTGCAGCGCCCAGACGTCGCGGTTCTGCCGCCGCGCGCGCTTGACCACGAGCTCCTTGAGCGTCCGCGCCTCCTGGGGCCGGATCGTGAAGCGGCGCGACGCATGCTCGACGCGGATCTCGCCGGGATTCACCCGGCCGACGGTAGCTGACCGGCCTGCTGCGGCTCGTGCCGCCGAGCCTGAAGCGCGCGCTCGACGAGCCCTGCGAGGACGGCGACGAACCGGGGGTCGTCGTTCGGCATCTCGATCCGCTCGAGCCCGACGCCGAGCTCCGCCGCCCGCTCCCGCGCTTCCGTGTCGATGTCCCAGCGGATCTCGAGGTGGTCGGAGACGAAGCCGACCGGGCACACCAGCACGCGCTCGACCCCGCGTGCGATGAGTGCGTCGAGGTGCTCGACGATGTCCGGCCCGAGCCAGGGCTCGCCCGTCGGCGAGGCGCTCTGGTACGCGAACGACCAGTCCTCGATGCCCGCCTCGTCGGCGACGAGCTGGGATGACTCGAGCAGCTCTTGCTCGTACGGGTCGCCCTCGTCGAGGATGCGCGCGGGAAGGCTGTGTGCGGTGAAGACGACGTGCGCGTCGGTGCCGCGAACGCGATCGGCGAGGAAGCGGACGAACCTCGGCTCCGTGCCCCAGCGCTCGACGAACCGCAGCTCGACGCGGCCCGCGAGCGCGGTCTCCAGCGCACGCCGGTAGGTGCGGATCGACATCGCCGAGTAGTGCGGCGCGAGCACGAGCCCGACGACCGGGTCGGCGCCACCCGCCACAGCGCGCTCCGCCGCCTCAGCGATCCGCGGCCGCCAGTGCCGCATCCCGGTGTAGACGGGCAGGCCCAGCTCGCGTTCCAGCGCGGCGCGCGTCCGCTCGGTGATCTCGTTCAACGGGTTCGAGCGCTCGATCCCCAGGAGGCGGTAGCGCTCGACGAGGTCTGCGAGGCGCTCGGGCGCGATCGGGCGGCCGCCGCGGATGTCGGCGTAGTACGCCGGAACGTCGTCGAGCGTATCGGGGCTGCCGTACGCCATCAGCACGACCGCCGCGCTCGTCACACGCGCGCCTCCGCGGTCGCGGCCTGCACCAGTTCGGTCAGCCGCCCCAGCCTGTCGGGATCGGTGGCGGGAAGGACGCCGTGGCCCAGGTTGAAGATGTGCCCGCGCCGACCGTCTGCGCGGTCGAGGACGTCGCGCGCCGTCGCCTCCGCGCGCTCCCAGGGGCCGAGCAGGACTGCGGGATCGAGGTTCCCCTGCACCCCGCGCTCGTGTCCCAGCTCGTCCCAGCCACGGTCGAGCTCGATCCTCCAGTCGAGGCCGATCACGTCGCCGCCGGCGTCGGCCAATGACGGCAGTAGCCCAACGGCGCCCGTGGCGAAGTGGATGGTCGGCACGTCGACCGCCGCGAGGATCCGCGCGGAGTAGGGCGCGACGAACTCTTCGTAGTCGGCAGGCGAGAGCGCGCCGGCCCACGAGTCGAACACCTGGACCACGTCGGCGCCGGCGACGACCTTCGCGGCGAGGTAGCGCGAGAACGTCGCGGCGAGCTTCTCCATCAGCGCATGCCAGACGTCCGGGTGCCGGTACATCAGCGCCTTGACCTTCAGGAACTCGCGGCTCGGCCGCCCCTCGACGAGGTAGCCGGCGACGGTGAAGGGCCCTCCGCAGAAGCCGACGACGGCCTGCTCGGGCTCGAGCTCGGCGCGCACCAGCCGCACGGCCTCGAGCACGAACGGCACCGCCTCCTCCGGCTCGGGCACGCGAAGCCGCTCGACGTCTGAGGCGGACTCGATCGGGCGCTCGATCACCGGCCCGACGTTCTCGACGAGCTCGACGTCGACCCCCATCCCGATGACGGGCAGCATGATGTCGGCGAACATCACGGCCGCGTCGACGCCGTGGCGCCGGACGGGCTGCAACGTCACCTCGGCACAGAGCTCCGGCCGTCGACAGACGTCGAAGAGGCCGAAGCGCTCGCGGATCTTGCGGTACTCGGGCAACGAGCGACCGGCCTGGCGCATGAACCAGACGGGCGTTCGCTCGACCGGCTCGCGCCGGGCGGCTCGAACGAGGAGCGGCGCCGCCACGGCGCCCTAGACTAGCCCTCCGCCGTGGCTCGGCCCGCCCCGTCAGGCCCGCTCGTCGCGCGCTGGCTGGACTGGCGCGTCGACCAACCGCGGGCGGGCGCGCTAGGGAGCGCGACGGTCGAGGTCCAGAACGCAGGTTCGGCGACGTGGCGTCCCGGGTTCCAGACGGGCGTGAACCTCGCGTACCACTGGCTCGACGAGCGCGGCAACGCAATCGTCTGGGACGGCGTGCGGACCGTGCTCGACGGCCCCGTCCCTCCCGGCGAGGTCCTCTCCGCGGCGATGGACGTGCGCGCACCGATCCCTCCGGGCCGCTATCGCCTCTCGTTCGACCTCGTGGATGAACGCCGCACCTGGTTCGCGGAGGTCGGAAGCCCGCCGCTCGAACTCGAGCAGGAGGTGCTCCCGCGCGTGCGACGGGCGCTCGCCGTGCGCGGCGGCGACGCGCACGCGCTCGCGGCGCAGGAGGAGCCGCTCGTCGCGGAAGACCAAGCCGAGGTGCTGGCGTTCCTCGGCGAGAAATGCGTGCCCGCACCCGACTGGTCGCGGCGCGTGCTCGACGCGCACGAGGAGGGCTACGCCGTGGTCGGCGGGTCGATCCGGGCCCCGCGCCGGCTTGGCCGACGCGCGCGCGCGCTCGAACCGTGGGCGCCCGGGACGGGACGTGTGCCGGGGTTTCCGCACCCGTTCGTGTGCCCCTCGGTCGTTCGTGGCACCGCCGTCGAGTGGCTCGATCCCGTCGCGGGCCTCCCGGCCGCGCGTCGCGCCGACGACGAGCCCTGGCTGTACGACGGCCGCATCAGCCTGACACTGCGTCGCTAGGAACTCGTTTCGAAATGATGCTTCGCCGCCGCGGTGCGATGGGCGGTGCGAGGGAAGGACGCAGGAAGCGCGTGCATCGGGAGGATACGAGTGCTTCCGAGGACGCTGAATCGCGGCGTCCAGCGAGGCCCGGAGGCACGAGGCTTCATTTCGATTCGAGTTGTTCTAAAGCTCGACGGCGATCCGGTCGTCGAGCCGCGTGAAGACCCAGGCGCCGAGCGCGAGCGCAGCCGTCGCAGCCACGACGAGGTAGATCGTGTCGACGGCGGACGGGAGCTCGCCGGCCCAGAGCGGCGCGCGCAGCGCCTCGATCCCCGGCGTGATCGGGTTCCCGTAGTACAGGACCTGCACGAGCGCGTGATGGCGCTGGAAGCCGGGGAGCTGGTCGAAGCTGTAGAGGATCGGCGTCAGGAAGAACCACGGCAGCAGCACCGCGCCGACGAGATGCTCGACGTCGCGCAGCACGATGTTGAGCGCGGCCACGACGATCGAGAGGCCGGCGACGAGCGCGACGAAGAGTACGGCCAGCGGGACGGCGAGCGGCCAGGTCGTCCGCGCATCCGGGATCACCGCCACGCAGAGCGCGGCGACGATCGCGAGCATGATCCCGAACGTGACCGCCTGCGTCGCGACGACGGAGAGCGGTACGAGCTGGCGCGGGAAGCGCGTCTTGCGGATCAGGTTCCCGTGCTCGAGCAGGCTGCGCGCCGCACTGGTCAGCGCCGTCGAGAAGAAGACCCAGGCCGTGAGCCCCGTGACGAGGTAGAGCGGGTAGTGCTGGATGGGCCCCGTGACCTTCCAGAGCAACGAGAAGACCAGCAGGTAGACCGCGAGCAAGAGCAGCGGGTTGGCGAGCGACCACACCATCCCGAGGACCGACCCCTTGTAGCGGGCATGGAAGTCGCGGCGAAACAAGCCCGCAAACAGATCGCGATAGCGGAAGACATCGGCGTAGATCGACACGCGCCCGGAGTGTAGGTGCGCCGTCCGCCGGGACAGCGATAACGGGCATGGAAGTCGCGTGCGCGCTTACACGAAGTTAACAGCGATCGGGTTACTCTCGGGCGTGTGAGCGCGGTCGCGGCGACCATCGCCCTGCCGACCGCTGCGGCGGTCATCCTCCTCTCTCTGCGAACGGCGCTGGGGCGGCGCCTCGTGGCGGAGCCGACCGGCGACCGCTGGCACGAGATGCCGACTCCGATCACCGGCGGCTTCGGCATCTTCGCCGGCCTCCTCGCGGGGTCGGCCCTCGCGGTCGCGAGCGGCGCGATCGAGCCGACCTCCGAGCTGTGGGGGATCCTGGGCGGCTGTGGGATCCTCTTCGTCGCGGGAGTCGCCGACGACGCCCGCTCGCTCGGCCCGGCTGCGAAGATCGCGGCCCAGCTGGCGGCGACCGTGGTGGTGCTGGCCGGAGGGGTCCGCGTCGAGATCGTCGACAACGAGGCGCTCGGGCTGGTGATCGCCGTCGTCTGGTTCGTCGGCATGACGAACGCCTTCAACCTGCTCGACAACATGGACGCGCTCGCCGCGACGCTCGCGACGATCGCAGCCGGGTTCTTCGCGCTCGACGCGATCTTCGTGCACGACAACCCGACGGTCGCCGCGCTCTCGCTCAGCCTGCTCTTCGCGTGTCTCGGCTTCCTGCCGTTCAACCTCGGCCGGCGGCGGCCGTCCGCGGTCTTCATGGGCGACTCCGGCAGCCAGGTCGTCGGCTTCGCGCTCGCCTCGTTCGGGCTCGCCTCCAGCTGGACCGTCGCCGGCTCGACCTTCGCCAGCATCCTCGTACCGATCGTCGTCCTCGGCGTACCGATCATCGACACGGGCCTCGTCGCGATCACGCGCTTCCGCGCCGGCTTACCGATCCACCACGGCGGACGCGATCACACCTCGCACCGGCTCGTCTACCGCGGTCTCTCGGAGCTGAGCGCCGTGGCCGTGCTCGCCACGATCGCGGCGGCGCTGGGCGCGACCAGCATCGCGTACGGCGTGCTCGACAGCTCCGGGCTCGCGCTCGTCGGCGTGCTCGTGACGTTCGTGCTGCTCGTCCAGTTCGTGAGCTATCTCGCCGAGGCCGAGCGCGATCCGGTCGCGGCCCATGCCCTCGCCGAGCGGCCGCTCCCGGTGCGCATCTTCGTGAGCCCGCGCCGGCTGCTCGAGGTCCTGCTCGACTTCGCACTCGTCTCGGCGGCGTTCGTCAGCGCCTACGCGCTCCAGGTCGGCCCCAACGGCACCGACTTCGAGCGCAAGCTGCTGATGCTCTCGCTGCCTGCGGTCGTCGCCGCGCGGTACCTCGGCTTCATCCTCTTCGGCATCTACCGGCGGGTCTGGCGCCATGCCGGTGCGCGCGACGGGGCGGCGATCATCGGTGCGGTCGCCGTCTCCGAGGTGGCCGCGATGGCGCCGGTGCTCGCGATGAATGAGTTCGGCCACTTCCCGCTGAG
>Ga0126307_10002372_pt1 | contig 12688 bp, 15 predicted proteins | sample Plot28_FD_89955 | JGI IMG/M metagenome (GOLD analysis project Ga0126307, IMG submission 89955) | Serpentine soil microbial communities from UC McLaughlin Reserve, CA, USA - Plot28 | ecosystem: Environmental > Terrestrial > Soil > Grasslands | place: USA: UC McLaughlin Reserve, Lake County...
CCTCGTGGTCATGGGCGTGCGGCGGCTGCTGGAGCGGGACAAGGCGGCGGTCGAGCTCCACGCACGGCGGGCGCTCCGGCGGATCTACGGGCAGGGCGTGGTCGTCAACGTCCTCAACCCGAAGACGGCGTTGTTCTTCTTCGCGTTCCTGCCGCAGTTCGTCGACGTGGGCGCGGGCCACGTGTCGCTGCAGCTGCTCCTGCTCGGGCTGACGTTCGTGGTGCTCGCGCTGCTCAGCGACAGCGTCTGGGCGATCGTCGCGGGCGCCGGCGCCCGGTGGCTCCGCGCGCACCTCTCGTTGCAGCGGTGGGTCTCGGGGAGCGTCTTCGTCGGGCTCGGGCTCGCGACCGCCGTCTCCGGCGGCCACCGCAAGGGCTAGGCCACCGCCCCGAGCAGCTCCCGCGTCCGCTCCGCGCGGAAGTCGAAGATCCCGTCGAGCCAGCGCTGCACGAGGACGCTGCCGGCGGGCGCCCGCCAGCGGACGTGGTCATGGACCTCGGTGCCTCCCGGGACGGAGGAGAGGCGGTGGGCGTGCACCCAGAGGCGATACGGCCCTGCGACCTGCTCGTCGACGAAGCTCCGCGGCGGCGCCCATCGGGTGATCTCGGTCCGCCAGCCAATCGGCAGGCCGAACAGCGAGAGCCGGTACCGCAACGATGCGCCCTCTGCCAATTCGGCGGGCGCTTCGAGGATGCGGAAGCGGAGCCACGGGGGTGTGATCGTCTCGAGGTTCGCGGGATCGGCGAAGAACGCCCACACCTCCTCGAGCGGTGCGCCGACGACCTGCGTCCGCTCGAGGACACGGTCGCGCGCAGTCATCCCGCGAGCCGCGCCCGCCATGCGTCCGCCGCGGCACGCCCCTCAGAGGTCGTGAGGAAGTGCTCGAGCGGGACGTGGAGGAATGCCGCCTTGGCCTCGGCGAGCACGTCACTGCCGTCGACCAGCTCGGCCTGGACGTGGATGCGCCGGCCGCGCTCCGACTCCACCCATGCCCGTGCGAGGAGCTCGGTGTTGATCACGACAGGACGCCGGTACCGCACGAAGATCCGCGCCGTCACGGTGGGGAAGCGATACCACGTGGCCAGGAGGCCGGCGGCCTCGTCGAGCGCCGCCGCCACGATCCCGCCGTGGACGAGACCGGGCCCACCCTGGTGGCGCTCGTCGAAGCGGACGTGGGCGTCGTAGCGGTCGGCGCCCTCCTGCTCGGGGGGCACCATGCGCAGGCCTGCGGGGTTGCGCTCGCCGCAGCCGAAGCAGGCGGCGTCGTGGTGCGGCGGGATCCGCGCGTCGCTCACCAGACGTTCTCGAACGTGCCCAACCGCAGCTCCCGCTCGTAGTGGAACGCCGTCTCGTCGACCCGGCGCATGTACTCGTCGCGGTGCTCCGCGACGAACGTGTTGTACGCATCGGACGAGTCCCAGCGATCGATCACGAGGTAGCGGCCGGGTACCTCGACGTCCTTCAGCAGCTCGGTGCCGATGTACCCGGTGCCGCTGCGGAAGAACGACGCCCATTCGCCCTCGGGCCCGTAGACGCCCTCGAACTCCTCGTCGTCGCGGATGTCGTACTGGAACAGGAGCGCGAGCACGACGCGAGGCTACCCGCCGGGGACATGGCTGGACACGGCCACACCGGGGGCTGACCCCGGTTCGGCGAACGGGACTCCCACGCTAGTCCCACTCGGCACCCACGACCAGACGCGGTTGCGGACGGGGCCGGATCAGCGCAGGCCGCCGCGCTCGTGGTGCGCGCGGAAGAAGTTCTCGGACCCGGCAGTTGCCATCGCTGCGGACGCGGAGATCTCGAGCGCGAGTGCGGCCGCGGCCACGACCTGCGCGAAGCGATACACCTTCCCGGGGCCGGCGCAGCCGATCACGCCCAGCCATTCGCGCGCCGACGGCAGGGTCGTACCTCCGCCGACCGTTCCGACTTCGAGGCCCGGAAAGCGGATCGAGCAGTGGAAGCCGCCGTCGACACGCCGACCCGTGCCATGCGCCATCGAGCTCGTGCCGACCATGCCGAGGTCTTGGCCGGTCGCGCCGAAGACCGCGGCGATCGCCGATGCCGGCGTGAAGGCGACCGACTGCATCCCCGAGGCGACAGCGCCGTGCGTCCCCGCCCACGCGAGCGCCTCGAGGTCTTCCGGCGTCGTTCGCAGCACCCGGCGAATCGCGTCGTCACTAAGCATGCACTCGGCGAGGACCGTCTTCCCATGCCCGTGCTGGAAGTACTGGAACGAGGGCTTCTTGTCGCCGCCCATGTTCGCCTCCAGGAGTGCGCGCTCCGGCCTCACGGGCGCCCGTTCGAGCACGTAGCCCATGTTCAGCGCGTAGCTGTTCCGGGTCATCATGTTCGGACCGACCGCGTCGCCGGTCGTCCACGCCCACAGGACGTGGCACATTGGGCCGACGACGTGCGTCTCCACCTCGCGAAGCCTCGCGTGCCGCGAGAGGAACGGGTCGTCACGTTCGCCGAGCCACGCGCGCATCGAGTCGACCTCGGCCTCCAGCCACGTCGCCAGCGCGATGGCGTCGGCCGCGTCCTCGCACACGAAGCAGCTCGCCCGCGTGATTCGGTCGTGGAGGACGTACGTGCGGATCGTTCCGGCCGCCTTCCCGCCACGCGTCATCGACGCCGTCAGCCCGCCCTCGGTGTGCGCCAGCGGGGCGTGCACGGTTTCCGTGCCGCGGCCGATCTCGCGAAGGCGCCCCTCGTCGTCGAGCTCGTAGCCGCCCAGCTCGACGTTCAGCGGGACTACGGACACGGGCGTGACCGCCACGCCCGTCACAGCCTCGGCCGCGCTCGCGTACGGCGCCAAATCGACCGACGTCACAAGCCCGTTCAGGGCGAGCGCTTCCTGGCGCGCGTGAATCGACGCGGTGTCGTTCTTGCGCGGCCAGCGCATTCGCTCAGCTTAGGTCGTTCGTTACTGGAGCGACGGCAGCTCGAGGTCGGACGTGTCGATCCCGAGCGAGGCCGCGAGACGGACGCCCTGTTCCAGGTCCTGTTGCAGCATCTGGATGTCCCGGTCGCGCATCAGCCCGGCGATCGAGGCACGGGCCTTTGGCCGCCACATCGAATGGGCGACGAAGATCGGCAGCATCCGGTTCGCAACCTCGACGAGCTGCTGCTGTTCCTTCCGCGACGCGTCCTGCAGCAGGACGCGCTCGTACGCGACGCCGGAACTGTGGTGGATCCCGTCGTCCACCGTCAGCCGATTGCAGAGATCCTCGAGCACCGTGCCGCGCGACGCGGAGGCGATCATGCGGAAGCGCGGGATGATCATCCGCTCGAAGAACACCTGCATCAGGAAGACCTTCTCCTCGAGCGTGTCAAGCGCCAGGAACATCGCCGCAAGCTTGTCGAGGTGCGGGTCGCGCTCCGCCTCGCCGCCGGCCTCCTCGGCGAGCTTCAGCCACGCCTCCGTGTGGCGCGACTCGTCCTGCACCATGGTCGAGTAGTAGAGCCTCGCTTCTGGGTGCGGCGCTGCGTTGAGAAGCTGCGCCGACATCTGGACCGCGAAGACGTCCGCCTGGAGCTGCTGCATGATCACGGAACGCCAGAGATCCCGGCGTCGCGCGAGCTTCTGCGGCGAGCCGCGGTATTCGGGGATCGGCGGCTGCTCGCCCCAGGGCAGGTCGCGAACCTGCCATTCCGCCTTCTTCGCCAGCTCGTAGTACCGGAGGACGCCCGCGTAGGCGCTTCCGTCCTCCGCGGTCCGATCCGGGACCGCCGCCTCTTGTGTCTCCATCGCGGGCACAGGCTAACGTCTCCTGGTGGCGACGCGCATGGACGGGAACGCGCTGGCCGCTCGCGTGCGCGCGGACGTTGCGGCAGAGGTCGCGGGGCTGGGGGAGCTCTCGCTTGCGACGGTGCTCGTCGGGGACGACGCTGCGTCGGAGCTCTACATCAGGCTGAAGCACAAAGCGGCGCGCGAGGTCGGGATCCAGTCGATCGATCAGCGCCTGCCCGCGGACGCGTCGGAGGGGGAGGTGCTCGCGGCCGTCGACGAGCTGAACGGCGACGATTCGGTCGACGGGCTGCTCGTGCAACTGCCGCTTCCGAAGCACCTCGACGAGGCGCGTGTGATCGCCGCAATCGAGCCCGTGAAGGACGTCGACGGCATCCACCCGCTCAACGCCGGCCTGCTCTACCTGGGCCGGCCGACACTCGTCGGCGCGACGCCGGTGGGCGTGCTTGCGCTCCTGGACGAGTACGACGTCCCGCTCGAGGGCGCGAACGCTGTCGTGATCGGCAGGAGCGACATCGTGGGCAAGCCGGTGGCGCACCTTTTGTTGCAGAGGAACGCGACCGTGACCATCTGCCATTCGCGGACGCGCGACGTACCCGCAATCGCGCGAACGGCGGACGTGCTGGTGGTCGCGGTCGGGCAGGACCGAATGGTCAAGCCTGACTGGATCAAGCCTCGAGCGGTCGTGGTCGACGTCGGCATGAACCGCAGCGACGAAGGCCTCTTCGGCGACGTCGATCCCGCCGCGATGGACGTCGCCAGATTGATGACGCCGGTCCCCGGCGGTGTCGGGCCGATGACGATCGCGATGCTGCTACGGAACACCGTCCAGGCGGCACGTTTTCGGCGCGGAATCGTCGCTTTTCCGCGCGCCTGAACCCGTAACGCGATCGGGACCTGAGCTATGCTCCCGGGCGTCAGTGCATCGGTCGGCGCGCTCTGCCCGAGTTCGCCGCAGTTGTTGTGAGGAGGCAGTTGTTTGTCTGAAACGGGCACAGTGAAGTGGTTCTCGAACGAAAAGGGCTACGGCTTCATCGCGCGTGAGAACGGCGACGACGTGTTCGTCCACTTCTCCGCTATCTCGATGGAGGGCTACAAGTCGCTGACCGAAGGGCAGCGCGTGCAGTTCGAGGTCGTTCAGGGCCCGAAGGGGGCCCAGGCCGCGAACGTCCAGGCTGCCTAGCACTCGGACGTTTCGAGAGGTCGAGGGCCCCGAACCGGGGCCCTCTTCTTTTGGGAGGATTTCGCAGATGACGATCACCAGAGAGCAGGTCCTGCACGTCGCGAAGCTGGCGCGCCTCGCGCTGACCGAGGAGGAGGTCGAACGGTTCGCCGCACAGCTCGACGCGATCCTCGACGCCGTCTCCAAGGTCTCCGAGCTCGACCTCGCCGACATCCCGCCGACGTCGCATCCGCTAGATCTCGTGAACGTCTTCGCCCAGGACGAGCCGCGCCCATCGGTCGATCGGGAGGCGGCGCTGGCGCTCGCCCCCGACGCCGAGGACGGAGCCTTCCGGGTGCCGCCGACGTGATTCGGCACGAACTCGACACACGGGCGGCACGCCTCGCGTGCGACGCTTCGAGTGGGGCGGTTGCGCCCCCTTGGGGGGGTGTGGACCGGGCGGGTGTGGACCGGGCGGGTGTGGACCGGGCGGGTGTGGACCGGGCGGGTGTGGACCGGTGGCGGCTGGACTCGTCTCTGGCGGACTCGTCGGCGGATCGCAGGGACCGGGATCGATGATCGACACGCTGCGCCTGACCGCTGAAGAAGCGATCGCGATGCTCGAGCGCAGAGATGTCTCGGCGGATGAGCTCCACCGCGCCTACGCAGACGCGATCGCCGCCCGCGACGGCGACCTCCATTGCTACCTCCGGACGATCGACGAGTCGAACGGCAGAGGGATCCCGATTGCGCTCAAGGACGTGATCGGCACGAAGGGCGTCGAGACGACGGCCGGCTCGAAGATCCTCCAGGGCTACGTGCCGCTGTACGACTCGACCGTCGCCGCACGGTGCAAGGAGGCCGGGCTCTCGCTGCTCGGAAAGACGAACACGGACGAGTTCGCGATGGGCTCGTCGACCGAGAACTCCGCGTTCGGCCCGTTGCGGAACCCGTGGGATCCCGAGCGCGTCCCCGGCGGGTCCGGCGGCGGGTCGGCGGCGGCGGTCGCGGGCGGCCTGACGCCGTGGGCGCTCGGCTCGGACACGGGCGGCTCGATCAAGCAGCCGGCTTCGCTGTGCGGCATCGTCGGGTTACGGCCGACGTACGGCACCGTCTCTCGCTACGGAATCGTCGCGTTCGCCTCGTCGCTGGACCAGGTCGGCCCGACGACCAAGACGGTTCGTGACTGCGCGCTGCTCTACCGGATCATCGCCGGGCGCGACCCGTGCGACTCGACCACGGTCGAGCTTCCCGAACCCGTACGTATTCCCGAGGCCGAGGACCTGCGCGGCGTTCGGATCGGCGTGCCGCGAGAGCTGAACGAGGCGGAGGGGATCGAGCCGGGCGTGCGCGCGGCCGTGCAGCGGGCGATCGAGCTTGCGGCCGAGCTCGGTGCCGACATCGACGAATGCTCGCTGCCGCGCTCCGTCGAGTACGGGCTCCCGTGCTACTACCTGATCGCACCGGCAGAGGCGTCCTCCAACCTCGCGCGGTATGACGGCGTCCGCTACGGCTTTCGCGCCGCGGCGAACGGCGACCTCACCGCGCTGTACGAGCGCACGCGCGACGAGGGCTTCGGCGACGAGCCGAAGCGCCGGATCATGCTTGGCACGTACGCGCTCTCCGCCGGCTACTACGAGGCCTACTACGGGCAGGCCCAGAAGGTGCGAACCATCATCATCCGCGAGCACCGCGAGTTGCACGAGCGCTTCGACGTCCTCTTGTCGCCGACGTCGCCGACGGTCGCGTTCGAGCTCGGTGCGAAGACGCAGGACCCGCTGGCGATGTACCTGAACGACGTACTGACGATCCCGTCGTGCATGGCGGGTCTACCGGGAATGAGCATCCCGTGCGGTCTTAGCGACGGACTGCCCGTCGGCCTGCAGCTGATCGGGCCGCAGTTCGGCGAGAACACGCTCTTCCGGGTCGGTCACGCGCTCGAGCGCGCGCTTGGCTTCGACACGGTGCCGGAGCGGTTGCGATGAGGACGTTCGTCGACGGCGCCGCAGATTTCGTCCCCGCGGTCGAGCGCGTGTTCGGCCGGCGCCCGCGCGTGCTCGACGGCTCGCGCGCCGCCCTCATCGGCAACGTCAAGCTGTCGCTCGAGGCGGGCGAGCGGGAGCTGTGGCTGATCCGCATGTACTCCCCCTCGCTCGAGCACCGGATCGCGATGGTGGAGGTTCGCGGCGACATCGAGCACGCGCTGCTCGAGGCGAGGGAGATGCTGGAGCGAGCATGAGCGCGCGCGAATGGGAAGCGGTGGTCGGGCTGGAGATCCACGTCCACCTGAAGACGCGGACGAAGATGTTCTGCCGCTGTGAGGTCACGTACTTCGACGAGCCCAACACGCACACGTGCCCGGTCTGCCTCGCGCACCCCGGCGCCCTGCCCGTCGCGAACGAGAAGGCAGTCGAGTGGACGGTAAAGCTCGGCCTCGCGCTCGGCTCCCAGATCGCGGACGAAGCGATCTTCTCGCGCAAGAACTACTTCTATCCCGACAATCCGAAGGGCTACCAGATCTCGCAGTACGACCGCCCGCTGTGCGTCGGCGGCTCGCTGCTCGTCCCGGAGCCGAACGGCGACCGCGAGATCGGCTTCGTACGCGCGCACCTCGAGGAAGACGCGGCGAAGACGATCCACGTCGGCGGCGGCACCGGGCGCAAGGTCGGGAGCGCCCACTCGCTGATCGACTTCAACCGCGGTGGCACGCCTCTCGTCGAGATCGTGACCGAGCCCGATATCCGGTCGGCGGAGGAGGCGCGGCGCTTTCTCCAGCTGCTCCGCCAGACGATCGTCGAGCTCGGGATCAGCGACGCCGAGATGGAGAAGGGGACCCTCCGCGTCGACGCGAACGTGTCGGTGCGAGAGCGCGGGGAGGACGGCCTTCGCACGCGGTGGGAGCTGAAGAACGTCAACTCCTTCAACTTCGTCGGGCGAGGGATCGAGGCGGCCGTCCGCGAGCAGATCCGGCTGTACGAGTCCGGCGGCACCGTCGAGCAGCACACCTACGACTACGAGCCCAACACCGACACGCTCACGCCGCACCGGACGAAGGAGGAGGCGGACGACTACCGCTATTTCCCGGAGCCCGACCTGGTGCCCGTGCAGCCGGACGCAGAGATGGTCGAGCGGCTGCGCCGCGAGCTGCCGGAGCCGCCGGGAGCGCGGATCGTCCGCCTGCGCGAGGAGCTCGGCGCCGCGACGGCGCAGACGCTGGTGATGGGCGGGCTCGACCGGCTCTGGTCGGATACGCGTGCCGCCGGAGCCGACGGCACCGCAGCGGCGAACGTGATCGCGAACAACCTCCTCGGCGCGGATGTCGACCCCACGCGCGTCAACGCGCGTGAACTGGCGAAGCTGATCGCGGCGCGCGGCCAGATCCCGCGCAAGAGGTTCGACGAGGCGATCGCGCACAGCGGCGACGACGGCTTTAGCGCCGAGCCGTACCTCGAGCAGAAGGCCGTCGCCTCGGCGTCCGAGCTCGAGCCGATCGTGGAGCGCGTCCTCGCCGCGAATCCGGGGCAGGTCGCCGCCTACCGCGGCGGCAAGGCGGGGCTGCTCGGGTTCTTCGTCGGCCAGGTGATGAAGGAGACGAACGGCGGCGCCGATCCTCGCGCCGTCAACGAGCTGCTGCGCGCGAAGCTCGGCGCGTGAAGATCGTCCGGTTCGCGGCGACGCGCCGGATCACGCGCTTCGATTCGCACGGCGCCACGATCGGCGGGATCGCGCGCTGCCGCGGCGACGTGCGTCTTTCACTCGTGGCGCTCGAGCCCGGCGGTGCGATCGGGTTGCACGAGGCGGTCTCGCCGCAGCTCCTCCTCGTCGTCGACGGGGCCGGACGCGTGCGCAGCGGGAACAACGCCGCCGTTGCGATCGCCGCAGGAGAGGGCGTTCTGTGGCAGGCGGGGGAGCTCCACGAGACGACGACCGAGCGGGGTCTCGGCGCGATCGTCGTCGAAGGCAGCTCGCTGGAGCTCCTTTAGAGCAGGCCGCAAGCGCGAGCCGTGTTCGGCCAGGGCCCGAAGCCGCGGCCGGAGCGGTGAGCCTTCTCAGCGACCCACATCTGCTCGAGCGGCGTCCAGCGGTCGGCGGTCCCTTTCATCCGCAGCAGGTGGCTGCCGTACGTCCGCATGAACGACATGTCCATTTGCAGGCCGCCCCAGTACGGTGCGCCCCCGTCGTGCCATGCACCTTCGTAGCGGTGGATGCACGCCCACTGGGACTTGTGCTGCGGCCCCGCGAGGAATCGCTTCCGGGCAGATGTCGCACGTGACCTCCAGAGCCTGCGAACCCAGAGCTTGAAGGCCTTCGCCTCCTCGCGGGCGGCCTCCCCGGCGTATGGAGTCGTTCGCACGCCCATCGTTTGCTGGAAGTGCCAGGTCTGGTTCCGGTGAGCCGTGATGTCCCGCAGGATCGAGGAGTCGGGCTGGGGCGTTTGCTTGGCGGCGTGGCCGGCCGGAACGCACGCAAGCAGAGCAACGCCGATGATGATCAGCTTCTTCTTCATTCAGAACCCCCGAGCCGGGACGGACGGAACTTCCGCAGAGCCCATCCCGCAGTTGTCGGATTTGCGCGCGGGAGAGTAGCCCGGGTCTGTAAGGAGGGTGTTAGAGGTGCGCTAGCGGCGCGAGACGAAGCCCGCGTACAGGAGCACGACAGCCACGGCGGCGAACGCCGCCGACTCGGCTTCTCCGAGTCCGGCGAGCGCGCTCCCGACCGCTGCGACCGACACCCCGGCGACGATCAGCGTGTTGCCGAGCGGGCGACCCCTGAACGTGGCGGCGGCCACGACGATCACCGCGAGCGTGCCGAGACTGTTGCCGGCAACGGCGATCAGCCGCGCCGGGAAGAAGTCGAGGTGATCCTGCGCCGCCGGGATCGCCTCGCCGAACGCTGCGTGGATGGGTACGGCGATCGCGACGCCGAGTGCGAGCCCTGCATACGCGATCGCGACCGGAGCCGCCCAGAGCCGGCGCCACAGCAGGAGCGAGCCGGCACCGAGCAGCGGCGCCGTCAGCAGGCCGCCGCCGAGGTAGTAGACGCGGAACGCGCGCGCGTCCCAGCCGGCCGCCGCTCCCCAGGCCAGCGCCGCGCTCGCGGCCGAGTACGCGAGAAGCGACGATCCCCACGCGAGCAGCTCGGGAGTGCGGCGCGCACGCCAGCGCCCGAGGACGCGTCCCGCGAGGCGCAGCGCGAGCAACGCGGCGGCGAGTGCGAGCAGCGGCTCCACGCGCGCGAGCGTAGTGGCCGTCGCCTGTCAGGTCGTGACCTCCAGGCCGCGGCGTCGCAAATTCCTCGCCGCTGCTGGGGCACCCCGGCCCACCACCCGACGGCGATCGCACCTCGGAATCTGTGCCACGTCTGCGACGAAGCTGCGCCGGAGGTCGGCTCTGCTTTCGACTCGATAGGGTCTCGGCGATGGCGCAGAAGCGGTACCTGTTCACACCCGGCCCGACGCCGGTGCCGCCCGAGGTGCTGGCGGCGATGGCGCAGCCGATCATCCACCACCGCGGCGCCGACTTCCGACTGCTCTACGAGCGGTGCCTCGGCCGCCTCCGCGAGGTGTTTCGCACCGACTCGGAGGTGCTGATGTTCGCGGCTTCCGGGACGGGCGGGATGGAGGCCGCGGTCGCGAACCTCTGCGGCCCAGGCGAACGCGTCCTCGTCGTGTCCGCGGGATACTTCGGCGAGCGTTGGGCGGCGATCGCACGGGCGTACGGCGCAGATGTCGACGAGCTGCGCTACGAGTGGGGGGCGCTTCCGTCTCCGGCGGACGTCGCCGAGCGCGCCGTGGGCGCGAAGGCCGTCTTTTTCACGCATTCGGAGACGTCCACCGGAGTCGTCGCGGATGTGCAGGCGCTCGCCGCCGCCGCGCACGAGGCGGGAGCGCTCTCGGTCGTCGACGCGGTTTCGTCACTGGGCGCGGTCCCGCTCGAGACCGACGCGTGGGGCGTCGACGTCGTCGTGTCCGGATCCCAGAAGGCGCTGATGACGCCGCCGGGGCTGGCGCTTCTGTCGGCCTCCGACGCCGCGTGGGAGCGGCTGTCCACCGCACCGCGCTTCTACTTCGACTGGCAGCGCACGCGAACCGCGCAGGCGCGGCTCGACGCGGCCTTCACGCCCGCAGTCTCGCTCGTGGCGGGCCTCGACGTGGCGCTGGGACTCCTCCTGCACGACGGCCTCGAGGCCGCGTTCGCGCACCACGCGCGGCTCGGCCGTGCTTGCCGCGAAGGCATCAAAGCGATGGGCCTGGAGCTGTTCTCGCCGGACGACGATCGCAGCGCGGTCGTCACCGCCGTCCAGGCGCCGGGCGGGATCGACACCGGCGACGTCGTCAAGGCGCTCCGCGACCGCCACGGCATCACCATCGCGCCGGGACAGGGGCCCCTGAAGGGAAAGGTGTTCCGGATCGGCCACATCGGGTGGTTCGATGTCTTCGACATTACGACGGCGCTCGGCGGCGTGGAGCTGGCGCTGACCGAGCTCGGCGCAGAGGTAGAGCGCGGCGTCGCCGTGACCCGGGCGCTCGACGCGTTCGAGGAGGCGCAGACCGTTCGATGAAGGTGCTGGTCCGCGAGCCGATCGCGGACGCGGGGATCGAGCTGTTGCGCGAGCACTTCGACGTCGCCGTCGACGGCGACACGAATCTCGACCAGGCGATCGCCGACTGCGACGGAATCGTCATCCGCTCGGCGACGAAGCTCACGGCGGAGGTGCTCGAGCACGCTGCGAAGCTCAAGGTGATCGGGCGCGCCGGTGTCGGAATCGACAACGTCGACGTCGAGGCGGCGACGAGGCGCGGAATCGTCGTCGCCAACGCGCCGGAGTCGACCGTCGTCTCTGCAGCCGAGCACACGCTCGCGCTGCTGCTTGCGCTCGCGCGCCATGTGCCCGACGCCCACGCGGCGCTGAAGCAGGGGCGCTGGGAGCGCTCTCGCTTCGGCGGCATCGAGCTCGCCGGGAAGACGCTGGGTGTCCTCGGGTTCGGCCGCATCGGGCAGCAGGTCGCGCGCCGCGCCCTCGCGCTCGAGATGCGCGTTGTCGCGTACGACCCCTTTGTGGGCGCCGAACGCTTCCGCGAGCTCGGCGTGGAGCGCGTCGAGTCACGGGACGACGTCTTCGGGCAGGCGGACTTCCTCACGCTGCACGTCCCGCTGTCAGACGAGACACGCGCGTTCATCAACCGCGAGACGATCGCGAAGATGCGCGACGGCGTCCGGCTCGTGAACGCCGCCCGGGGCGAGCTCGTCGACGAGGAGGCGCTGATCGAGGCGCTCGAGTCTCGGAAGATCGCGTCGGCCGCGCTCGACGTCTTCGCGAGCGAGCCGTATACGGGGCCGCTGCTCGCGCAGGAGCGGGTCGTCGTCACGCCACACCTCGCTGCGTCGACGGTAGAGGCGCAAGACCGGGCCGGCGTGATCGTCGCCGAGCAGGTCGTCGCCGCCCTCCAGGGCGGGCTCGTCACGAACGCGGTCAACATCCCGACGCTGCGGGCCGAGGATCTCGAGGCGCTCGGGCCGTACGTTCCGCTGGCAGCCAAGCTCGGCCGCCTGGCGATGGAGCTGGCGCGCGGGCGGGCGGAGCGGATCGAGCTCACGTACTTCGGGACGCTGTCGAACTACGACACGCGGCTGCTGTCGGTCGCGGCGCTGAACGGCGCGTTCCAGGGGCGGAGCGACCGCCCGGTCAACTACGTGAATGCACCGCTGATCGCCGCCGAGCGCGGAATCGAGGTCGTCGAGGAACGCAAGCGGCAGTCACGTGACTTCACGAAC
>Ga0126307_10002373_pt1 | contig 12685 bp, 12 predicted proteins | sample Plot28_FD_89955 | JGI IMG/M metagenome (GOLD analysis project Ga0126307, IMG submission 89955) | Serpentine soil microbial communities from UC McLaughlin Reserve, CA, USA - Plot28 | ecosystem: Environmental > Terrestrial > Soil > Grasslands | place: USA: UC McLaughlin Reserve, Lake County...
AAGAGCACGGCGTGGACCTCGACAGGGTCAACGAGGCGGGGCGGCAGCTCGAGAACGCCGTCGCCTACCTCGAGTTGCACATCGAGCAGGGTCCCGTCCTGGAGAGGATGGACCTGCCGCTCGGAGTGGTGCTCGGCACCTTCGGCGTCGAGCGTCACGCTGTACGCTTCACAGGCCAGCAAGCCCACTCAGGCTCCACGCCGATGGAGGTAAGGAGGGACGCCTTCATAACGGCGGCCCGCTCGGCGATAGCCTTCAGGGACGATGCCGCGGCCCGGGACGACGTGAGGGCCACCACGGGGTTCGTAAACGTCAGCCCCGCAATCGTCACCGCGTTCAACGGGTGGTGCGAGATGTCCGTCGACCAACGGGCGCTCGACCCTGCCGTGCTCGCGAGCATGCTAGACGCCGCGGAAGAGGCGACCGCCCGCATCGCCACCGAGGAGGAGGTCTCCGTCGAGTGGAAACGGCTGTGGCGCATAGAGCCCATACCCTTCGACGAAGACCTTATCTCCCTCGCCGAAGAGGCTGTAAACGAAATAGCAGGACGATCGCACCGGTTGCCGAGCGGCCCCTTGCACGACGCGGCGGAGATGGCACGCCTCATGCCGACCGTAATGCTCTTCGTCAAGAGCCTGAAGGGCCTCAGCCACACCAAAGACGAGGATACGCCAAGAGAGGACCTCGAGCTCTCCGTCCAGACGCTCTACCGGCTCGCGCAAAAGACTATGGAGTGGGCGAAGTGAGCATTTCAGCACGCCGCCGTTGGCGGCTTGTCAGCAAGTCAGCCGGTCAGGTAAAGCCTTGAAGCTCGCAGCCGGGCTGCGCCAGCCGGCCAAAGAGCTCCGAACGTCCCAAGCTGATTAGCTGAAATGCTGATTAGCTGAAATGCTGACTAGCTGAAGTGCTGACATGCTGAGCGATCAAAGGGAGGACCATGGAGCAGGACGAGTTCAGAGATCTGGCGGTGAACAATCAGGCCGAGCTGGAGCACATCAAGGCCGGGGCCATGGCTTCGAGTCTGTACAACGAGGATCTTGCGCCGACGGGTCCGGAGCGGAGAACCTGGACGACGTACAATATCGCAGCGCTCTGGATCGGGATGTCCGTGGTGATCACCACCTACCTCCTCGCCTCAACCCTGATGGCTGCCGGGATGAACTGGTGGCAGGCGCTCTTCACCATCGCACTGGGCAACCTGATCGTACTGATCCCGATGCTCCTGAACGCCCACGCGGGCACCAAGTACGGTGTCCCTTTCCCCGTCTTCGTCCGCGCCTCGTTCGGGGTGAGGGGGGCGAACTTCGCGGCGATTGCCAGGGCGCTGGTGGCCTGCGGCTGGTTCGGCATACAGACCTGGCTCGGTGGGGCGGCCCTCGACGCCCTCACGAGAGCCGTCTGGGGCGGGTGGGCAAATGTCCCGGGGCACACGTTCACAGCCTTCTTTGTCTTCTGGGTCATACAGGTCGTGATCATCATGTTCGGTGTCGAGGGGGTGAAAGTCTTCGAGTCTCTGGCCGCGCCGCTTCTCCTGCTCGGCGGGATCGCGCTCCTTATCTGGGGTTTCTCCGCGGGGGGCGGTATCGCCAACGTCTTCACGACTTCGGCCAAACTGCAGCAAAACAATATCCCGTTCTGGACGCTCTTCTGGCCATCTTTGGCGGCGAACGTGGGGTACTGGATCACGCTCTCCCTCAACATCCCTGACTTCACCCGATACGCCAAGAGCCAGCGTTCACAGGTCATCGGGCAGGTCATCGGGCTCCCGCTGACGATGACGGCTTTCTCTTTTATCGGCATCGCCGTGACGGCGGCGACCGTCGTCGTGTACAAGGAGGCGATCTGGGATCCTGTCGCGCTCGTAACGCGACTCACCGGCGACATTCCGGCCCTCCTGATCCTGGCCATGTTCGTTATAGCCGTGGCCCAGATCTCGACCAACATGGCCGCGAACGTGGTCTCCCCGTCGTTCGACTTCTCGAACCTGGCCCCTAAATCCATCTCGTTCAGGACCGGCGGCATCATCACTGCCGTCATCGGCATCCTCTCCTTTCCCTGGATAATTCTGGAGACCGCCGGCGCCTACGTTTTCACCTGGCTGGTGGGCTATAGCAGCCTGCTCGGGGCCATCGGGGCAGTCATGATCGTGGACTACTGGATCGTGCGCAGAAGACAGCTCGACCTCGCCGAACTCTACAAGTTAGACGGCCGCTATTCCTACTCGGGCGGCTGGAACTGGCGTGCCATAGTCGCCGTGCTGGTCAGCGTAATCCTCGTCCTACCTGGCTTTTTCAAGGCGGCGACGACCGCCGGCCTAAACGGTGGACCTTTCCCGAATCCGACGTTTATAGAGAGTCTCTATAACTACGGCCTGTTCCTCACCTTTACCGTGTCGGGACTGCTGTATCTGGGGTTGTCCATGATCGGGGGACGCGCCGCAGAACCGGCCCGCGAACCCGAGGCGACGTAGGGGATAGGCGATGCCCGAGGCCTCCACACTCGCCCTTTTCGTCGCCGCCGCCCTGGTGTTGCTGATCGTGCCAGGACCATCCGTTCTCTACATCGTCACGCGTAGCATCGAAGGGGGGAGGACCGCAGGCTTCGTCTCGGTGCTCGGCGTGCAGACAGGGGCCATGGTGCACATCGCGTTCGCCACGCTCGGGCTCTCGGCGATCCTCGCTTCCTCGGCGGTCGCATTCTCGATCGTGAAATGGCTTGGCGCGGCCTACCTCGTCTGGCTAGGACTGAGGCGGATATTCGGTCCCGACGAAGCGGAGAACGAGGTCGCCGTGGAGCCGGCACGCCTCTCGCGCGTGTTCTCGCAGGGCGTAATCGTCAACACCCTCAACCCGAAGACAGCGCTGTTCTTCCTCGCTTTCTTACCCCAGTTCGTAGACCCTGCGCGCGGGGCGGCCTGGATCCAGATCCTGCTGCTCGGCGCTATATTTGTCACCCTCGCTTTGTGCTCGGACGGCCTCTACGCTCTGCTCTCGGGCACGGCCGGCGGCTGGCTACGACGCAGGATGAAGGGTGCGTCCTTTAGGAGGGGGCAGCGGTTGGCTTCGGGTGGCATCCTGATAGCACTAGGCGCCGTAGCCGCAATCTCGGGGAAAGATTAGGAGGTAGGCATGGACTTCGGCGTCACGCTTCAGACGAACCCGCCGGCGAGCCGGGTCATCGAGCTTACCAGGAGGGCCGAGGACCTTGGCTTCGGGTACGCCTGGACCTTCGACTCGCACATCCTCTGGCAGGAGCCCTATGTCATTCACTCGCAGATGCTCTCGGCGACGGAGAGGATCATGGTCGGCCCCTTCGTCACCAACCCCGTCAGTCGCGACCCTTCGGTGACGGCCTCGACCCTCGCCACCCTCAACGACACGTTCGGCAACCGCACCATCTGTGGGATCGGACGCGGAGACTCCGTGGTGCGGGTCTTGGGGCGCAAGCCGACGACGCTCCGTCAGCTCGAAGAGGCCATGCACGTCATAAAAGAACTCGCCGAGGGACGCGAGGTCGACTACTCAGACGTCAAGGTCCGTATCCCCTGGGTCAGCGACGGGAAGCTCGACGTGTGGATGGCAGGCTACGGCCCCAGGGCCCTGAGCCTTATCGGGCGTAAGGCCGACGGGTTCATTCTGCAGCTCGCGGACCCCGTGATCCTGGAGTGGACCATGAGACACGTCCACGACGCGGCTAAAGAAGCCGGCCGCGACCCGAAGGAGGTAAAGGTCTGCGTCGCAGCCCCTGCCTACGTCGGCGAAGACCTCGCCCACCAGCGCGACCAGTGCCGCTGGTTCGGTGGCATGGTCGGTAACCACGTGGCCGACCTCGTCGCCCGCTACGGCGAGGACAGTGAGGTGCCACACGCCTTGACCGACTACATAAGGGCCCGCGAGGGCTACGACTACAGCCATCACGGCCAGGCCGGCAACCCCACAACAGACTTCGTCACCGACGACATCGTCGACCGCTTCTGCGTCCTCGGCACCGTCGAAGACCACCTAAAGAAGCTGAACGAGCTAAGAGATCTCGGCGCGGACCAGTTCAACGTCTACCTCATGCACGACGCGATGGAGGACACGCTCGACGCTTACGGGGAGGAGATCATGCCGGCACTGGGTACGAAGTCTCCCGCCTAACCCACCACATACCCGCCTACGAGGAGGTATCGTACCTCATGCTCGTTGAGCAACCTCAAGGACTCGCTGAAATCGGGCGGAAACGGGCGCAGATCCGTCGATGATCTGACAAGGGGTAGCGCTGGGCACCCTACTTAGAATATTCTTCGCGGGTAGGGAGGTGCATAGGATAGATGGAACCCGAAGTCAGAGTCGAGGGGCTGAGCTTTCGTTACAGGGGGCAGCAGAAACCTGCGCTCGATGGGGTGGACCTGGAGGTGGCCGAGGGGGAGTTCGTGGTCGTGATGGGGCCATCGGGGTCGGGGAAGAGCACGCTCTGTGTCTCGTTGAACGGTCTGATCCCCCACTTCTTCAGGGGCAAGATGGAGGGAGAGGTGCACGTCGGGGGACGCTCCACCCGCGAGGGGAAGGTCGGGGAGTTCGCCCAGGAGGTTGGGCTCGTCTTCCAGGACTTCGAGGCCCAGCTCTTCTCGACGAACGTGGCCCTTGAGGTCGCCTTCGGGCCCGAGAACTTCAGCGTCGAGCGGGAGGAGATGATCAGGCGCGTCGAGAGCGTGCTCGGGCAGGTACGCCTCGAAGGATTCGAGGACCGCACGCCGGCCACCCTCTCCGGTGGCCAGAAGCAGCGCCTCGCCATAGCCTCGGTGCTCGCCATAGAGCCGCGCATCCTTTGCCTGGATGAGCCGACCACGGACCTGGATCCCATCGGCAAACTTGGCATCTTCGAGATCGCCGAAGACCTCAAAGACCGCGACGACGTCACCCTCATCGTCGTCGAGCACGAGACCGAAGAGACCCTCGATGCCGACCGCATAATCGTGCTTCAGGACGGCAAGATAGTCGCAGACAGGCCGGCCAGGGAGGTTCTGAGAGATGTAGACCTCCTGGAGGAATCGAGCGTCATGCCGCTGCAGGTCACCCGCTTCTTTCACGAGAAGGGACTATGGCAGGGACAGTTGCCCCTGACACCCGAAGAGGGGGTCGCGGAGTTCAAGCGGCGGGGGTGGCGGGTGGATCCGGAGCGCCACAGGGAACTTATCGAGGCCGACGAGAAACGGGAGGAGAACTACGGAGAGCCGGTGATCGAGGTCGAGGGACTCACGCACCGCTACCCGAACGGGGTGGTCGCGTTAGAGGGGGTGGATCTCACCGTCAGGCGGGGTGAGTTTCTGGCCGTACTGGGCCAGAACGGATCCGGCAAGACCACGCTCGTCAAGCACTTCAACGGCTTGCTGAAACCAACCGAGGGCACGGTGCGGGCGGGTGGGGAGGAGACCGTAAAGCAGGGTTTGCGCCGGCTCGGCCAGACCGTCGGGTACGTCTTCCAGAACCCGGACCACCAGATCTTCTCGGACACCATCTTCGACGAGGTCGCGTTCGGGCCGAAGATCAGGGAGATGAACGATGATGAGATAGAGGAGCGGGTCAAGGAGGCCATGGCGGCGGTTGGGATGGAGGGGCGCGGGGACGAAGACCCCTTCGGACTAACCAAGGGCGAGCGCCAGCGGGTCGCAGTGGCGAGCGTGCTCGCCGTGCGTCCCGAGGTCCTGATCCTGGACGAGCCGACCACGGGGTTGGACTTCGCCGAGCAGCGCAGCATGATGGATCTGGTCAAGAACCTGAACGAGGCGGGCTCCACGATCATCGCCGTCACCCACACCATGTGGGTGGTCGCCGAGTATGCCCACAGGACGGTGGTGGTAAGGGACGGGAAGATCGCCCTGCGGGGCACCGTCAGGGAGGTCTTTGCGGAAGAGGATGCGCTGCGAGACGCCTCGCTTCGGTCTCCGCACATCGTCGAGTTCGGGAACGCGCTAGGGTACCCGGTGTTATCCGTGGAGGAGATGCTGAAGATAACCGAGGGAGAAGAATAGATGGACCCGTCGCTCTATCTCGACCGGGACACGTGGGTACATCGCCTGGACCCGCGGACCAAGATATTCTTGCTCGTGGGGATGTTCGCGCTGCCGTTCGTTTTCTTGAACCCGCTCTACGAGCTGGCCGTGCTCGCGCTGGTGCTCTTCTTCGGGTATCTGGCGCAGTCCCTGGCGAACCTCAGGCGCATCTGGTTTATCCTGCTAACTATTCTCATCGTGACCACCGTCCTGTGGTCCATCGTCGGGAGCGGGCGGACGCCGCTGTTCCTCTTCGTGGAGCGGGAGGCCCTACTCTACGGGTTCAGCAACGCGCTGCGCATAGTCATCACCGTGATCGCCGGCATGTTCTTCCTCTCTACTACCCGCAACGAGGAGGTGGGCATAGCACTGGTCCGGCTGGGGATACCGTACCGGTTCGCCTTCGCGGTCTCGACGGCCCTGAGGCTGGTCCCGACGGTGGTGGCCACGGGCCTGACCATCGGCCAGGCTCAGCGTTCCCGCGGGCTCGACCTCGAATCCGGGAACATCATCCAGCGGATCCGGAAGCATTTGCCGCTCCTGGTGCCGGTGTTCGTCACGACCGTCCGTTCGACGAACATCTTTTCAATGGCGCTGGAGTCTAAGGGGTTTGGGGCCCGCCCCGAACGTACGTACTATCTCCACACAGCCATGAGCGGGAGGGATGCGCTGGTCATCGTGGCGTTCGTGGCACTCCTGGCCGGGTGCATCGCGCTGCGGGTAGCGGGGTATGGAGCACTGGAAGGGTTCAGTAGATAGCGTAGGCGAGTTCAAGGAGGTAATGAGATGAAAGAAGTCCTAACGATGTGGCGGCACACCCAGATGGTGGTGCTGGTTGCCCTGAGCGCGGCAATCTATGCGGCGGTCTTGATCCCGTTCAAAGGCTTTCCCATTATTCCGGGTTATATCGAGCTTCGACCGGCCAACGCCTTTCCGATCGTCTTCGGACTCCTGTTCGGCCCGGCAGGGGCCTGGGGCGCCGCGATAGGCAACCTCATCGGTGACTTCTTCGGCACGTTGAGCCTGGGGAGCATCGGTGGTTTCGTTGGGAACTTCTTCCTGGCCCTGCTGCCTTACAAGATGTGGAGCGTCTTCTTCCGGCGCGACGAGAACATGGAGGAAAACGTTGACTCTGGCAAGAAGTTCGGGGTGTTCATCCTCTTGGTCCTCCTGGCCTCGGCCGCTTGTGCCCTCATAATCTCCTGGTGGGCCGACCTGATTGGGCTCTTCCCGTTCGCCTTGTTCTTCGCCCTCATACTCTTCAACAACGCCATAATGGGAGGCGTGCTTGGACCCATACTCCTGCTCGCCCTCTATCCGAGGGTAAAGCGGTGGGGGCTACTCTGGACCGAGATAGTGGAGCCCGAGGACACCTCGTCTTCCAGGCTACAGAGAACGGGCGCCATCCTGGTGTGGGTCGGGGCCATCGGCGGGACCATCGTCGGCCTGATCCTCGGCCTCGGTCAGCAGACACCCGGCAACCTGGGAGTCGGGCTCGGGCTCATCCCCTTCCTCCTCCTCATCCTCGTCGGCAGCTTCATGCTCGGTGTGCGCGAGCAGGTAGAGTCTGTCGAGGAGGCGATGGCCGCTGAAGCAGAGGAATCGGAGGCCTGAGGTAACTCTATGCAAGAGTCCGTAGTCAGGGACCCCGCGCTCGCCCCCGACGGCCACAAGAAGATCGACTGGGCCGCCGAGCACTCACCGATCCTCAACATCGTCCGCGACAAATACTTGAAGGACGGCACCTTCGAGGGCCTCGGCGTCGGCGTCGCCTTACCAATAGAAGCCAAGACCGCCTACCTCACGGTCGTGCTCGCCGAGGCGGGGGCCGACGTCGCCGTGGCGAGCCCTGGCCCCTTCTTCGTGCAGGACGATGTGGCCGCCGCCCTCGCCGAGCGCGGCGTGACGGTCTACGCCTCCTCCGAGAACGACCCTGAAGACGCCGATAGAGAGCTGGAGCGGGTGCTCGACCGTGCCGCCGGCGACGGTGAAGCCGTCTTTATCGACGATAGGGCCGGGTTGGTGCGCCTCGCGCACACGACGCGGCGAGACCGGCTCGGGAACATCCGCGGGGCGTCGGAGGAGACTACGAGCGGGGTCGCGAAGTTCAGGGCTATGGAGCGGGAGGGGATCCTCGAGTTCCCCGTCATCGCGGCAAACGACGCCAGGTGCAAGTACCTCTTCGATAATCGCTACGGCACGGGCCAGTCAACGCTCACGGCGATCATGCAGAACACCAACCTGATGGTCGGCGGCAAACGCCTTGTCATGCTCGGCTACGGATGGTGCGGCAAGGGCATCGCCCGCTACGCCGCCGGGCTCGGCGCCCGCGTCTCCGTCTGCGAGATCGACCCCGTGCGCGGCCTAGAAGCCTACGCAGACGGGTTCGACGTGCTGCCGGCCCTGGACGCCGCGGAGATCGGGGAGATCTTCATCACGGCGACGGGGAGCCGCGATGTGCTTACGGCCGCGCACTTCGAGCGGATGCGCGACGGTGCGATCCTGGCCAACGCCGGCGGGGTAGACGTGGAGATTGACGTGGACGGCCTTAGGGCCGTGGCAACGGGCGCGCGCGAGGTTCGCCGTAACGTCGAAGAGTTCACCACCGCCGACGGCCGGAGACTGCACCTCGTCGGAGGCGGCATGGTCGTCAACCTGACGGCGAGCGACGGGCACCCGATAGAGATCATGGACCTCACCTTCGCGATCCAGGCCCTCTGCGCCCACCGCCTCGCGAACGAACACGCCTCGATGGAGAACCGGGTACACCTCCTCCCTAAAGACATAGACGACGAAGTAGCCGCAACGAAGCTCGACGCCGTCGGCATGGGCGTCGACGCACTGACGCCAGAGCAAGAGGAGTTCCTGGCCGGCTGGCGCGAGTGAGGGGCGAGTTGCGCGATTCTCGCGCAACTCGCGCATTTCAGCATTTCAGCTGGTCAGCACTTCAGCAAAAGGTGACAAGCTGACGTGCTGCGATGCTGACCAGCGCGGTTTCCGGAAGTTCCCTTCCGGAAACCGCTGTCACACCATACGGCTTGTAAGATGTATTAAACTAAGGAGAGCAGAGATTTTGTATACAAGAGGGGTATTTTAGATGGCTAACAGAGCATATGACGTCGTGATAATCGGCTCGGGTCCGGCGGGGTACACGGCGGCCCTTTACGCCGCGCGGGCGAACCTTAATGTGCTCGTCTTCCAGGGTTTCGAGAGCGGCGGACAGCTCATGCTGACCTCCGACGTGGAGAATTATCCGGGGTACAGGGATGGCGTAATGGGGCCTGAGATGATGGACGACTTCGAGGCCCAGGCAGCGCGTTTCGGGGCCGAGATGCGTCCCGAGAACATCGAGAGGGTAGATTTCTCGGAGCGTCCGTTCAAGTTGTGGGCCGAGGATGAAGACGAGCCGACCCTGGCGAAGGCCGTCGTGATCGCCACGGGCGCCAAGGCCAAGTGGCTTGGGCTCGAGAGCGAACAGCAATTGATGGGCAAGGGCGTCAGCGGCTGCGCCACCTGCGACGCCTTCTTCTACAGGGGCAAGAAAGTCGCCGTGGTCGGCGGGGGAGACACTGCGATGGAGGAGGCCGGCGTCCTCGCCAAGTTCGCCGACGAGGTCTTTTTGATCCACCGCCGCGACGAGTTCAGGGCGTCCAAGATAATGCTCCAGAGGGCGCGCAAGAACCCCAAGATCACGTTCATAACAGACACGGTCGTGGAGGAGATCCTTGGCAGAGACGCCGTCGAGGGGGTGCGCGTAAGGAACACGAAGACCGGCGAGGAGCAGACAATCGAGCTGAGCGGCTTCTTCACGGCAATTGGGCACGTCCCCGCGACCTCCCTCTTCGAGGGGCAACTCGAGATGAAAGAAGGCGGCTACGTTATCCAGAAGGAGAACACGATGACGAGCGTCCCAGGCGTGTTCGCCGCCGGTGATGTCTCGGACACCCGCTACCGCCAGGCCGTCACGGCCGCCGGCGACGGCTGCAGGGCCGCCATCGACAGTGAGCGCTGGCTCGAGGCGCAGCACGAGGCCCCCGAGGGAGCCGAGGACCCCGGCGTCTGGACCGCCGAGAAAGACGTCGCGAATTTTTAGAGCGGTTCGCAAAAGGATCGATCCTTTTGCGAACCGCTCTGTCAGCTCTCAGCGATCAGCCAAAAACAAAGAGCTGAAGGCGCGACGGGCGGGAGGTCATGACCTTCCGCCTCTTTCATAGGTCGCCTGTTCGCTTGCGCTGCGCGACCTCTTCGATGATCACGAGCAGTTTGTCTAGCGTGGGGTTGATCATCTCCGAATATTGGCCGTCCACCAGTACCTTCGTCGACTGGCTGGGGTCAAGAGCGAGTTCGATCCAAACTCGCATATTGTCCAGGTCCTCGTCCTTGAATGGGCCGCCGATGACGATGTCCGGATCGGATCGGATCGCCACTTCACTTATCTTCTCTGGTTCAACGGCCACCACTTCAACGTCCGGGCGGAGTATCCTGATGGTCGCCACGAGCGTCCCCTGGTAGGCGCGGTATGCGTCATCGAAGGCGACTAGGATCTTGATCGCGGTTTTTCTCACGTGCCCAGAATTGGTACTCACGCCTCAACCTAGCACGGCGTGGGATCGTCGCGCCTATGCCACCCGGCACATTCCCAGAGATCCTATGGTTCTCGGACGTGCTACCCAGCGTGCCGCGAAGCGCCGAGGGTGAGCAAAGCGGTCTCAACTCCGCCGCGCTAGCAGGGGGCGTGATGTTCGTGGTGCTAGAGACGGCAGGAGCGTCGGTGGAGATCATCTACCCTGCGGCGACGTCCCACTTCGAGAGCTTTCAACCGGATAGAGTTTCCTATAAGTGGGTTATGTGTAAGTAAGAGTGTTTGAGCATTCGCGTTCGAATCCCCAACATTCACCAGCGATTTAGCACCCCTATATACACTTCAACGTTACCTGGAAAGAGAACCCTACGCTCCAACCCGCACCTTGCAGAGAGGCTTGCAAGGCACCGGGAAACCGCGCTCATGGTGAGGTAGGGTAGAGAGATGACCGATCATGAGTCCGTGCCGGCCCGGATCATCATCGCCGATGACCACCCCCTCTTTCGCTCCGCGCTCGCGCGCTTGTTGGAGGAGGGCTCGGGGCTGGAGGTGGTCGCCCAAGCCGCCGATGGCCGGGAGGCTTTGGAGTTCTGCCGCCGCTTCGGGCCCGACCTGGTGATCATGGACTTGAGTATGCCCAACATGGACGGGCTTCAGGCGACTCGCGCCTTAAGGCGCGAGTCGCCCCGCACGATCGTCTTGATCATAACCGCCTACGAGGACCCGGAGCGCCTCTCAGAGGCCGTAAGGGCGGGCGCCAGCGGCTACCTCCTCAAGACCGCGCACCCCGAAGATAGTCGATGCGGTCCGCAGGGCGCTCGAAGGAGGGTCCCCGGTGGACGAGGAGCTCGCTATGGAGCTGCTCTCGCGCCTGGCCGGCGAGAGACCAGGGGGTCAAGAAGAGCGTGCGAGGAGCCCGGTTCTTCCCGATTCACCTCCCCGAAAACGGCGGACGCCAGCCTTGCTGAGAGCGCTTACGCCGCGGGAGGTGCAGGTGTTGAGGCTCGTGGTACAGGGGCACGCCAACCGGCAGATCGCCGAAGAGCTGGAGATAAGCATGAGCACCGTCAAGAAGCACGTCCTTCGCATATGCGCCAAGCTGGGGGCCTCGGACCGCACACAGGCGGCCGTCATGGCCATGGAATTGGGGTTGGTTTCTGGGCCTTAGAGCAGCATGGCAGAGCTTGTACCCGTCTGTAGAGCACCTTTTGCCCTGGCCTAACCACCAATCGAGGTACCCCAAGAAATGGCCGATATGCCCATAAGAAATGGCCACTCGGTCCATATGCAAGTCTTCACCAAGCTTTCACACTTCCCTGGTCGCGAAAACTGGGGCGCGTTCCTTACCCGATGAGGTAGGGCACTCGTCCCTCCATAGCTCCTAATGGATGGGGAGGAAGGAGCACCACATGTACTCAGCGGGAGGCATCTAGGAAAGGCAAGCTTGTTAGGTGGGAGGGGGGACCCTACCTAAAGGCGCAGGTATGGGTTTCGACACCTCCTTTGGGGCGGACAAGGGTTCGACTCGTTTCTAGTCCACTCATGGCTAACCGCCTCCACGAACCGTCAAGCCCACTCTGAAGGAGGGGAGACGAATGACCTTGAACAAAAGCGCGGCGGCGCTCGCCCTCACGTTCTGCCTGGTGTTTCTGGTGGGCGTCGCTCTCGTGCTCAGCCGCTTCGAGGCCGAAGGCATGAGCGAGTCCTCGAACGGCATAAGCTCGGTGAACGACAACGGAACCCAAAGTCTCAAGTTCGCAGTCGTGGGCGATTACGCCCGGAAGGGGATAACCCTCGCTTCGCCCGCCGAGTCCATCGAGGTGAGGGCTCGAACGAGCATCTCGCAGAATACGAGGCCGACGCTCCGGTTCTACGTCGACGGGCAGACCTTCCCGAGCTCGATCATGGACCTCAAGGCCGGGGACACCTACGATATCGCATCCGAAGCCGTGAGCATCCCGGCGGGGAGCCACACGGTATACGTCAAGTGCGTGCATGCCTCATCCACGCCCGACACGACCGACGGGGATTGCACCTCGCAACGCAGCGCCTTCATCGACTGGATCTCC
>Ga0126307_10002374_pt1 | contig 12682 bp, 9 predicted proteins | sample Plot28_FD_89955 | JGI IMG/M metagenome (GOLD analysis project Ga0126307, IMG submission 89955) | Serpentine soil microbial communities from UC McLaughlin Reserve, CA, USA - Plot28 | ecosystem: Environmental > Terrestrial > Soil > Grasslands | place: USA: UC McLaughlin Reserve, Lake County...
CAAGTCGGGTTTGCGCGACGAGCGGCGCCGACTAGGGTCGAATCGTGACCACCTGCGGTAACTGCGGCGCGCAGAACCCTGAGGGGCAGAAGTTCTGCGGCGAATGCGGAAGCGGCCTCGCCGCGATCTGCTCGTCCTGCGGCGCGACCAGCCCGCCCGGGCAGAAGTTCTGCGGCGAGTGCGGGCTGCCGCTGGCGGTCGTTCCCGCGGCCGCGCCGCCGGCCGGACCCGCGCCGGCCACGGCCGAGCGACGGCTCGTCAGCGTCCTCTTCGCCGACCTCGTCGGATTCACGACCCTGTCCGAGTCGCGCGACCCCGAGGAGGTTCGCGAGCTGCTCTCGCGGTACTTCGACACGTGCCGTCGGCTGATCGGCGTCTACGGCGGGACCGTCGAGAAGTTCATCGGCGACGCGGTAATGGCCGTCTGGGGCACGCCCGCCGCGACCGAGGACGACGCCGAGCGCGCGGTGCGCGCGGCGCTCGATCTCGTCGCCGCCGTCTCGGCTCTCGGCGACGAGGTCGGCGCGACCGACCTCCGCCTCCGCGCGGGCGTCCTCACCGGTGAAGCGGCGGTGACGATCGGCGCCGAGGGCGAAGGGATGGTCGCCGGCGACCTCGTCAACACGGCCTCGAGAATCCAGGCCGCCGCGGCGCCCGGATCCGTCCTCGTCGGCGAGTCGACCCGCCGCGCGAGCGAGCAGGCGATCGCGTACGAGGACTCGGGCGAGCACGAGCTGAAGGGCAAGGACGCGCCGGTGCGGCTTTGGCGTGCCCTCCGCGTCGTCTCTGCACGACGCGGCGACCTCAAGGCGCAGGGCCTCGAGGCGCCGTTCGTCGGCCGCGACCGCGAGCTGCGGCAGATCAAGGATCTCTTCCACGCCTGCGCCGACGAGGGCCGAGCCCACCTCGTCTCAGTCACCGGAATCGCCGGAATCGGCAAGTCGCGGCTCGCGTGGGAGTTCTACAAGTACTTCGACGGCATCGTCGAGGAGGTCTGGTGGCACCGAGGCCGCTGCCTCGCGTACGGGGAAGGCGTCGCGTACTGGGCGCTCGCAGACATGGTGCGCATGCGCTGCCAGATCGCCGAGGACGACGCACCGGAGGTCGCGCTCGAGAAGCTCCGCTCGACGCTCAGCGAACAGATCCTGGACGACGACGAGCGCCGGTTCGTCGAGCCGCGACTTGGACAGCTGCTCGGTCTCGGCGACACCGATGGGGGCGAACGCCAGGAGCTCTTCACAGCATGGCGACTCTTCTTCGAGCGGCTCGCGGACTCCAATCCGGTGCTGCTCGTCTTCGAGGACCTGCAGTGGGCAGATGCGAGCCTGCTCGACTTCATCGAGTACCTCTTCGAGTCGTCGCGCAGCAAGCGGTTGTGCGTGATCACGCTCGCGCGCCCAGAGCTGCTCGAGAAGCGCGCGACGTGGGGCGCCCGCCAGCGCAGCTTCTCGTCGCTCTATCTCGAGCCGCTGCCCGAGCCCGCGATGGAGGAGCTCCTGGACGGGCTCGTTCCCGGACTGCCCGACGCAATGAAGACGCAAATTCTCGCCCGCGCGGAGGGTGTGCCGCTCTACGCCGTCGAGACGGTGCGGATGCTGCTCGACCGCGGGTTGCTGGCGCGGGACGGCGCCTCCTACCGCGTCGTCGGCAAGGTGGAGACGCTCGAGGTGCCGGAGACGTTGCACGCCCTGATCGCGGCGCGCCTCGACGGGCTGAGCGACGACGAGCGGCGGCTGCTCCAGGACGGGGCGGTGCTCGGAAAGACGTTCACCTTGCGGGCGCTCGCGGCGCTCGGCCGGGTCGACGAGACGGAGCTGGAGCCGCTGCTCGCCTCGCTCGTTCGGAAGGAGGTGCTGTCACTGCAGGCGGATCGGCGCTCGCCGGAGCACGGCCAGTACGGCTTCCTCCAGGACCTCGTGCGCCGGGTCGCGTACGACACGCTCGCGAGGCGCGATCGAAAGAGCCGCCATCTGGCCGCCGCCGTCCAGGTTGCCGCCTCTTTCGGAGAAGACGAAGGCGCCGAGGTCGTCGCCTCGCACCTGCTCGCCGCGTACGACGCCGAACCCGGCGCAGACGACGCGCAGGAGCTCAGGATGCGTGCGGTCGGCGCGCTCGTCCGCGCCGGCGAGCGCGCGGCCGGCCTTGCGGCGGCCGCCGAGGCCCAGCGTTACTTCCAGCAGGCGGCCGAACTCGTCGGCGACGAGCTGAAACGGGCCGAGCTCGACGACCGTGCGGGACAGATGGCACGGCTCGCCAACGATCCCGCCGAGTCGCGAACGCTGCTCGAGCGCGCACACGGCGCGTACGAGCGGCACGGAGACGTGGCAGCGGCCGCGCGCGTGACCGTACGTCTCGCGGAGCTCGATTTCGTCGACGGGCATCCGCCCCAGGCGGTCGCACGGCTCGAGCCGGCCCTCGCGGCACTCGAGGAGCTCGGCACCGAGGCCGAGATCGCTGCCGTCGCTGCGCAGCTGGGACGGTTTCTGATCTTCACCGGCGAGATCGAGCGCGCCGCGCCGCATCTCGAGCGCGCTCTGTCCGTTGCGGAGGCGCTCGACTTGCCGGAGACACTCGCGCAGGCGCTGAATACCAAGTCGGCACTGGTCGGCCGGCAGCACCGCCCGCGCGAGGCGAAGATCCTGGTCGAGGGCGCGCTCGCAGTCGCGCTCGAGCACGACCTCCACGCGGCCGCGCTTCGCGCGTACAACAACCTGGGCGCGGTGCTCTGGATCAGCGGCCGGTGGCGTGAGGCGACGGTCAACTGCGAGCGGGCGCTCGAGTTCGCGCGCCGGGTCGGCGACCGGTACTGGGAAGGAATCTTTCTCGCCGGCTTGGGAGCCGCGCTGATGATGCGCGGCCGCTGGGACGAAGCGCTCGAACGGGCGGCCGAGGCGGAAGAGCTGTCCGAGACCGAGTTCACGCAAATGCTCCTGCTCGAGCTGACGGCGATCCACCTGTATCGCGGCGAGGTCGACCGCGTGCGTGACGTGCTGACGCAGCTCGCGGGGATGGCCCATTCGGAGAGCGCCGACAACGCGGGCGGCTACGCGATCGCGAGCGCCTTCGCATTCGCAACGGAGGGGCGGCGTGATGAGGCCTTCGGGGCGTTGGAGCGTCTTCTCGCCATCCGCACGAACGTGACCGGCAACAAGACGATGCACCGGTTCCTGCCGTTCGAGGTCGTCGCGCGCTTCGACGACACGGAAAGGATTCGAGAGCTGCTCGAGGTGGACGGCGAGTTGCACGCCGGCGAGCTGCCGTCGTTTCTGCGAGCGCAGCACGCGCGTTTCCGCGCGCGGCTACCCGAATATGACGCGCAGGCCGAGCTCGACGAGGCCGAGCGGCTGTTCGCCGAGAACGAGATGCCGTTCTACGTCGCGGTCACGGAGCTCGAGCGTGCGGAATGGCTGCTCGGCCAGGGCCGCGCCGCGGATGCCGAGCCGGTAATGGCCGCGGCGCGCGAGACGTTCGAGCGGCTGCGCGCGAAGCCGTGGCTCGACCGCCTCGACGCGTTCACTGCAGAGCCGGAGGTCGCGGCGCCGATGAGTTAGCGGCTCAGAGCCAGGAGCACGTCGTCGCCCTCGACACGCCGCGGGGCCACCTCGACCTCGCCCTTGGCGCCGAGCTCCAGAAGTGGCACACGATTTTCACAATCTCGCCGCTGTTTCATCGGTAGCGTGGGGCTCCAGAGGGCGGCGGGTGGCTCCCCACCCTATGGGTGGGGGAACGCCTTCAGAACGCCATCGACGCCGCAGCCGCGAAGGTCAGTTCAGACGCTCGACGACCATCGCCATGCCCTGGCCGCCGCCGACGCACATCGTCTCGACGCCGATCGTCTTGTCCAGCGTGCGAAGGTCGTTCAGGAGCGTGCACATGATCCTGGCCCCGGTCATTCCGTAGGGATGGCCGAGCGCGATCGCGCCGCCGTTTGGATTCAGCTTCTCCCCGAACGGGTCGACCCCGAGCTCGCGGCACACGGGCAGCACCTGCGCGGCGAATGCCTCGTTCAGCTCCACGACGTCGACGTCGTCGATCGTCATGCCGGCGTGCCGGAGCACACGGCGCACGGCCTCGATCGGGCCGACGCCCATGATCTCCGGCTCGACCCCTGAGACGCTCGACGCGACGATCCGCGCGAGCGGCCGGATGCCGAGCTCCTCCGCACGCGCGTCCGACATCACGACCACGGCCGCGGCGCCGTCGTTCAGCGGGCATGCATTCCCCGCCGTCACTTTGCCTCCCGGCTTAAACGCCGGCTCGAGCTCTGCCAGCTTCTCGATCGTCGAGCTGCGGCGCGGTCCGTCGTCGGCCGCGACGCCGTCCCACGGCGTGATCTCGCGCGCGTAGAAGCCGGAGTCCTGAGCGGCGACGGCGCGCTCCTGCGAGCGCTGCGCGAAGCGGTCCATGTCCTCGCGCGCGACGTCCCAGCGTTCGGCGACGTTCTCCGCCGTCAGGCCCATCGGGATGTAGACGTTCGCGATCGGCGCGTCGTCGCCGAAGAGCTTCGGGTGCAGTTCCTCGTGCGACTTCGGATAGCCGTCGACCTGCGTGATCGACTCGACGCCCGCCGCGACATACGCGTCGCCCTCGCCGGCGCGGATCGCGTGGAACGCCATCCTGATCGTCTGCAGCGACGAGGCGCAGAAGCGATTCACCGTCGTGCCCGGCACCGTCGCGGGCAGGTTCGCGAGTAGCGCGGCGCGGCGGCCCAGGTTCATCCCCTGCCGCTCCTGCGGAAAGCCGCAGCCGACCATCACGTCCGCGACCTCCTCACGCGGCAGCTCCGGCACCTGCTCGAGCGCGGAATCGATCGCAAAGGCGACGAGGTCGTCCGGCCGCACGTCGACCAGCGACCCCTTACGCGCGCGGCCGATCGGCGTCCTCGTGGCGGCGACGATGACTGCTTCAGGCAAAGGCGTTCTCCCCCGTGGCGGCGCGTCCGATGATCAGCTTCTGGATCTGGCTGGTGCCCTCGTACAGCGTAGTGACGCGCGCGTCCCGCAAGTACTTCCCGACGGGGTACTCGTCGACGTACCCGTAGCCGCCGTGCACCTGCACCGCCGCGTTCGCCGCCCGCACCGACATCTCGCTGGCGTAGTACTTCGCGACCGACGACTCGAGCGTGTGCCGCTTCCCGGCGTCGGAGAGCGCCGCCGCCTGCCACGCGAGCAGCCGAGCCGCGCGCGTCTCGACTGCGATGTCGGCGATCAGCTCCTGCACGAGCTGGAAGGACGCGATCGGCCGTCCAAACTGCCTCCGCTCGGCCGCGTACGCGACGCATGCATCGAGGCAGCCCTGGCCGATGCCGACGCACCCCGCAGCGAGCGAGATGCGGCCGTTGTCGAGCGCCGACATCGCGACCTTGAAGCCCTCGCCTTCCCCGCCGAGCCGCGCCGAGTCAGGGACGCGCACGCCGTCGAGCACGAGCTCCGCCGTGTCCTGCGCCCGCAGCCCGAGCTTGCCCTTGATCGGTGTGGCGCTGAAGCCGGGCGCGGAGGTCGGCACGAGGAAGCAGGTGATCCCGCGCGTGCCCTCGCCGCCGCTCCGCGCGAACACGAGCGCGATGTCGGCCCACGACCCGAGCGTGATGAACACCTTGGACCCGTGCAGCACCCAGTCGCCGCCGTCGCGCTCGGCGCGGGTCGCGAGCGACGCCGGATCAGAACCCGATTCCGGCTCGGTGAGCGCGTAGCACCCGAGCGCGTCACCCGAGCCGAGCCGCGCGAGCCACTCCTCGCGCTGCTCGTCCGTCCCCCACTTCCGAATGGTCTTGCCGACGAGGCCGACGTTCACGGAGACGATCCCGCGGACCGACGAGTCGGCGCGGCCCAGCTCCTCCATCACGAGCGAATACGAGATCGTGTCGAGTTCCCAGCCGGCGAGGAAGCCGACGTCGGCGAGCTTCGCGACGATCGAGCGGTCCATCTCCTCCGCGCGATCCCATTCGCGCGCGTGCCGCGCGATCTCAGCGTCGCAAAACGCCCGCGCCGTGTTGCGGATCAGCTCCTGCTCGGGGGTGAGCTCGAAGTCCACGAAGAGCGGTGCGGGGCCGTTGCCGGCCCCGCACCGAGAGTTCGTCAGCGACCCTTGATCAGCGGGCCGAACTCGGACCAGCTGCCGTTCCGCCAGCGGATGAGCTTGAACTGCGAGAGCGGGAAGTGATCGCTCCTGCTCGTCGTCACCCGCACGCCCTTGATCGTGTACGGGTTGACCCAGTTCATCTTCCTCGTCGCCGCGATCAGCGACGCACGCGTCGGGTTCTTGCCGGCGAGGTACAGGAGCCGGACGACGTCGTAAGCCTTCGCGAACCCGTAGTAGTAGAAGCCGTTCCGGGCGTCGAGGCCCGGTCCGTACTTGGCCATGATCCGGTAGTAGTTGCGGACCCACGCATCCTTTGCGTACGTGGGGTTCGTGGCGTTCTTGAGGTACGCCGTGCTGACGGCGCCCTCGATGAAGTTAGCGCCCACCGCCGAGGACGCGGCCAAACCCCGCATGACGGTGTCCGCCGCGGAGACGGAGTTGATCACGAGCGTGTCGGGCTTCCACGCCAGCGCCCTCGCGGTGCCGAGCGCGCGTCCCGTCGGTGTCGGAGTGGTGAGGAGCACCCATGTGTCTGCACCGCTCGCCTTCTGACGGGCGATCTGTGACGCGTAGCTCGTGTCCGTCGCCTCGTAGCTCTGCTCGCTCACGATCAGGGAACGCTTTGCGCCGAGTCCCGCTTTGACACCGCTCAGGTAGTCCTTGCCGTAATCGTCGTTCTGGTAGAAGATCGCGATCTTCGCGTTCGGCGCGTTCTTCGCGATCCACTGCCCGTACGCACGCCCCTCGGAGACGTAGTCGGGCTGCCAGCCGTTCGTCCATGGGAACTGCTTCGCCTTCGTTCCCCACTCGCTGGCGCCGCTCGAGACGAGGATCTGGGGAACCTTGCGCTGGTTCAGCATCGGCCGAATCGCCTGATTGTGCTCGGTGCCGAGCGAGCCGACGATCGCGAAGACCTTGTCCTGCAGCAGCAGCTGGTTCGTGAACTGGACCGTCTTCGCCGGGTTGTACTCGTCGTCGTAGTACTTCCAGCGGATCTGCCGGCCGTACACCCCGCGCTTGCGGTCGCCCTTGTTGATTCGCGAGTTGACCCACGAGAAGTAGATCTGCATCCCCCTTGGGATCGGCGCATAGAGCGTCGCCGCCGGGCTGAGGCTGAGCGGGAACGTGCCCCCGATCGTGATCAACGTCTTCGAGACCCCAGGCGTCGCCGCAGTGCCCGACGTCGCGTTGGTCTTGGCGAGCGCGCCCGGAAGCGTCACGACCAGCGCCGAAGCCGCCACGGCGATCGTCGTGAACAGCGCCTTCCTCATGTTTCTGCCCTCCTTGATGTGCCGAACGTCGTTTCGTCCGTTGCCGCCGGATGCCGTCTGAGCCGAACCATCATGGGCCGAAGCACCCGCCGAAGCAAGCCTACGAGACCGTCGGGCGCCACGAACATGATGACGATCAGGATCACGCCGAACACGACCGCCGGCGACTCCTTCGAGAACGACCCGTGCAGGAGCGGGGGCGTCTGCGCGTAGACCGGCAGGAACTGCATGATCAGCGCGCCCAGGAGCACGCCGTACAACGAGCCCATGCCACCGAGTACGAGGCTCGCAAGCATCAGGATTGACTGGCTGAGCGGGAACGTGTCGGGGTTCACGTACGCCACCTCGATCGCGAAGATCGCGCCGGCCACTCCCGCGAAGGCGGCCGACACGCCGAACGCGAACGTCTTGTACGTGGTCGGGTTCACTCCCGCAGAGACGGCTGCGATCTCGCCGTCCCGCAGCGCAGCGAGCGCACGCCCGGCGCGTCCGCGCAAGAACAGCCAGGCGATCACTGCGATGACGCCCGCCGTCACCCACGCCTCGTAGTACAGCCAGTGCCGCGTCGAGACGTCCCAGCCGAACGGCGTCTCAGGCAGGGGGAGCGCAAGCCCACCGCCGCCGCCGGTCACGTCGTCGAAGCGCTTCGCCACGAGCGGCAGCGAGACCGCGAACGCGAACGTCGCGAGCGCGAGCGACACGCCCGCGAGCCGCTGCGCCGGCAAACCGAACGCGTAACCGAATGCCCCCGCCACGAGTCCCGCGAGCGGGATCGTGAAGACGCCGCGCATCCCGTCTCCGAGCGGAAGCCACCCCGGCGGATCGAGCCCGTAGCTCTCGAGTCCGGAACGTCCGAGCATCAACAGGGCGGCCGTGTACGCGCCGACGCCGACGAACGCGAAGTGCCCGAGAGAGATCTGCCCGCTGACGCCGGTCAGCACATTGAGCCCGGCCAGCGCGATGAAGTAGACGGCGACGAACGTGAACTGGCTGAGCCGGAACTCGCTCGCGAACCGCGGCACCAGCGCGATCAAACCGACGACGAACGCGAGCAGCGCGAGCTTGAGCGCGAGGCCGGCGTACCGCATCAGACGCGCCGGACCACCGCGTGGCCGAAGAGCCCCTGCGGCCGGATCAACAGGACGGCGAGCAGGATGAGCAACGCGGTCGGCAGGCGGAGCTCCGGCCCGATGAACTCGACGTAGCGTCCGATCAGGTTCAGCACGACGCCGAGCGTGAGGCCCCCGACGACGGCGCCGACGGGACTGTCGATGCCGCCGAGCACCGCGGCCGCGAAGGCATAGATGAGGACGACGAGCATCATGTTCGGGTCGAGGAACACGGTCGGCGCGGCCATCATCCCGGCGACCGCGCCGAGGACTGCCGCCAGGCCCCAGCCGAGCGCGAGCATCCAGCCGACGCGCACGCCCACGAGCCTGCTCGCGGTCGGATTGATCGCCGTCGCCCGCATCGCGAGCCCGAGCGACGTCAGGTTGAAGAACGCCCAGAGGGCGAGGACGGTCACGATGCAGACGCAGAAGACGCCCACGTCCTGCGACGAGATCGCGACGTCGCCGATCTCCCAGGTGGTGTTCGGGAACGGGCTGTCGAACGGCTTCACCTCCGCGCCCCAGATCCAGCCCGCGGCGCCGTTGAACGTGATCAGCAGACCAATCGTGACGATCACGATCGCGAGCGGCGGCTTCCGCTCGAACGGGCGAATAATCGTGCGCTCGAGCGTGGCTCCCCCGGCGAAGGCGATCAGGAGCGTGAGCACGAAGGCCGGCCAGTACGAGAGCCCGCGGTCCATCAGCGCCCATGCGACGTAGGTCGTGAACATCGCCATCTCGCCCTGCGCGAAGTTGACGACGTTCGTGGAGCGGTAGATCAGGACGAGCGCGAGCGCAAGGCTCGCGAAGATCGACCCGGTCGCGAGCCCGCTGACGATCTGCTGCACGAACTCCGCGGACTGGAAGGCCAGCATCGTCAGTAGCCCAGGTAGCTCTTGCGCACACCCTCGTGCGCGCGCAGCTCGTCGCTCGTTCCCTCGACCGCCACGTGCCCGACCTCGAGCACGTACGCGTAGTCGGACGCGGCCAGCGCAAGCTCCGCGTTCTGCTCGACCACCAGCACCGTCAGCTCCTCCTCCTTGTTCAGCAGCGCGACGATCCGGAACAGCTCCTGGACGACGAGCGGCGCGAGGCCGAGCGACGGCTCGTCGAGCATCAGCAGCCGCGGCCGCGACACCATCGCGCGCGCGAGCGCAAGCATCTGCTGCTCACCGCCGCTGAGCGTCCCCGACTGCTGGCGAAGGCGGTCGCGCATCCAGGGGAAGTAGCCGAGCACGCGGTCGGACTCCCGCTTCAGCTCGCGCCGCGAGATGCTCGCGTACGCGCCCATGCGCAGGTTGTCCCAGACGCTCAGCTCGTCGAAGATCCCGCGGCCCTCGGGGACGTGCGCGATGCCGCGCCGCGCCGCGCTTTCGGGGCCGCATCGGAGCAGCGAACGACTGTCGAAGCGGATCTCGCCGTAACGGCGGACGAGCCCCGAGACCGCGCGCAGCGTCGTCGTCTTGCCCGCGCCGTTCGCGCCCAGCAGCGCGACGACCTGCCCCTGCTCGACGGTGAGCGAGACGCCGTGGAGCGCCGCGATCGCGCCGTAGCGTGCACGAACGTCGCGGAGCTCAAGCAGGGCCACCGGCTGTCCCCTCGTGTGCCGCGGCGCCCGCGCCGAGATATGCCTCGACCACGAGCGGGTCCGAACGCACCTCGGCCGGAGTTCCCTCCGCGATCTTCTCGCCGAAGTTGAGGACGTACACGCGATCGGAGACGTCCATGACGAGGTTCATGTGGTGCTCGACGAGCAGCACCGTCAGCTCGAAATCGTCGCGCAGCCGGCGGATCACGCCGCCGAGCTCGCCGACCTCCTCGTGGTTCAGCCCACCTGCCGGCTCGTCCAGCAGCAGCAGCCGCGGGCGCGACGCGAGCGCGCGGGCGAGCTCGATCCGCTTCAGCGTCCCGAACGGCAGGCCGGCCGCCGGCCGTTCCGCGAGCGGCGTCAGGTTCAGGTATTCGAGCGCCTCTCCTGCGGTGCGTCGCGCCGCGCCCTCTCGGAAGTACCACGTCTTCGCGTGTGCGCCGACGAGCACGTTCTCGAGGACGGTCAGCCCCGGAAAGAGCACGACGTTCTGGAACGTGCGCGAGATCCCGATGCCCGCGATGCGGTGCGCAGGCCTGCGCAGGAGGTCGGCGCCGTCGAAGACGACGCTCCCGGAGTCCGGCGCGTACAGCCGCGTGACGACGTTGAACGCGGTGGTCTTGCCGGCGCCGTTCGGTCCGATCAGGCCGACGATCTGACCCGCGTCGACGGCGAGCGAGACGTCGGAAAGGGCGACCACGCCCCCGAAGCGGCGCGTGACGTGCTCGACCGTAAGCAGCGGCGGCATCGCGGGGAGACGATCATACGCCCGTGATCGACGAAGTTCGCCAAGGCACGGTCGCCGACGGGATCGTCCGCGTGACGCTTCCGCTCCCGCTCGGGATCGACCACGTGCACTGCTACCTGCTCCGCGGCGATGACGGGTGGACGCTCGTCGACACCGGCCTCGGGCTGCCCGGAGGGGAGGAGCGATGGCAGTCCGTCGCCGATGCGCTCGACGCGCCGGTCGCGCGAATCGTGATCACCCACGGTCATCCCGATCACGTCGGCGACGCGGCGACGGCAGCGGCCGTGACGGGCGCAGCGGTGCTCCAGGGGCGTGCCGACTACGCGAAGTGCCTCGAGGTCTGGGGTAATCCCGGGTGGCCGCGCGCGTCGGCCGAGCATCTCGTCGAGCACGGGATGCCGCGCGACGAGGTCGAAGCGGGACAGGACGTGAGCGAAGCGGTCGCAGCGATGATCCACTTCGTTCGCGACCCGTCGCTGCTCGACCCGGGCGACCGCGTCGACGGGTGGCGCATCGAGGAGCTGCCGGGGCACGCGGACGGCCACATCGCGCTCTTCCGGGACGGCACCATGATCGCCGGCGACGTGCTCCTGCTCGGGATCACGCCCGTCGTCGGCCTCTACCCCCGCGGCCGACCGGATCCCCTCGCGGATTACCTGAGCTCGCTGAAGGCCGTGATCGCGCTCGAGCCGGACGTCGCCTTCGCCGGGCACGGTGCGCCTGTGCGTGAGCCGGCGGTGCGCGCGGCGCAGATCCTGGAGCACCACCGCGAGCGCGCCGAGCACGCGGTCGCCGCGGTGGAGGCGGGCGCGAGCAACGCATACTCGGTCTCGCTGGCGCTGTTCGGCGAGCTCTCGCCCGGCCAGCGCCGGTTTGCGGTCGCCGAGTCGCTCGCGCACCTCGAGCACCTGGCGAACCTCGGCAGACTGGAGCGGCGCGACGGCGGTTACTCACCGGCCTGAGCACGGTCGGCCAGCACCTCGGCGAGCCAGCGCCGCGCCTCGCCGACCAGCACCGCGTTCGTCTCATCGCTGTAGTACGACAGAGCCATCACCGCCTGCGAAACCGCCCACCCGCGCGCACGCATCCAGCTGGCCTCGTCGATCGCGAGCGCGGTGCGGAACGCGTCGCGCGCGTCGCCGGACAGGACCTTCCACGCGACCATCGCCTCGCAAGCTGGATCGCCGACGCCGAGGCAGCCGAAGTCGATCACGCCGCTGAGCCGTCCGTCCTCGACGAGGAGGTTCCGCGAGTCGAGGTCGCCGTGGATCCAGACCGGCGGCCCGTGCCAGTCGGGCGCCTGCAACGCCTCCTCCCATGCCGCCGTCGCCGCCCCCGCATCGAACTTCGAGGCGAGCGCCGCAATCGCCGCGCGGGTCGCCGCGTCGCGCCTCGCGATCGGCTCGCCGCGAAAGAAGTTGTGCCTGCCGGGACCGGGCCCGTCGGAGGAATCGATCCGCTGCAGGGCCGCGGCCAGCTCCGCCAGCTCGGTCGCGAACCGGCGCGGATCCCCGATGCGGCCGGCGGTCGCGTTGTCGCCGTACACCCAGCGACAGACGGCCCACACGAACGGATAGTCCTCGCCCGGCGCGCCCTCGGCGATCGGAACCGGAGCTGCCAGCGGCAAGAGCGGCGCGAGCCTCGGCAGCCACCGAATCTCCTTCTCGAGCGGCAAGACGCCGTGCGGCCGCCGCGGAAGACGCGCGGTCAGGTCGTCGCCGAGGCGGTAGATCGCATTGTCGGTGCCCGCCGGCAGCACGCGACGGATCGGCAAGTGCGCCCAGTGCGGAAACTGCGCCGCGACCAGGCGGCGCACGAGATCCTCGTCGGTGTCGACCTCGTCGTCGTGCATGCGCGGCGCCGTCATCGGCGCACAGTGTCGGCG
>Ga0126307_10002376_pt1 | contig 12682 bp, 11 predicted proteins | sample Plot28_FD_89955 | JGI IMG/M metagenome (GOLD analysis project Ga0126307, IMG submission 89955) | Serpentine soil microbial communities from UC McLaughlin Reserve, CA, USA - Plot28 | ecosystem: Environmental > Terrestrial > Soil > Grasslands | place: USA: UC McLaughlin Reserve, Lake County...
CGCCGGCCGACCTGGTCGCCGCGGCCAAGACGAAGCGGAAGACGCTCACCGGCGAGCACCTGGCCGCCTACGTCGGCGGCTGACCCACGGTCGGTGGACGCTGACACACCGGTCGGGCGGCGTGTCCGGTGCGGCAGCGTCCACAACGGCCGTCGTCCAAGTGTGTTACGCCGATAACCGACATTATGTCAGGCAACGCTTGTCGGAGCGAGCCCGGCCGCCTTCCCCGCGGTCGATCCAGGTCCAGATCCGCCGGATCCCTGGGTCCCCGGCATCCACCTGCTCTCCACCAGGGCTCCCGACGCTCTCCAAGCCCGGCGGGCCCAACGCGGCGACGCTGGCCGCCATGACGACACCTCCGACGACAACCACGACGCAGGTCCCAGCCCGGCCGGCGCCCCGCAGCAGCCACGGCAGCATCCACGGCAGCGAGGTCGACGCGATCGGCGTCGGCCGGACGGCCGGCCGACGCGATGTGCTGCGCGACGTGACGCTCGCGGTCCGCCCCGGCGAGCTGCTCGCCCTCATGGGGCCCAGCGGAGCCGGCAAGACGACGCTGCTCGAGCTGCTCGCCGGTGTGCGCACGCCCTCGAGCGGCCGGGTGACCCACGACGGGCTCCCCGTCGGCGGAGCCGACGGCTCCGGCCGGGCGGTCGGCTACGTCCCGCAGGACGACATCGTCCACGCCGACCTCCCGCTCCGCCGGACCCTGCGGTACGCCGCGCGGCTGCGACGCGGGCCCGGCTCCCCCGCGCCGGACCCGCTCGTCGACGCGGTCCTGGACGACCTGGGGCTGGCGCACCGCGGCGACGTGCCGGTCAAGCGACTCTCCGGCGGACAGCGCAAGCGGGCGAGCATCGCCGTCGAGCTCCTCGCGGGTCCTGGGACGCTCTTCCTCGACGAGCCCACCTCCGGGCTGGACCCGGCGACCTCCGCGGACGTCCTGCGGCTGCTCCGCCGGCTCGCCGACGACGGCACGACCGTCGTGCTCACGACGCACTCGACCGCGGACGCGGAGCTCTGCGACACGGTGGTCCTGCTCGACCGGGCAGGTCGTGTCGCGTTCACCGGCCCACCGGACGCGGCCGCCGGCTGGTTCGGCGTGACCGGTCTCGCCGAGGTCTTCGCCGTCCTGGCGAGCGACACCGGCAGCGCCCCGCCCGTCCAGCCGGCCGGGCAGCGCGCTGCCCCGGATCCGACTGAGCCGGCCGCGCCGCCAGCAGCCTCGCCGGCAGCAGCCGGCCGGCAGGGCGGATCGGCGGCCAGGGCCCGACGGCGTACGTCCGGCGCCCGGCAGGCGCTGCTGCTCACCCGGCGGAACGCGGAGACCCTCGTCCGCAGCCCGCTCACCCTCGCGGTGCTCGTCGGCTCGCCGGTCCTGGTCACGGTGATGCTGGCGATGCTGTTCCGGCCCGCTGTCGGCGCCGGGGTGCGCGGCGAGGAGGGTCTGGCCCAGGTCGCGTTCTGGACGGCGTTCTCGGGGTTCTTCTTCGGGCTCACCTACGGCCTGCTGCAGATCGTGCCCGAGCTGGCCATCCTGCGCCGGGAGCACCGCGCCGGGGTGGGTGCGGGGCCCTACGTGGTCGCCAAGATGCTCGTGCTGCTCCCGGTGCTCGCGCTGGTGACCGCCGTCATGCTCGGCGTCCTGCGTGGCCTCGACCGGATCCCGGCCGCGGGAGCACCCGGCTACGCCTCGCTGTTCGGCGTCCTCCTGGTCGAGGAGGCAGCCGCCCTCGCCCTGGGCCTGCTCGCCTCGGCCTCGGTCTCGACGGCGTCGCAGGCAGCGCTGGCCCTGCCCATGCTGTGCTTCCCGCAGGTCCTCTTCGCGGGCGGGGTGGTGCCGACCGACGACATGGCAGTCAGCGGTCGGCTGCTGAGCCGGCTGCTGGCGAACCGGTACGGGTTCGAGGCCGTGGGGATCGACCTGCGGCGCGCGGTCCACGCCGAAGACGCCGGCGCCGCCGGTTCGGTGGGCGGGTCGTGGGCGGCCCTGTTCGCCCTGACGGTTGCCGCGTCGCTGGCGACGGTGGCGGTCGTCCGGCGCCGGGCCACCTCCCCTGGGCGCCGGTGACCGACTCAGCGGCTCAGTCGGTCAGGGCCTCGCGGCTGCGCTGGGCGTCGATGGGCTGCCCGGCCAGGTCGAAGAGCTCCGCCGCCGAGAGGAACAGCCGCTCCGCCGAGGCCTCGTCCCCCTCGGCCCGGGCCAGGTGCGCCCGAGCCTCGGCCACCGCGCCCTGCCACGCGGTTCCCTGCCAGGCGGCCGCGGACCGCTCGGCCTGGCCCAGCCAGTCGCGTGCCTCGTCCAGCCGCCCGCCATCGATGCAGGCGACGGCGGCCGGCACCGCGATCATGACCTGGCAGAAGAGGCAGGACAGCTGCGCGTCCATGGCCGCCACCGCCTCGTCCACGACCGCGAGCGCGGCCTTCGGGTCCGGTGCCGCCGCGATCAACGTGCCGTAGACCCGCTGCAAGAGGTGTCGTGACAGCGGCGACCAGCGGGCCAGGACCAGGGCCCGGCCGAGCAGCCGCTCGGCGGCGACGCGGTTGCCGGCCGCCAGCTCGACCTCCGCCAGCCGCTGGAGGGTGTGGGCGGTGCCGGTGTCCGCGCCGAGGGCGACGTGGAGGTCCACGGCCTCGGCGAGGCGCGTCCGGGCGAGGTCCAGGTCACCGGCGAGCAGCGCCGCCTCGCCGGCCACGACGACCGCGAAGGCGACGCCCCGCCGGGCCCCGGCCCGCTCGGCCTGCTCCCGTAGCCCGTCCGCGAGCGCCACCACCTCGTCGTACGGCGTCGGGCCGTAGAGCAGGTACTCCGCCACGCACAGGTGCGAGTCGAAGACCGTCGCAGCCAGGCCCGGGTTCTCGCTGGTCGCTCGCATCTCGCGGCGCAGCCGGTCGGACCACTGGCCGCGGTTGTGCGCGATCATCCCCTGCAGCGTGATGACGCTGAGCAGCCGGTCCGGTGCCCCAGGGGCGAGTGCCATCGGCCGGGCCGCCTCCAGCGCGGCCTCCGCCGCGTCCAGGTCGTCGGAGTGGTACAGCACCATCCCCCGTGCCAGCAGGATGTCGGCGTCGTCGGGACCGCCCGTGGGCTCGAGGCCGGCCAGCGCCTCCTCGGCCGAGCCGAGGTCGCCGGCGAGCACCGCTGCCCGGGCCATCCGCGCGCGCAGCCCGGACGCCTCCCCGGGGTCCGCGGCGGCCAGCGCGTGCCGGTAGGCCGGCACCGCAGCGTGGTCCCCCACGGCCGCGAGCGAGTCCGCGCGCAGGGAGAGGACGACACCGACGTCGGTCCCGGTGGCGTGCGGCCGCACCGCGTCGGTCCAGCGGAGCACGTCGTCGTGCAGGCCGGCCCGGGCGGCCGCCGGTGCGGCCGCGACGACGTACCGGACGGCGAGGTCCGGCTCGCCCGCCGCCAGGAGCAGGTCGGCGACCCGCGCCGGCCGGGCGCCGGCCTCGGTGAGACGTGCCGCCGACTGCTCCAGCACCGTGCGCCGCCGGGCAGCGGGCACCTGCCCGACGAGCCGCTGCGCCGTCGCCGGGTCGGCGAACCGGTGGCCGTCGGACCCGTGCTCGAGGACACCTCGCTGCACCGCCTCCGCCAGCAGACTGTCGGCGAGGTCAATGTCCAGTCCGCCGGCGGCCGCGACGTCGACCCGGTCGAACCGGTCCCCCAGCACGGCGACGTCCCGCAGGGCCGCCATCAGATCACCGGTCGGCTCCGACGTCCGCGGCTCGCCCACGCGCGGCGCCGACGATGTCAGGTGCGCGACCTCGAGCCCTCGCGCCGCCGGTGCGTCGGACCTGGTGGTCACGACCACGGCCAGCCGGTGGGTCGGCGCCAGCCGGACCGCCTCCTCGAGCGCGGTGGTCGTGTCGGGATCGGCCTGGTCGACGTCGTCGAGGAGCAACACCGCGCCGGCCCCCTGCGCCGCCGTCAGCAGGAGCTCCCGCAGCGCCACCATCAGCCGCGGTCGCGAGCCCGCCTCGGCCCCGGCGGCGACCGTCGCGAGCTCGTCCCGGCAGTCGGGCGAGATCGCCTCGAGCAGCTGCGGCTGGCCCTGCCGCAGCTCGGCCAGGACCGCGGAGAGCTGGCCGGCCCCACCGGCACCGTTCGGCCCGACGGCCGCCAGGACGCGGAACCCGGCCGCTCGCCCCTCCTCCGCCGCCGTCCGCAGGAGGTGGGTCCGGCCCGAACCACTCGGCCCGGACACCTGGACCGCCGCTCCGCGGCCGGTCGCCAGGTCGCCGAGCGCTCGGCGGATCCTCGTCTGGGCCGGCGACTCCCCGGGCGCCGCGCCCCGGCCGGCGGGTTCGCGACCCGCGGCGGGCTGCACGTCGACCAGGTCGGCGACGAACCGGTACCCGCGACCGTGGACGGTCTTGATCACCCTCTGGTCGCGGCCCGTGTCGCCGACGGCCCGGCGGGCGGACTTGATCCGGCTGGTCAGCGCCGACTCCGACACGAACCTGCTGCCCCACACCTGGTCGAGCAGCTCGGCCTTGGGCACCAGCCGGTCGTGGTGGCGCACCAGGTAGGCCAGGACGTCGAACACCTGCGGCTCCATCGGCACCACCTGGCCGTCACGCCGCAGCTCGTGGCGGTCGATGCTCAGCTCGCAGCCGGCGAATCGGGTGGTCACGGCGTCATCGTGCCCGACGCGCGTCTCCATGGCGGCAACTCCCCTACCGGGCCGCGCCTCAAGACCTCGACCGGGACTCGAACGTATGTTCTACTGGATCCATGCGCTGGGACAGCCTGCGGCTGGCGGACGATCCCTCCGTGGAGGGAGGCGCCCCTCGTCCGCTGCTCCCCCGCGGCGCCGTCACCCGCACCTTCGACACCCCTGAGTTCCGCGGCCTGACCTTCCACGAGGTCACCTGCCGCAGCGCCCTCAACAAGGTGCCGGATGCGTCGCCGGTCCCGTTCCGCTGGACGATCAACCCCTACCGCGGATGCAGCATGTCGTGCACATACTGCTTCGCTCGCAAGACGCACGAGTACCTCGACCTGGACAGCGGCACCGACTTCGACACCCAGATCGTGGTCAAGACCAACGTGGGCGAGGTGCTGCGCCGCGAGCTGCGGCGACCCTCCTGGGCCGGCGAGCACGTCGCGATGGGCACCAACGTCGACTGCTACCAGCGCGCCGAGGGCCGCTACCAGCTGATGCGCGACATCATCCCCGCCCTCACCGAGGTCGCCAACCCGTTCTCGATCCTCACCAAGGGCGCGCTGATCCTGCGCGACCTCGACCTCCTCACCCGTGCCGCTGACGTCACCGACGTGTCGGCGGCCCTCTCGATCGGGTCCGTCGACCGCGAGCTGCGCGCCCTGGTCGAGCCCGGCGCGCCGCCGCCCCGGCGCCGGCTCGAGGTCGTGCGCCGGCTGACCGACGCGGGCATCCCCACCGGCGTCCTGATGGCCCCGGTGCTCCCCTACCTCACCGACGACGACGAGCAGATCGACGCGACGGTGGCAGCCATCTCGGCCACCGGCGCGACGTACGTCTCGCCGATCGTCCTGCACCTGCGCCCGGGCGCCCGCGAGTGGTGGACCCGGTGGCTGCGCGACCAGCACCCCGAGCTCATCGTCGCTTACGCCCGCCTCTACCGACGCGGCAGCTACGCCGACCCCGACTACCAGTCCGACGTGACGGCGCGGGTCCGCGCGGCCGCCGAGCGCCACGGCGTCGGGCGTACGTCGTCAGGTCGCTGGCGCACCAGCCACGAAGCTGCCCGGACGCGCCGGCCGGGACCGGCCGAGGCCTCCCCGCCGACCCAGCTGAGCCTGCTCTGACTCAGACGGAGCCGGACTCGACCTGGGTGCGCAGCGCCTCCAGGGTGCGGTCGAGGCTGCCGTCGGCGCCGTCGCGGACCAGGTGCAGGCCGAGCCGCACCCGGCTGCCGCCGGTGCCCGGGTCGTCGTCGACCTGGAGCCAACCGTGGTAGTCCGACGAGCCCTCCGATCCCCATTCGACGCGGCGGGTCGACGGATCGGTCCGGAACCAGGCCTCGCCATCCTCGGTGCCCCGGTCGGGCACCACGGCGGTGACGTGGACCTCCTCCGGGCCGGTGCGCTCCGCCGAGGTCATCGAGTCCATGTAGCGGGGCAGGTTGCCCACGTCGCTCAGGTAGTCGAAGGTGCGGTCCGGGCTGCTCGTCACGGTGATGCTGCGCTCCATGGTCGTCATGGCGCGCCCCTTCCCCCGGTTCCCGGTGCGGAACGTGCCTCCCCTCTAGGGTTGCCGGGTGCCCCATGCGTCCTCCGCTCCCGCGCTGCGGCCGGGACCCGAGGTCGAGGGGTGCTTCGTCACCTTCCGGCTGGCCGACCGGGACCACGACCTCGCCGGGGTGCGGCTGCGTCAGGACGTCGGACTCCCCGGGGACCACCTGGACTTCGCCTGGGCCGCGGGCGTCTGGGAGCTGCTCGTGGAGCTCCCCGAGGTGGACCGCATGGAGTACCTCCTCGAGCTGACGGCCCCTGACGGCACGACCACGACGGTCACGGACCCCGGCAACCCGAGCCGGGCCGCCGGTGCGTTCGGCGACAAGTCGGCGCTCGAGATGCCCGGCTACCGGCCCCCGCTCTGGCTGGCTGTCAGGGGGCCGACCGGCCGACGACGGACGGTCACGGTGCCCACGCGGTCGCTGGGCGAGGACCTCGACGTGGTGCTCTGGAGCCCGGCCGGGCTGCAGGACGACCGTCCGGCTGCCCTGCTCGTCGTGCACGACGGGCCCGAGTACGACCAGCTGGCCGGCCTGACGACGTACCTCACGGCCTGGACCGGCAACGGCACCCTGCCTCCGCTGCGGGCCGCCCTCATGCCGCCCGGACCGCGCAACGACCGCTATTCGGCGGACGGTCCCTACACCCGTGCGCTCTGCCTCGCGGTGCTCCCCCGGCTGCGCGACGAGGTCGCGACCACGGCCATCGTCGGGATGGGTGCCAGCCTCGGCGCGCTGGCCATGCTGCACGCGCAACGGCAGGGCCAGTGCCTGGATGCGTTGTTCCTGCAGTCCGGCTCGTTCTTCCACCCGCGCCACGACGCGCACGAACGACGGTTCGCGCAGTACGACCGGGTCGTCCGGTCGGTGGCCGCCGTGCTGCGCTCCGAGGGCCACCCACGGCCGGTGCCGACGGTCATGACCTGCGGGACGGTCGAGGAGAACCTCGCCAACAACCGAATCATGGCCCGCGCCCTGTCCGCCCAGGGCTACGACGTGACGCTGCGCGAGGTGCGCGACGGCCACAACTACCCGGCGTGGCGCGACGCGCTGGACCCGTGGCTGACCGGGCTGCTCCGCGAGGTCGCGCGGTGACGTGCCGGCCATGAGGTCGCTGGAGCTGACCTCGGCGGTCAGCGGCTTCCGCGGCCAGGTCGTCGTGCACGGCCACTGGGGCCGGCCGGTGCTGGTCTTCCCGTCGGAGGGCGGCTCGGCCTGGGACTACGCCGAGCACGGCATGGTCGACGCGGTCCGCTGGCTCCTGGACGCCGGCCGGGTGAAGCTCTACTGCGTCGACTCGGCCGACGCGTTCACCTGGTCCGACCGTTCCGTGCCGCTGGAGGAGCGGGCCCGCCGCCACGACCTCTACGAGCGCTGGGTGCTGGAGGAGGTCGTGGGCTTCGTCCGCGACGACTGCGGCGGCCGCAGCGACCTCGTCGTCACCGGCTGCAGCCTGGGCGCCTTCCACGCCGCCAACCTCGCGCTGCGACATGCGGAACTCGCACCGCAGGCGCTGTGCCTGTCCGGGTCGTACGACCCCTCCGAGTGGCACGGCTGGGGCGAGCGGGGTGAGGCGGCCTACTTCCACAACCCGACCGACTACGTCGCCAACCTGGAGGGCGGGCACCTCGACTGGCTCCGCTCTGCGGTCTGCCTCGTGCTGGTGGTCGGCCAGGGCGCGTGGGAGGAACACCCGACCCGTGCGCTGCCCAGCACCCACCGGCTGGCGGCCGTCCTCGCCGACAAGGGCATCCCGCACGAGCTCGACGTGTGGGGCCACGACGTGCCGCACGACTGGCCGTCGTGGCAGCGCCAGCTGGCGCACCACCTGCCCCGCTTCTGCTGACCGGCTCTCAGAACGGGACCAGGGTGGCCAGCAGGCCGGGTCGACGGCCGCGACCGGAGAGCGCGCGGCAGAACTCGACGGCGTCCAGCTCCAGTGGCTCCGCAGCACCCGGCTGGGTCGCGTTGAACAGCCAGCTGCCACCGGCCGGCCCGGTGAGGGTGAGGGCGACCGGGCGACGGTGCCGGGCGGCCCACTCCGCCGCCACGTCGGCCACGAGGACGCCGTCGTGCCCGGGGGTGAGCTCCATAGGCCGTTCGGTCGCCTCGGCGATGTCGCTGCGGTGCATCCAGGTGTCGCGGGTGAGGATCACGTCGACGAGGTAGCCCACGGTCCAGCTCTCGAAGGCGGCGCCGCCGGGGTCGACCGGCTGCCGCGGCATGGGCAGCTGTCGCACCGGCCACGGCGTACGTCGTCGTCCGGCGGCCGCCCGCGGCCCGACCTCGGCCAGCCGGGCGACGAGGTCGGCCGGTGCCCGGTGGACGTGCTTGCGTACCTGCAGAGCCGTGAGCGCGTCGATGAAGAGTCCACCTGCCTTGCCGGCCGCGCGGCCCTGCCGCACCCGCTCGGGCACCGAGGCAGCGAACTCGGCCATGCCGAGCACGTGGGCGGTCATCGCGTGCACGTCCCAGTCCGGGCAGGCCGTCGGGGCGGTCCAGTCCGACGGCCCGAGCTCGCGCACCTGCTCGGCGTAGCGCAGGTACTCGTCGGCGGCCAGCCGCACGGCGGTCGGCCGGTCCAGCGCGGGCCGGCGGCGGGCGGTGGAGGTCATCGACGCTCCGTGTCGATGGCGGTCACGACGGCGCGCCGACGGGCGCGTCGTGGCCCGGCAGTGCCGGCGCCGGGATGTCACCCAGGAGGCCTGCCGGCGCACAGCCGTAGCGCTGCTCGTAGACGTCGGCCATCGCGCGCAGCAGGGTGGCGCAGTCGCCCTCGAACGACGAGCCGTGCATGACCGCCAGCCGGGCCGGCTCGAGGTCGGCGATCCGCCGATAGGTCTCCGGCACCGCGGGCCCGAGCGAGGTCTGGTGGAACAGGTCCTCCGCGGCGATGGCGGCCTCGAGGATGTCGTCACCGGTCACGGCCGGCCCGTCGCCCAGCTGGGTCATCAGGTCGCCGAGGAAGAGCGTGCGCGTCTCCTGCTCGAAGAACATGTGGGACTCCCAGTTGTGCGGCACGTGCGGGGTCGCGATCTCGACGACCCGGCGGGCGAGCGACGCGCCGCCGAGGTCGAGCACCTCACCGTCCTCCAGCGCCCGGGGCGTCCGGGGCAGCTGGTCCTGCAGCGAGAGCATCACGCCGAGGGAACCGTGCGCGACCTGCGCGTGCGGCGCGACCTCCAGGAACTCGTCGACGGCACCGCACTCGTCGGCCTCCAGGTGCGAGAAGGCGATCCAGCGCAGCCGCTCGACGGGCATGACGCGCTCGACGGCCTCGCGCACCGACGGGAACAGCTGACGCATGCCGGTGTGGTAGAGCAGCGGCTCCTCCGCGTCGACCAGGAACTGGTTGAAGGTGAAGCCGGTCGGCCCGACGTCGGGCACGAAGGTCGAGATGCGGTAGATGCGGTCGGCGATCTGGTCAACGCGTGCGGACACGGCGGTTCTCCTTCGGATGCAGGGACGTGGTGAGCGTGACGGCGCCGTAGTGCCGGGCGAACATCGCCACGAGCGTGGGGAGGGCCGAGGTGAAGCGGCCCTCGGCCAGCGGCTCCCCCGGCGCGTTGGAGAGCTGCTGGCTGATGACGCCGGAGATGAGCACCGTCCAGTCCCGCTGGACCTCGTCGATCTCGGCGTCCGCGCGCAGCAGGCCGTGGTCCTGCAGGTCGGCGAACCTTGCCCGGGTGAGCTCGACCAGCTCGACAGCCGGGGCGTAGGCCTCGGCCGACGGGGCGAAGCCGGGCACCGGGCGCCAGAACAGCAGCGCGGTGTAGGCGGGGTGCTCGACGGACCAGCGGACGAAGGTCTCGGCGACGTGCAGCAACACCTCGTCGAGCCTCTGGTCCTCCGACCGGCCCAGGTCGTCGGACCGGACGTGGTCCAGGACCTCCTGCGCGCCACGGGCGAACAGCGCGTCGTAGAGCGCGTGCTTGGACGGGAAGTACACGTAGAGCGACGGCGGCCGGATGCCCATCCGCCGCGCCACCTCGCCCACCGAGAGGCCCACGACGCCCTGCTCGGCCATGATCTTCGCTGCGACGTCGACGACCTCGGCGATCGTCTCCTGCCGGCGGCGCTGACGGCGGTCGAGGGTGGTGGAGACCGAGGTCATGACCCGAGGATGTCCTAACGGTGTTAGGACGTCAAGGTATCCGTCGGAGATTCTTCGGCTAGTCCGATCCGAGAGGCAGCACCAGCACGGCGAGCAGCCGGTCCAGCTCGGCGACCGGGTCCCCGGTCAGCCCGGTGTGCACCGGGCCGGGCTGCACGACCGTGCTTCGCGGCGCGGTCAGCCACCGGAAGCGCCTCCCCGGGTCCTCTTCCCCCGCCGGTCCGGCGTCGTCGACCCCGTCGCACACCCCGGCCGCCGTGCGCAGGGCGTGCTGGACCGCCTCGGCGTCGGCCGTCGGGTCCAGGACGCGCAGCCGGTCGCGGTCCAGGTGCACCCTGGCCCCGAGGAACGCCCGGGCCTGGCAGTAGAGCAGGACGCCGGCGTTCATGGACTCGCCGCGCTCGACGCGCGGCACAACGCGCAGCACCGCGTACTCGAAGCCGTCCCGGCCGGCGGTCACGACGCATCCCGCAGCGTCCTCAGCGCGGGCAGCCACTGCTCTCGGGCAGCCAGCCGGGCGGCCAGCTGGGCGACGTACGCCTGCCGCACGGCCTCGGGCCGGTCGAAGCCGGGCTCCCCCGCCAGCCACTCGTCGGGGACGTCCCCGGCGACCCGAGCGAGGAGGTCGTCGGTCACCAGCGGCGCGAGCCCGTCGTCCGCGGCGTCGACGTCGGCGGCGACACCGGCGAGCGCGTGCGTCGTGGCGTCGTACGGCCGGGTGGTCCACGCGTCCAGGCCGCCCCACGCGTGGTGGAAGATCAGCGCGGCCCCGTGGTCGATCAGCTGCACCGCGCCGTGCCAGAGAAGCATGTTGGGGTTCCGCCAGGACCGGTCGACGTTGCCGATCAGCGCGTCGAACCAGAGGATCCGGCCGGCCAGCGCCGGCTCGACCACGCGCGCGTCGACGTCCAGGGCACCTGGCAGGTAGTCGACGCCGAGGTTGAGCCCCGGGCTCGCGCGGAGCAGGTCCTGCACCTCCTCGTCCGGCTCGGCCGAGGCAAGGCCGGGGTCCACGTCGACGAGGGCGAGCTCCGGCGTCGCGAGACCGAGCCCACGAGCCAGGCCCGAGCAGAGCACCTCGGCGACCAGGGTCTTGCGCCCCTGCCCCGCTCCGACGAACTTGACGACGTACGTCCCCAGGACGGCGGCCTCCATCAGCCCCGGCAGCGACCCGCCCTCGCGCAGGGGCGTGACGTAGCGGGTGGCCGTCACTCGCCTGAGCACGGCCACCAGCCTAGGGTGCTGGGACCGTAGGACGCCGACGGAAGGGACGCCGATGACCGCCAACCGTCACCTGCTGGGACTCCTGCTCGGGACGGAGGACGACTGGCCGCGGGTCTTCGAGGACCTGGTGCGGCGGGTCGGCACGGTGACCGACGGATCGGGGGCGGAGCACGCGTACGACGTCGAGCGCATCACGATCGAGCCCTTCGACCTGCGCGACCACCCGGCCTACGACCTGGTGATCGACCGGCTCGCCTACTGGTACTACGTCCCGCGCGAGTGGCTGAAGAAGGTCGCGCTGATGGACGGCGTCTACCTGATGAACTCGCCGTTCACCTTCCAGGCCATGGAGAAGCACGCCGCCTACTGCGCGATGATCCGGCTCGGCCTGAAGGTGCCCGACACGGCGCTGGTGCCGTACAAGAACCCGGTCGACCACACGAAGTACGCCTACACCGCCGCCCGCTACAACCAGCCGTTCGACCTCGACGCGATCGCGGACAAGATCGGCTACCCGTTGTTCATGAAGCCGTACGACGGCGGCGCGTGGCGGGGTGTCTCGCGCATCCGCAACGTCGACGAGCTGCACCGCGCCTACGACGAGTCCGGCGAGATGTTGATGCACCTGCAGGCCTCGGTCGAGGGCTACGACGTCTTCGCCCGGTCGCTGTCGATCGGCGCCGAGACGATGGTGATGCACTTCGACCCGGACCAGCCGATGCACGCGCGCTACTCCGTCGACCACGACTTCCTCTCCCCCGAGGTCGGCGACGAGGTGGTCACGATCGGGCGGATCGTGAACTCGTTCTTCCGCTGGGAGTTCAACTCCTGCGAGACCCTCGTGAAGGGCGGCGCCGTCCACCCGATCGACTACGCCAACGCGTGTCCCGACGTGGCGATCACCTCCCTGCACTACTACTTCCCGTGGGCGATGAAGGCCCTGGTGAAGTGGTCGGTGTTCTGCACCGCCACGGGACGGGTGCCGTCACCGCACGTCGACAGCGCGCCGTGGTTCGCGATCGCCGACCGCACCGACCTGTCGTACGACGACAAGCTGGGCGCCTACCGCGGCCTGGCGGACTCCTACTTCGACACCGAGCGCTACCAGGACTTCTGCGCGTC
>Ga0126307_10002377_pt1 | contig 12680 bp, 13 predicted proteins | sample Plot28_FD_89955 | JGI IMG/M metagenome (GOLD analysis project Ga0126307, IMG submission 89955) | Serpentine soil microbial communities from UC McLaughlin Reserve, CA, USA - Plot28 | ecosystem: Environmental > Terrestrial > Soil > Grasslands | place: USA: UC McLaughlin Reserve, Lake County...
ACCTTCTCCATACACTAAGCCTGCTTCGCAACTACAACTTTCGCTGGCCGGATCGGCTTCCCGTTGAGTAGATAGCCTCGCTGGAACGTCTGGATGATGGTGCCTTCTTCGTGCTCCTCGGAGAACTGGCCCATTACGGCCTCGTGGACGTTAGGGTCGAATGGCTGCCCGTCTGAGGCGACCGGCAGCAGGCCTTCGTCGCCGAGCACTTCGGCGAGTTGATCCCTGGTAGCCTGCACGCCCTCGCGGATGTCTCCCCCGGCTTCCAGCGCACGGTCCAGGTTGTCGAGGACGGGCAGTAGCTCCTGCACCAGCCTCTCGGACGCCATCGAGAGGATGCGGCTTCGTTCCCGCTCCTGGCGCTTGCGCGAGTTCTCGAACTCGGCCTTGAGCCGGCGCAAGGCGTCGAGGTATTGGTCCCGCTCCCGGCGCGTGGCCTCCAGCTCTACCGAGAGCACCGTCGCCTCATCCAATCCCACGTCTTCTGGTTCCTCGCCGGCGGGTTCGACCTCGGTGTCTGCCGTCACGTCGGGGCCCTCCATGTTCTCGGGGGAGCCGGGGTCGACCGGGGAGCCCTCGGCCTCCTCTACCGGCCGGGCGTCATCCCTGTTTTCGGGGTCTCGCTTGTTCTCCTCGCTGCTCAAAGCTCCCTAGTCCTCCTGTTGCTGCCGCGCGGGCGGTCGGGGCGAGATCTCCACCCGCGACCGCCCGGCCTTTGTGGTGTGCTTACTCGCGCTCCTCGTCGTCCTCGTCGACTACCTCGGCGTCCTCCACCAGGTCATCGGTATCCGTGGCCCCGGCGGAGCTGGCCTCCTCTTGCTGCTGGGCCGCCTGGCTGTAGAGTACCTCGGAGAGCTTGTGGGAGGCAGTCATCAGCGCCTCCTGCTTGCTCTTGATCTCCTCGATGTCGCCGCCGGCCAGAGCTTCTTTGGTCTCCTTTATGGCCTGTTCTATCTCCAGCTTGGTGTTCGCATCCACCTTGCCGTCGACGTCCTTGAGCGAACGCTCGATGGAGTACACGAGGTTGTCCGCGTTGTTGCGGATGTCGGCCTCCTCGCGACGACGCCTGTCCTCCTCGGCGTGCGATTCGGCATCCTCCATCATCTGCTGGATCTCCGCATCAGAGAGACCGCTGGAGGCCGTGATCGTGATCCTCTGCTCCTTGCCCGTCCCGAGGTCCTTCGCCCCGACGTTGACTATGCCGTTGGCGTCGATGTCGAAGGCGACCTCGATCTGGGGTACGCCCCTCGGCGCCGGCGGGATGCCGACCAGCTGGAAGTTGCCGATGATCTTGTTGTAGGCCGCTATCTCGCGCTCGCCCTGGTAGACCTTGATCTCCACCGATCCCTGATTGTCGTCGGCGGTGGTGAATACCTCGCTCTTGCGCGTGGGTATGGTCGTGTTCCGCTCGATGAGCTTGGTGAACACCCCGCCCTTGGTCTCTATACCGAGGGAGAGCGGCGTCACGTCGAGAAGCAGCACGTCCTTGACCTCGCCGGCGAGCACGCCGGCCTGGATAGCGGCCCCGACGGCGACGACCTCATCAGGGTTGATGCCCTTGTGGGGCTCTTTGCCTGTGATCTCCTTGACCTGATCCTGGACGGCCGGGATGCGGGTCGAGCCGCCGACGAGTATCACCTGGTCGACCTGGCCCGGCTGCAAACCGGCGTCCTCCATCGCCTGGCGCACGGGACCGGCCGTCGCCTCGACGAGGTCCGCCGTCAGGTTGTTGAACTGCGCCCTGCTCAAGGTAAGGTCCATGTGCTTCGGGCCGTTCTGGTCCGCCGTGATGAAGGGCAGGTTTATGTTGGTGCTCGTCGTCGAAGAGAGCTCCCTCTTGGCCTTCTCGGCGGCTTCGACGAGGCGCTGGGCGGCCATCTTGTCCTTGGAGAGGTCTATGCCCTCGGCCTTCTTGAATTCCGAGACCATCCACTCGACGACCTTGGCGTCGAAGTCGTCGCCGCCGAGGTGGTTGTTGCCGCTCGTGGCCTTGACCTCGAAGACCCCCTCGCCGAGCTCTAGTATAGAGACGTCGAACGTACCGCCACCCAGGTCGAAGACGAGGATGGTCTGGTCCTCCTCCTTGTCCATACCGTAGGCCAGCGAAGCCGCGGTCGGCTCGTTGATGATCCGCTTGACGTTAAGGCCCGCAATCCTGCCAGCGTCCTTGGTCGCCTGGCGCTGGGCATCCTCGAAGTAGGCGGGCACCGTGATGACGGCCTCGCTGACCTCCTCGCCCAGGTACTCCTCAGCGTCCCTCTTGAGCTTCTGGAGGATCATCGCAGAGACCTCGGGCGGGGAGTACTCCTTATCATCGACCGAAATCCTGACGTCCCCGCCAGGGCCAGACTTGACCTGGTATCCGACGCGCTCGGCCTCGGCCTTCACGTCGTTGTAGACCCGCCCCATAAAGCGCTTGATCGAGTAGACCGTGCGCTCAGGGTTCGTGACAGCCTGCCTCCTCGCCAACTGCCCGACCAGCCGCTCCCCGCTCCTCCTGTCGAAGGCCACGACCGACGGCGTCGTCCGCTCACCCTCAGAGTTGGTGATCACCGTCGGATCCCCACCCTCCAGTACCGCAACACAACTGTTGGTCGTGCCCAGGTCTATGCCTATGCTCTTGGCCATGCGCTTACCTCCCAAATGCTTAAGTTATCTAAAGTGTTGCTAGTATAAAATCTTAGTGCCATCCTTGCAAGTTTGTAAGCACTTCAGCTGGTCAGCATTTCAGCTTCTCGTTCTCGCTCGTGGGCCGAATTCATGGTGCGCGGTAGGCCGATACCCCTGCGAACCGATTTGCACGAAGCGTGGGAGCGGCAGTAAATACGAGCCTTCAGCCAAAACAAAAAGCTGACTAGCTGAAATGCTGAAATGCTGACCAGCGCGGGTTTAGGAAGGGGCGGCCGGGCCGCCCCTTCCTAAACCCGCTGTATAAGGTAGGATACGGTGGTCCCTGGTGTAGAGGACGCCGGTGGAGAGTAGGGAGGGTTTTAGGGAGTCACATTGGACGAGACGATCTTATTGGTCGACGATGACGCGGCGCTCTTGGAGGTCACGTCCATCGTACTGGCATCTGAGGGTTACCGGGTAGTGACGGCTGAGGACGGGATCGAGGCGCTCCGGATACTCGGGCGTGAGAGTTTGGATCTCGTGGTGCTAGATATCATGTTACCGAGGATGAGCGGGTTTGAGGTCTTGAAGAAGATGCGTGAGCAAAGCGACGTTCCTGTCGTCTTGCTTACGGCGAAGAGCCAGTCTGTGGACAAGGTAGTCGGGCTGGAACTCGGGGCCGACGATTACATCACCAAGCCTTTCGACACCAAAGAGTTGCTAGCGAGGATCAAAGCCGTCCTCAGGCGTTTCGGGCAGGATGGCAGGGGCAGGGAAGGGCTTTTGAGGCTGGGTCCTTTGGAGTTGGATCCGAACGGTTACACCGTTAGCCGCTCGGGGGAGACGCTGGATCTCACACCTACGGAGTTCAAGATACTCGCGCTCCTCATGCGCCGTCCCGGGCAAGCCTTTACGCGGGCCCAGATCTCCGAGGCCGTCTCCACGGGGTCGCATTATCTGGCGAGCCGCTACATAGACGTACACATAAGCAGGCTCAGGGCCAAGGTCGAGCGCGACCCTTCGAGGCCGGAGATCGTACAGACCGTCCCTAGCGTCGGCTACAGGGCGGCAAGACCGCTCTAGAGCACGCGGCGGAGGATGAGCATAGAAAAGAGAGAAAATACGGGACTCCCGCCGACGCTGAGCTTCAAGGCCAGGATCTTCGTGGCCCTCGTCGGGATCTCTTCTGTGACGAGCCTGATCATCGGGCTGGTCCTCTACTATTTCGCCCAGGACAGGTTGGTCGACGCGGAGAACACGCTGCTCAAGCAACGCTCCCAGACGGCCAACGCCGGCGCGCAGGATTTCCTGGAGGGCCTGCGTGACCCCGAAGATAAGACCCTTCCTCCCCCGCGGGACTACGCTGAGGAGCTCGTCCAGTCGGTCGCCGACCCGACGGGCCTGGAGGTTCTCTACGTGGGACCCGAAATCGAACCTCTGGCCGCCCGCGACGGTCTAGGGAATCCCCTCGACCCCAGGAAGGCCTACGAGGGACTCGACCGAGAGGAGATCCAGGAGACCGCCTCATCTCCACGAGGGGAGGGCAGGCTCGTTTGGAGCGAGGGGCGCTCGGGCTACGTAGCGATGTGGCCGCTCACGGCCTCCGACGGTACCGTAAAGGGGGTATTGGTCTACGATGTCCCCCGCGACGAACTCGGGGAGACCCTGGCTTACCTGCGTTACGGCATCCTTGGCGCAATACTGACCAGCATTCTCCTCGCCGGGGCGGCGAGCCTGCTTCTCACGCGTCAGGTCACGCGTCCCCTCTCCGAGACCCGTGACGCGGCCATAAGGGTCGCCTCTGGGGACTACGCGACGACCGTGCCCGTCAAGAGCAGGGACGAGCTCGGCGAGGTAGCCAGGACCTTCAACTACATGGCCGAAGAGATAGAGCACTACGTCGGGGAGATCCAGGAGCAAAAGAGCCGCCTCGAGGCCGTCCTCGAAGCATCTCCCGAGGCGGTCGTCGCGACGGACCCTAATGAGAGGATAACGATGGTCAACCCGGCGGCGGCCAGGATGCTCGGCATCAGGGACTCCGACAGAGGGCGTACGCTGGAGGAGATCGGGGCCCCGCGCGCGGTCCTCAGGTGCCTGCGCGAAGCGGCCGCCAACGGGGTCGCGGTAAGGGAGGTTGAGCTGGGAGAAAAAGCGTACTGGGCCTACGCCGCCCAGATGGACAGGGGGCAGCCAGGCGTCGCGCCCAACGGTGGCGGGGGCCCAGGCATCATCCTGGCCGTAAGGGACATAACCGAGCACCGCTCGTTAGAGCAGACCAAGACGGCCTTCGTCTCGGATTTCTCCCACGAGCTCAGGACCCCCCTGACCACCATCCAGAGCGCGATCGGCCTGCTGGAGCGGGCGCGCGACAGGCTCGACCCGCTAGAGCACCGGGCGCTGGAGCTGGCGGATCAAGAACTGAAGCGCATAAGGGGGATGGTCGAGGAGTTGTTGACCCTCGCCCAGATGGACTCCTGGAAGTACCAGCTCGAGGTAGGACCGGCCAACCTGAGTACGGTCGTCCAGACCGCCATAGAGTCTGTCGAGGCCAAGGCCCAGAGGTTCGGCATCGGGATATACTTCGATGACGCCGGCGAGTACAGGTGCATCTGCGACGTCCAGAAGCTCTACCAGGTCTTCCTCAATTTGCTGGACAACGCGATCAAGTACTCCGACTCCGGCGCCAGGGTGGACGTAGAGATAGATGAGGACGACTCGTCGCTGACCGTGAGCATCCGTGACACGGGCGTCGGCATCCCCAAAGAGGATCTTAACCAGCTCTTCGAGCGTTTCTACAGGGTAGACAAGGACCGCTCCCGCGCGACGGGGGGAAGCGGACTGGGGCTCGCCATAAGCAAACAGATAGTAGAGATGCACGGCGGCAACATCTCCGTCCAGAGCGAGGTCGACGTAGGCTCCGTCTTCGAGGTCTGGCTCCCGAAGGCGTTCCTGTCCCGCTCCGTAAGTCATGCCCTTTAGGGTAGCGTCGGTAAGACTTTACCTGGTCCTCTCGGTAGCGGCGGTTCTCGTGGCGGGGTGCGCCCACGGCAGCGATGAGGAGGTCTCCATCGCGCCCCTCGCCCCTGCGGCGAACCGCGTGGACCCCGGACTCGGCCCAGGGACGCAGGCCCTCAGTTCGGGACCTGGGTACAAAGGTTCGCCGAGCTGGAGCCCCGACGGTGACAGGATCGCGTTCACGGTAGACGGTTACGTGGTGGACAAGCCGACGGATTCAGGAGACCTGAGGCGCTGGACCACGAGGGATTTCATCGCAGAAGATACGGAGTGGGTCTCCGAAGACACCCTGATGATCCTGGGCGCGGCATCAACCTCAGGGATGGACGAAAGATCCCTATACAGGGCGCGAGCCGGAGAGGATTCGCTGGGACTGGAGAGGGTCGGGAAGGAGGTTCTGGCGATCGGCCACGCCAGGGAGGGTTTGATCTTCGCCCTCGGTAGCGGGACAGGAGAGAGTGGGCTCGCGCTGACGGCGCGCGGCAGCCGGGATGTCCACAGGCTCTACACCAGGCCCATCGAAGGCCGCGTCGCGGCCCTCTCCCTCTCGCCGGACGGCGACGAGGCCGTCCTGGCCGTGCGTCCTCAGGGAGACCACGAGATCTCAGCTTTGCGCATATTCGACCTTCGGAGGGGGGAAGAGCGAGAGATAGCACGGCTGGACGGCAACCAGGAGATCCTTGGTACGCCCCAGTGGACGGAGCAGGGCATCTACTTCGTGGCGGGGAATAAGAGTGCGTCCGTAGATAGCGACAGCACAGAGCCGCTTTACCATATCTATCGTGTGCAGCGGGAGGGGGGTGGGCCTGAACCCGCGCCCGGTGTGGGAGAGGACTTTGTGGCCGCCAGCATCCATGTCTCTCCCGATGGCAAGCGATTGGCCGTCATCGGCCGTCTCAACCCGAAGGCGCCGACCAACCTGTACGTACTGGATCCCCTTGCGCAGGATCTCACGGCAGTAACGACCAACGAAGACATGGAGATAAAGACAGGTCCTGATGACCTGGCATGGTCGCCCGGCGGCCAGAGCGTCGCCGTTATCGCCCGTGGCATCCCATCTACGAAACCCGAGGTGCGCGCGGATCCCGCTGATAGGCTCTTGAAAGACTTCTACAACCTCTACGAGATACCGGTCGGCGACTTCGAGGATATCCCGCGATGAGGGACATAGCTCTCTGGCTCTCCGGCGCGGCCCTGGCCTTCCTTATCACGGCGGGAGCTTTCCTGCTCCTGGCGAACCTCGCCACCGCTCCTTCCGAGACGAGCCTGACGCCTGAGAAGACACCGGGCGGGTCGGGTCACACCATCGTGGACCTGAAACTCGACCGTGAGCAGCTCGCTTCTATCGAGCCGCTCCCCGATCAGAGCCTCGAGCTGGCGGTAGAGAACGAGGGCGGCGAGCAACTGTCGGATGTGAACGTGACCCTGATCGTCTCCTCCGAGAACACAGCAATTCTGGATTCTCGGCACTACATGCAGACGGTCGAGAAGATATCAGCCGACGGGACCGCCAACGTGCGTTTCAGGTTCGACCTTTCGCCCTTCAAGCGGCCTGGCACGAGACCAGCCCCGGCCACCCCCGAACCGGCGCGTGAGATCCTAGAGCTCAGGGCCACCACCCAAGAGGGCAACTCGACGGTCAGGACGGTGATCCTGCCTCCTTGAAGTCTATTGCTCGCCCGTAGAGCGGGCAAACGTGTTAGGCACGGGTGATTTGAGCCCTGGCAGCTTTACCCGCCCGACCAGCGCCCGCGCCAGCTCCCCCACCTCGACGGCGCTCTTCAGGTCGATGTGCGCGAGCGTGTAGTAGCTCATGCGGTAAGGGGCTCTTCGCACGGGCCGCCAGCCGCTCTCCAGAAGAAACGAAGTAGGCACGTGGTTGGACACCCCGCGATCGCTGGCTATCGCCTCCACCCTCCCGACGCCCCGCTGCCTGAGATCCCTTAGCATCCTAACCAACAGTCGGCGGCGCGTGCGTACGTCCCCCCCGGCGTAGGCCAGTAGCACGGCCTCCTCATCGATCGGCCCAAGAGGGTAACGCGCCGCGCGGGGCAGACGTTCCGGCGGGCCGTAGACCACGAAGCCCTGAACCTCTCCACCGCGCCGTACGACGAACCCCGCCGTCCCCCAGAGGTCGTTCACCTCGCGGAACCACTCCTCGGCGGAGTACCCATCGTCGGTCCAGTGCGAGATTACGGCCTCAAGACCTGGCACCTCGTGGGCATCTTCGGCGGAGATCTCACCGATCATAGGCACAAAAGACGTGGGTCTCATCGCTCCGGACCGCTGTCCTTCGGTCCCCGCAGCCGCTCCCTGGTCTCCCTCACCTTCCTGCGGAGCTCCTCGGACCTCTCGGCATCGGGACTGGAACTCTCGTCGACGGCCTCGTAATCGCGGGACACGTCCCTGAGGTAGGGCCGTGGCTTCCCTGCCTCTCCGGAGGCGGGAGACGGGCCGCCGAGATCGACGACCCCGGGGCGCCCTCGGGATCCTTCGCGCGCCTCGGCCAGACGCTCCCTCATCTGCTCCTGCGCATCAAAATACGTTTCTCGGCCCCGCTCGCGCGCCTCCCCCGCCCTGTTGGCGAGCGAGCCCCTGAGCTCTTTACCGCTGCGAGGCGCCAGGAGTATGCCCACAAGTGCCCCTACCGCGCCGCCGAGCACAAAGGTTCTCAGTCGCTGCCTGTCCAGCACCTTTATCTCCTTCTGGCCTCCAGGGTTATTCTAACCGCTTTTCGCGCGGGTGATGGGGACCCCGTGCCTCGGTGTGCCGGCGTCGAGAAGCATCGCCGAGGCCTGCCTGCCGGCCCTGTCTGCTATCCCCGAAACCCTGTTGGCCACGATCTCGACGGCCGCATCAGATGTGTTCTCTATGGAGAGGTTCTCGACGGCCTGCACGCCGGCCCTGGCGGAACTCTCGACAATGTAATCGTGGATCTGGCGTATCTCCCTGAAGTAGGCGATATACTCCTCCGCCGGACGCCGCATCGCCGTGCCCAGTGCCCTGATGTAGAAACGCGAGCGGTGCACGTGCTCGTCGGAGAGGTAAACCACGAGCGTGCACACGTTAGGGTGGTCGCGGTAGCGGTTGAGGATGATCTCCGGCACGAGGTGAACCCCCTCGACCACGAGGTTCGTCCCCTCTTTCAGGCCCCTGTCCACGATGGCCTCGACGCCGACGGCGACCTGGGCGGCCTGCTGCCTGAAACCGTAGAGGACCAACTCGTCTTCCTCGACGGGCACCCTCAGATCCTCGCGCTTTATCTCGTAGGAGCTCTTGTGGAGCAGAGGGAGCAGGTCCGGGCTTATGGCGCGACGCAAGACCTCCCTGATCGAGTCCGTCCCGACCACGCTTTGGATGTTGAGGCGCCTGGCCACGTCGGCGGCGAGCGTACTGGTCCCTACCCCCGTGGCCCCGCCGATCAAGACCACGATAGGCTCGGTCGACTCCCTGAGGACACGCCACTTGTCGAGCCTGCCTACGACAAAAGCGTCCTTCTTGACCAGCTTGTTCCTGACGCGGGCGAGGACCTCCTCCTCCTCGACCGTGTAGCGCTGCTCGGCCAAGAGCTCGGCGCGCACCTCGCTCGCTATCCGGTGCGCAAGCTCGGCGGGCGCCCCGGCCTGCGCCAGCGTCTGCGCCAGAATTCCTCGGGAGAACGGCGTCTCTCTGCCCCCCTTGACAATCGTGATCTCCCGCTCGTCCATTGCACCCTCCTAGAGCGCCGACGAATACTAATCGCCAAGGATGCGGAGGCCCCCGTACTTCCTCCCCCTCCGCTTCCTGATGCGGTTGAAGAAGAATAGCAGAAACCCGACGAACAAAAGCGGCAGGTAGGGCACGAAGAGCCCCACTATTCCGCTAAAAACAGCCACAACGTCTTCCATACCGCTCAGGAAACCCGTCGAGACGCCGGCCGACGACGTCCTCGACGAAGGGCGCAGCATTACCTCTAGCACGGCGATCAGGGCCGCAATCCCTCCACCGGCGACGAGCCCTACTACGGCGTCGGACAACACCCCGTACATCGTCGCAAACAGGATTGCGCCGGCCACCATCCTGACGGGTATCATGACGTAGCGGAATGCAGGGTCCAGGGCCAGAACCTTGTCGAGTACTATCTCCAAGGCCGCCAGCGCCGAGAGCGCCAGGACGAGGGTCCACCCTATCTGCATGCCGAGCATGTCAGGCTCTACGATGAGCCCGAGCCTGGCGAACAGACCAAGCAGCGCGAGAGGCACGAAGGCCCTCACCCCGGCGACGGAGGCAAGTCCCACGCCCAATCCTGCCAAGAGTAGGCTCTCCACGGCCAGCATTATAACCCGGCCCCGGGTAGATCGGCTCGGCTAATCTGCGGGCCTCTCTGGGCTATACTTGCCCCACCCTAAGAGTTCGGAGGACCCGTGCCAGAGACCGTGACGATGGACAAGATAGTGGCCTTCTGCAAGCGGAGGGGCTTCGTGTACCAGAGTTCGGAGATCTACGGCGGGATCCGCTCCTCCTACGATTACGGACCTCTTGGCGTCGAGATGAAGCGAAATATCAAGGAGGAGTGGTGGCGCCGCATGGTGCACATGCGTGAGGACATGGTCGGCCTCGACTCGGCCATAATCATGCACCCTAAAGTGTGGGAGGCCTCGGGACACACGTCCACCTTCAACGACATGCTCGTCGAGAGCCGCACGAGCAAGCGCCGCTACAGGGCCGACCACCTCATCGAAGACGCCACGGGTATCGACGCCGAGGGCCTGAGCCCGAAGGAGCTGTCTAGGATCATCGAGGAAGACGAGCGAATCAAGGACCCCACTGACGGCGGGCGCGACTTCGCCCCCGTCAGGCCCTTCAACCTGATGTTCGAGACCTACATGGGACCCGTCAAGACCCCCGAGAACCTCGCGTATTTGCGGCCCGAGACGGCGCAGGGGATCTTCGTGAACTTCAAGAACGTGCTCCAGACCAGCAGGGTAAAGCTGCCTTTCGGGATCGCCCAGCAGGGCAAGTCTTTCCGTAACGAGATCACACCAGGGAACTTCATCTTCCGCACCCGCGAGTTCGAGCAGATGGAGATGGAGTTCTTCGTCGAACCCGGCACGGACGAGGCCTGGCACGAGTACTGGATCGAAGAGCGCTGGAACTGGTACACGAGCCTTGGCCTGAAGGAGGAGAACCTCCGTCGCTACGAGCATCCGAAAGAGAAGCTCTCGCACTACGCCAAGCGTACCGTAGACCTCGAGTACAACTACGCCTCCATCGGCTGGTCCGAGCTCGAAGGGATAGCCAACCGCACGGACTTCGACCTGAAGCAGCACGCAAAATATTCCGGCGAGAACCTGGAGTACTTCGACCAGGCCACGGGCGAGCGCTACATCCCCTACGTAATAGAACCCGCCGTCGGCCCGGACAGGATCATGCTCGCCTTCCTCATCGACGCCTACACGGAGGAAGAGGTAAATGGCGAAGCACGCACCGTACTGAAACTACACCCACGCATGGCCCCGACCAAGGCCGCCGTCTTCCCGCTCTCCAAGAAGGAGCCCGTCTCGACCATAGCCAGGGAGCTCTACGACGACCTCAAAGGCGACTACCGCCTCTTCTACGACGATTCGGGCTCCATCGGCCGCCGCTACCGCCGCCAGGACGAAGCAGGCACCCCATTCTGCGTGACGGTCGACTTCGACACCATCGAGGACAAGAAAGTGACTATCCGTGACCGCGACACCCTGGAGCAGGAGCGCGTGCCACTGGGGTCGGTCCGAGACCGGCTCAAAGCCCTGATCTCAGGGTAGGGCCGCTCACGGGAGCGGCGAGATGCGTCCCTCCCCCGCCACCACGCCGAAGTGCCTGAGATCCAAAGTGAGCACCTTACCGCCGTTTCGCTCGGCGCAAGAGATCACGCTCGCGTCCGCGAAGCCCAACGGTAGGTCGGCGTAGCGCCCGACGAGCTCGCGGATGCGTGGTGGGTCTTCCTCGCCACATTCCAGGGTCAGGCCGCCTGACTCGAGGTCGAGCAAGAGATTCTCGAGCGCCTTCGCACCGAGCCGCACCTCGACCATGTGGCCGATCTCCGCGAGTATCCCCGCCGGGACCAGGTAAGGTCCCCTATCTTCGAAAAGCGCACCTTTGACTCGTTCGTGGTCTCTGTCGCTGCGGTTGAGGAGGGCGAAAAGACCTGAGGTGTCTAGCGTGATCAGGGTTTGCCCCACTCGGCGCGCAACCAGTCTTCGGACTCCGCGCCGGAGAGTTCCTTATCCTCGCCAATACCCACTGAGAAGAGCCGTGGACGCCCCCTGCGCTCCAAATACTCCTCCAACGCCCTCCGGATCACCACCGCCTGGGCCTTCTTCTCCGAGCGGGCCGCCTCTTTGAGAGCCCGTCGCAACTCACTGGGCAGGTATAACGTCGTCTTCTCCATAGCGATCAGTATATCACCATATACCATACGTCATACGCAGAATCTCGATGATCCGGTGGTCTACTGTGACCGGATCATCGAGGCTCCGCAAACGTAGCGGCTACTCCTCCGGTATCTCGTCATAGACCATCCTCAGGTCCATCCCCTGGGCGCGGCGGAGCAGGCGGAAGACCACGTAGACCCCGAGCGCGACGGCGTACAGGATCAGCATGTAAATGAGGGACTGGGGGTTGTTGACGCCATAGGTGTCATTGAAGAACCACGCCAGCAGACAGAAGATGAGGAAGCCCCCGAAAGCCACCGAGGTGACCGTGATGAGGGGGAGACCCAGGACACGGTAGCGGGCTATCGGGGAGGCGTTGTAGATGTCCGGCTTGAGCCACGGCATCAGCGCCGCCGAGACCGTCGAACCGAGGAACGTTATGGCGATGACGAGCACCGCGTCGAGCACGTAGGTGGCGAAATTCTCCCCAAAAGCGTACATGTAGCTGATGGGGATTGATGGGATCAGCATGAGCATCAGCGCCGCGTAGGGGACGCCGTTGTTCGAGGTTCTGGAGACCCACTCCGGGAGCACCCGGTCGAAGGCCGTGGCGAAAACGACGCGCGTGGAGGAGAGGAAGACCGATCCGGTCCACCCGAA
>Ga0126307_10002378_pt1 | contig 12677 bp, 14 predicted proteins | sample Plot28_FD_89955 | JGI IMG/M metagenome (GOLD analysis project Ga0126307, IMG submission 89955) | Serpentine soil microbial communities from UC McLaughlin Reserve, CA, USA - Plot28 | ecosystem: Environmental > Terrestrial > Soil > Grasslands | place: USA: UC McLaughlin Reserve, Lake County...
GAGCGGAGGGGGAGGGATTTGAACCCTCGATCCGCCTAACGACGGATAACGGTTTTCGAGACCGCCGCATTCGACCGCTCTGCCACCCCTCCGGCCGGCACAGAGTAGCGCCGAGGCCCGCCAAGCAGCGCGCGATGCGGTGCCGCCACGTCGCCGAGGCGCCCCGCGCGAAGCAAGCTGAAACTGGCCGGCGCCGGAGGCGCTTCGGCATCACGGAGAAGGAGGGATTCGAACCCTCGAAGGAGGTCTAACCCCCTTACCGCCTTAGCAGGGCGGCGCTTTCAGCCACTCAGCCACTTCTCCCGCGGAGCAACAGAGTACCCCAGCCCGGCCTCGCGCCTTGTTGGCGGGGCGGCGCGCGGAGCGCGCTCCGGCACAAAAGACAAAGGGCCCCTCGTAGAGGGGCCCTGACGCCGGAATCGTGGGGGGAGCCGGCAATGGCCAGAGTTTGCCTCTTTGCCGGGTCGTGGGCATGCCCTGAAAGGGGGAACTTGCGGCGTCAGTCGTGCACGCGGGCGATGACTTCCTCGCGCCGCAGCACTCGCATTCGCACCGGGCTTCGCGCCAGCCGCACCTCGAACCCGGCATCGCGTGGATACAGGATCTTGTCGCCGGGGTCGACGCCGTTCACCTCCGGGCCGACCGAGGCGACGATGCCCGTACGAGTCTGCGCGGCTTCGTTCACGGGAACGATCAGCCCGCTCGCGGTCTCGCTCTCGTCGAGCGGTTCGACGACGATGTAGTCCTCGAGCGGCTCGAGCGTGGCATGGGTGCGCGGTGATCCTTCGAGCACGCCTACAGGTTAGACCGCGAGCCGCCCCGCATCGATGACGCGCTGCAGGAACTGCCGCGTCCGCGGCTCGCGTGGGTTCGTCAGCAGCTCCTCCGGCGGCCCCTGCTCGAGGACGACGCCGTCGTCGAGGAAGCAGATCCGGTCCGCGATGTCGCGCGCGAAGGCCATCTCGTGCGTCGCGATCAGCATCGTCATCCCGGTCGTCGCAAGCTCGCGGATCACCTCGAGCACCTCGGCGACGAGCTCCGGGTCGAGCGCGCTCGTGACCTCGTCCAGCAGCATCAGATCGGGTTTCATCGCCAGCGCTCTGACGATCGCGACGCGCTGCTGCTGGCCTCCGGAGAGGCGGTCGGGATACTCGCGCGCCTTGTCCGCGAGTCCGAAGCGCTGGAGCAACTCGAGCGCGCGGGATTCCGCGTCGCCGCGGGAGAGCTTCAGCACCTCCGCCGGTGCGAGCGTCACGTTGCGCAGCACGGACATGTGCGGGAACAGGTTGAAAGCCTGGTACACGATCCCGATGCGTCGCCGGATCCGATCGACGTCGACGCCGCGCGCGGTGATCTCCTCGCCCTCGACGACGATGCGTCCGGAGTCGATCGGCTCGATCAGGTTGACGCAGCGAAGGAGCGTCGACTTGCCAGACCCGGACGCGCCGATCAAGCAAACGACCTCGTGCTCGCCCACGACGAGATCGACGCCGCGCAGCACCTCAAGCTTGCCGAACGACTTGCGGACGTCGTCGAGCACGAGCGCGTCGCTCATGCCGCGCTTCCCGCCAAAGAACGGCGCCGGTCGCGGGCGATCAGCCAGTCGGTGAAGCGCGCGAGCGGGATCGTGAGCAGCACGAACAGCAGCGCCGTCGCAAGGTACGGCGTGTAGTTGAAGCTGCCGGCGACCTCGATCTGCGACTGCCGGAACGCCTCAACGGGGCCGATCAGCGCGACGAGCGCCGAGTCCTTCTGGAGCCCGATGAAATCGTTCAGCAGCGGGGGCACGACGCGCCGCACGGCCTGCGGGAGGATCACGAAGCGGAGCGACTTGAAGCGCGAGAGCCCCAGCGATCGCGCCGCCGCCTCCTGGCTCGGGTGCACGGATTCGATTCCGGCGCGATACACCTCCGCCACGTATGCCGAGTAGACGAGCACGAGAGAGACGACGCCCCAGAACAACGGCGAGTTCGGCACGCCGTGCAACTGCAGTGCCGGCGCGCCGAAGCCGAGGATGTAGATGACGAGGATCGTCGGGATCCCGCGGAAGAGGTCCGTGTACGCGATCGCGAGCACGCGTACCGGAAAGAACGCGGGGCCAGGCAGACTGCGGAGCACCGCGATTACGAGTGCGGTCACGAGGATCACGCCCTCCGCGATCAGGAAGATCTTCACGTTCAGCCAGAACGCGTCCACGATCGTCGGGAACGATTCGCGGAATTGCTCGCCGCTGAAGAACGCCTGCCGGACTTCGGGCCAGCCCGGCGACGTCACCACCGCGACGGCGATCACGCCGAAGAAGAGAACCGTGCTCGCGACGGCGACCGCGATGCTGCGCCCGCGGTCTCCGGTGCGCATGGCGAGAATGCGCGACGCGCGGCTGCCGGTTACGTCAGAACCGGAGCGCTCGCCTTGTCCGCCAGCCACTCCTGCCGTATCTGCGCGAGCGTGCCATCCGCCTTCAGCGCGCGCAGCGCCTTGTTCACGCACTCGACGAGCGGGTTGCCCTTCTCGAAGACCATCCCGAAATGTTCGGGCGTCCCGCCGGCGTTCGGGAACTGGCCGACGATCGTGCCGTTGTCGAGCTCGGCCGCGACGATGTAGAACGCCGTCGGCAGATCAACGACGATTCCCTCGATCTGCCTCGCATTGAGCGCGGCAATCGAGTCGTTCGACGTGTCGTACACCGAGGGCTGCTGCGTCGGCTTGATGTTCTCCGTGATGTAGCGATAGCTCGTCGTGCCGATCTGCACGCCGAGCTTTGCGTTCTTCAGGTCGGCGATCGAGTTCGCGTCGGCGATCGGCGTGCCCTTGTTCGCGACGAGCGCCTGGTTGACGTCGTAATAGGTCTCGCTGAAGTCGACCGCCTTCGCGCGGTTCACGTCGAACGAGATCTGATTGATGTCGAAGTCGAACGACTTCGGGCCGGGCGCGAACGACTTGTTGAACGGCACGTACGTCCAGTTCACGTCCGCGCGGTCGAAGCCGAGCTCCTCGGCGACGGCGAACGCCACCGCGCTCTCGAACCCCTCGCCCGAGGCCGGATTCGAGATCTTCCACGGCTTCATCTCCTCGCCGCCGAACCACGGCGGGTAGGCCGGGTTGTCGGTACCGATCGTCAACTGCCCGGCGTTGACGAGCTCGAGCTGATCCTTCTCGCAGCTCGCGGTCTGTGCACCCGGGTTCGTCGAGGCTTCTTCGTCGTCGCCTCCGCCGCAGCCTGCCGCGAGCAGCGCGAGCACGATGAGCGGGAGGAGCAGTGCCCGGCGCAATGTGCCGCGACCCTAGCACGGCGATACTCCGGCGAATGCGCGTCGGCCGGCACGACGTCCCGGTCTCGAATCCGGACAAGGTGTTCTTTCCCCAGGGCGGCCTGACGAAGGGTGATCTCGTCCGGTACTACCTCGACGTCGCGGACTGCGCGCTGCCGCACCTTCGGCGCCGGCCGTTCCACATGAAGCGGTATCCGAACGGCGTCGACGCCGAGTTCTTCCACCAGAAGCGCGTGCCCGCGCATCCCGACTACGTCGGCGAGCAGTTCGTCACCTTCCCGAGCGGGCACTCGACGGTGTTTGCCGTCGTCGACAACGCCGCCGCGCTGGCTTGGGTGATCAACCTCGGCTGCATCGAGCTGCACACGTGGCACTCCCGGATCGACGACATCGAGCGGCCGGACTATCTCCTGATCGACCTCGACCCGACGACGGACGGCCAGTGGCCGTTCGTGCGAGAGATCGCGCTCGTCGTGCGCGAGGTGCTGGACGGGCTCGGGCTCCAGTCGTATCCGAAGACCTCGGGCGCGACGGGCCTGCACATCCTCGCGCCGATCAAGCCCGAGCTCCGGTTCCCGGAGGTACGCCGCTTCGCGAAGGCCGTTGCGGAGGAGGTCGAGCGCCGCGTCGGCGACCAGAACGCCGCGACGACGACGTGGCGCGTCAAGGACCGGATCGGCGTCTTCGTGGACTTCGGGCAGAACGCGCGCGACCGCACGATCGCCTCCGCGTACTCGGTGCGGCCGACGCGGGACGCGCGCGTGTCCGCACCGCTGCGCTGGGAGGAGGTGCCCGAGGTCGATCCCGCCGCGTTCACGGCGGAGACCATGCGCGGGCGGATCCGCGAAGTGGGGGATCCGATGCGCGAAATGTGGCGGCGCCGGCCGTCCCTCGTGCCGCGCTTCGAGCGGCTCGGGCTGGAAGCGCCCGAGGCGGTCGCGGGCTGACGTCGTCTACGCCGCCTCGGCCACGACCAGCCGCAGCCCCGCGTCGTACTCGTCGAGCTCGCGCAGATGACCGTGACGCGCGTCCCACGAGCCGTCGCGCAGGTCACGCTCGACCGCTGCGACGATGCGCGCGACGACGTCTTGCGGCATGCGTGCGAAGCCGGACGTCGCGTTGCGTGCCCGTGCGTCCAGCACGCGCTCCGGATGCGCCCAGAACGAGCCGAGCATCCAGTCGGGCGTGTCGCGCGAGAGCGGCACGGGACGCACGTCGACCTCGGCGGCGAGCCAGCGCGACAGCGTTTCCGGCGTGGGGAAGATGCGCCGGTCGAGCGTCGCGACCTCGGGGACGTAGTCGGCGATCAGCCACATGCGGGCGCTGACTTCCGCGTCGTAGGTGAGGATCACGACGGGGCCTCGCGCCACGCGCCGCATCTCTCTGACTCCTCGCTCCTGGTCGTCGTCCCAGTGATGAATCGTCAGGATTGCCATCGCCGCGTCGACGCTTCGATCGTCGAGCGGCAGCGGGTACGCGCCGCTGCGGATCGCCCGCGGCCGCGCGGCGTCGCGCTGGTCGATCATCACCTGGCTCGGCTCGACCGCGATGACCGTGCGGTTCCGCGGCTCGTACGAGCCCGCTCCGGCGCCGACGTTGACGACCGTTCGCGCCTGCCCGAGCGCGGCGTCGATCAGGGCGGCGATGCGCGGATCTTCGCGACGCGTCGCCGCGTACTCCGTCCCGATCAGGTCGTAGCGGGTCTCGGCCATCACCTCTCGGAGGCGCTACGCCTTCTCGATCACCGCGACGTAGGTGTCGTCCGAGTCGATGGTGTGGTCGAGGCGCCACCCGGTCCCGGAGAGGATGTCCGTCAACTCGGCGCGCGAGACCATCGGGTAGTCGAACCACGGCCCGACGATCGTCCGGAACCGAATCCGGATCCGGATCTGACCTGGAAGACGGCCGCGAGCGACGTTCTGCTTGCGGTACTCGACGTGCCAAGGCTGGTCGGAGCCGGGCGAGTCGGACACGTCGCGGGTCTCCGCGAGGATTCTCGCACCGTCGCTCGTCAGCTTGTGGAGCCGGCGCAGCAGCCGCTTCGCCTTCGCGGGGCTCGCGAAGAGGCCGAAGTTGTTGCCGAGCAGCACGATCGCCTCGAACGTGCCGAGCGACTCGTCGACATCCGAGAAGTCGAGCAGGCGCGCGTCGCGGACGCCGCGGCGCCGGCACGTTTCGATCGCGCCGGGCGAATTGTCGACGGCGACGACCTCGTGTCCGCGCTCCTGCAGGTGCAGCGACACGCGCCCGGCTCCCGCGCCGCCGTCGAGCGTGCGGCCGCGGACGAGACGCATCGCCTGCCGGTGGTGCGCAGGCCATCGGCGGAACGGCGCCAGGTACAGCTTCGGGCCCATCACGCTCGCGCTGATGAAGTTGTCTTCGCGTTCGACGATCTCGAAGACGTTCTCGTCGCCGTCGAGGACGGAGAGCATCATCTGGCCGTACGCGTCTCGCTCGGGCGGAACGGTCACGACGCGAGCAGCGCGTCGACGCTCGGCGCGTCGGGGTCGCGCGGGGGCCGTAGCTCCAGCCACGTGCACTGCTTCGGATCCTTGTCGGGCCGCCAGCGCAGGAGCTTCGTCCCGTGGCGGAACCGGTTCCCCTGCACCTTGTCATAGCGAACCTCGACGACGAGCTCCGGGCGAACGGCCGCCTCCTCGAGCTCGCCGGTTCCCCAACGGTTGGGCTCGGAGAAGCGCCGGTCGGGCGCGTCCTCGAGCAGCGGCGTGATCCGCTCCGCAACCTCGGGCTCTGCTTTGGCCGCGACGACCGCGGAGCCGACGTAGTCGAGGCCGCCGTCGTCGCGGTAGAGGCCGAGCAGCAGCGTCGCGATCTTCTCGCGGCCGCCCTTCCAACGGATGCCCACGACCACGCAGTCGGCGCTCTTGTGCTCCTTCACCTTGACGACACCGTCCCGCGAACCGGGCAGGTAGGCAAGGCCGCGGCGCTTCGCGACGACCCCGTCGAGCCCGATTGCCTCGAACCGGTCCAGCCAGCCGCGGGCCTCGTCGATGTCTCCGGCGCAAGGCGACAGCCGGAACCCGGCGGGCAAGCCGTCGACGCGGTGCCGGCGCTCCTCGAGCGCAAGCTTCCACACGGGCTCACCGTCCCAGAGCAGGACGTCGAAGACGACGAACTGCGCCGGAATCTCTGCCGAGAGCCTGCGGATTCGCGACTCGGCCGGGTGCAACCGCGTCTGCATCGAGTCGAAATCGAGGACGCCGTCGCGTGCGATCACGATCTCTCCGTCGAGGGCCGAGTGGGGAGGGAGCAGGTCGCCGAGCGGCGCGAGCTCCGGGAAGTAGCGGAGCAGCGGCCGCTCGTTGCGCGACCAGAGCGCGAGCTCGCCGCCGTCGTTCTCGAGCACGCCGCGAAAGCCGTCCCACTTCGGCTCGTACTGCCATTCGTCGCCGGTCGGCAGCTCCCGCACGAGCTGCGCCTCCATCGGCGGGAACGGAACGTTTGCGCCCGGCATCTCGGGCAACCCTAGCCCTCGTGGAAAACGAACACGAATCTCCAAAGCTCGACGGGGTCTGGGACGTCCGACGGCTGAGCGGGGCGCTTCCACCCCTGTACAAGATGCGAAAGCGGATTCACGGCACGCGCGGCCAGACGGTGATGGGGCCGATGCGGATGGCGTTCGAGGTCCGCGGCAACGAGTTGCACTACCGCACGCCCTTCAACGGCCTCGTCGATGTGCTCGAGCTCGAGCCGAGCGGCGACGTCTGCCGTGGGCGCGCGACGTTGAAGGGAAACGAGTTCGGGACGTTCGAGATGAGGAGGGTTCAGATGGCGAGTCAGGGTGACCTGAAGCAGCAGCTCACGAAGCACGTCGACGAGGCGCTGGCGATGGAGCAGAACGTGCTCCGCATGCTCGACGGGATGATCTCGACGACGGACGATCCGGAGATCAAGGAGAAGCTGCGCCAGCACAAGTCCGAGACCGAGGCACACGCGGACCGCATGGAGCAGCGGCTGAGCGCGCTTGGCGCGTCACCGTCGATGATTCGCGAAGCCGGCGGCGTGCTCGGCGCGCTGATGAAGAGCGTGGTCGACATGGCGCGCACCGAGAAGGCCGGACGCAACGCGCGTGACGGCTACGCGACGGAGCACATGGAGATCGCCGCGTACGAGCTCCTCGAGAGGATTGCGATCATCGCCGGCGACGAGGAGACGGCCGAAGCCGCCCGTCTCAACCGCAAGGACGAGGAGCGGATGGCAAGCGAGATCGAAGCGAACTGGGACAAGTTCGCCGAGCTGTCTTTGAGAGAGGAGGGAATCGCGGTCTGAGCGAGGTGGCGGGGCGGGGGCTCGGCCTCCGCGCGCCTCAGCGTCAGTTGAGCCAGGGTTGCAGGAATGCCTCGATGTCGCGGCAACCGCGGGGCTTCTCGAGCCTTCCCCGCACCTGCTTGCCCTCGACGACGATCAGCGTCGGGAGCGTCTCGACTTCGAAGCGTTCGACGAGGTCGGGGCGCTCCTCCCGTGCAACCCGGTAGAGCTTGAATGTCTCGTGGTTTCGGCGCCGTTGCAGGACTTGAGCGAGAAAACCCTCCGCACGTCGGCACGAGCCCGACTGCGTCGAGTGAAAGAACACGAGGCCCGGCTTCGCCGCCTTCGCCAGCGGAGCGTGGAGCGTCGTTGCAACAGACGTCACGTTTCTCCCTCCTCTCAGTTGTCAAAGAGCCCGGTCCTATTCGAAAGCCCGGTCCGAACTTGTTTTCGGGCTTTCCCGCATAGGTTCCTATCAAAACCTCATGATTCCATGGCAGCCGCACCGCCTCTAAGCTGACGCAGGCGTGAAGCGTGTCGCCGTCACCGGTCTCGGCGCCGTCACGCCGCTTGGCAACAGCGCTCCAGCCACATGGGCTTCGGCAGTCGAGGGCACGAGCGGCATCGACTGGATCAGGGCGTTCGACGCGAGCGACTTCCCCGTCCGCGTCGCCGCCGAGGTGAAGGACTTCGATCCGACCTCCGTCGCGTCGCCGAAGGAGGCTAGGCGTCTCGACCGCAACGTGCTGCTCGCGCTCGGCGCGGCGACGGAGGCGTTCACGGATGCGGGGCTGAACGGCTTCGACCCGACGCGCGTCGGGATCGTGCTCGGCTCGGCGATCGGCGGCTTTCTCGGAGTCATGGAGCAGGCCGAGGTGCTCCGCGAGCGCGGCGCCTCTCGTGTCTCGCCGCACTTCCTGCCGAACGTCCTCGTCGACTCCGCCAGCGGGCAGGTCGCGATCTCGCTCGGCATTCGCGGTCCGAACTACGCCGTGGTCTCTGCATGCGCAACCGGATCGCACGCGATCGGCGAGGGTGCGGAGCTGATCAAGCGCGGCGACGCCGACGCGGTGCTCGCCGGCGGCACCGAGGCGTGCATGCACCCGCTGATCCTCGCCGGCTTTTGCGCGATGCGCGGGCTCGCGCCCGAGGACGAGCACCCGCCGCGCGCTTCGCGGCCTTTCGACGCCACTCGCGCCGGCTTCGTCATGGGGGAGGGCGCGTGCGTGCTGCTGCTCGAGGACTACGACCGCGCGCGGTCGCGCGGAGCGGACATCTACGCGGAGGTCCTCGGCTACGGCGCCTCGAACGACGCGCACCACATGGCGCAGCCGGATCCTGAGTTCGTCGGCGTCGCCGAGATGATGGAGGCTGCGCTCCGGCGCGCGAACGTCGAGCCGCAGCAGGTCGGCTACGTGAACGCGCACGGGACATCGACGCCTCTCGGCGACGCAGCCGAGACGCGCGCGCTGAAGCAAGTGTTCGGCGATCACGCGTACCGGCTGGCCGTCTCGTCGACGAAGTCGATGACCGGCCACTGCTTCGGCGCCGCCGGCGCGATCGAGGCGATGATGTGCGTTCTCGCGCTGAGGGAGGGCATCATCCCGCCGACGATCAACTACGTGCACCCCGATCCCGAGTGCGACCTCGACTACGTCCCGAACGAGGCGCGGCGCGTCCAGGTCGACGTCGCGCTGTCGAATGCAATGGGCTTGGGCGGGCACAACGGGTGCGTGCTGCTCGGGCGGGTGGAGGGCGCGTGATCGTCGACGCGAACGTCGAGCGGTACGCCGAGGAGCACACGACGCCGGCGGGCGACCTGTTCGACCGGCTCGCGACCGAGACGCGCGAGAAGACCGAGATCCCGCAGATGATGGTCGGCCGGATCGAGGGCAAGTTCCTCGAGTTCCTTGTCCGCACGACCCGGGCGGAGCAGGTCCTCGAGCTGGGGACGTTCACCGGCTACTCGTCGATTTCGATGGCGCGCGGCCTCACCGGAACCGGCCGCGTGATCTCGTGCGACGTCAACCCCGACACGACCGCGATCGCCCGGCGCTATGCGGAGGAGGCCGGCGTCGACGATCGCATCGAGTACCGGCTCGGTCCGGCGCTCGACGCGGTTGGGTCGCTCGACGGTCCGTTCGACCTGATCTTCATCGACGCGGACAAGGCCAACTACGTCAACTACTACGAGGCGCTGCTGCCGAAGCTCGCTGCGAACGGCCTGATGATCGTCGACAACACGCTCTGGTCGGGGCGGGTTGCGGACGAACGAGACGGCGACGAGTCGACGGAGGCGATCCGCCGGCTCAACGACCGGGTACGCGACGACGACCGCGTCGAGTGCGTGCTCCTGACCGTTCGGGACGGCATGTTGCTCGTCAGACGTGTCTGAATGCGGTTGGTCTAGTCAGACCGGTCAGACCAGCTCGACTCGACCAACCGTCTGAAGAAGCGCTCGCCGCGGTGGACGCCGGCTACTCGGGCTCTGTCGAAACGTACGAGTGCTCGCGATAGACGAGCGCCGGACCGGGATCGCCCTCTTCGGCCGCGACCACCTCGCCGACGAAGAACGTGTGGTCGCCGACGGGGTGCTCGGCCGCGACCCGGCATTCGAGCCAGCCGAGCGCGCCTTCGAGCAGGGGCACGTCCGTTCGGGACGCGCGGAGCTCGACCCGAGACCACAGTGCAATCGGCGGGACTCCTCGCGCGAAATGCGCCGCGACGGCGTCCTGGTCTCCGCGCAGGATCGAGACGCCGAACACGCGGGCGGCGCGAACCAGCTCGTGGAGCGCGAGGTCGCGCCCGATCGAGATTCCGACGAGCGGAGGCTCGAGCGACAGCGAGACGAGGGAGCCGACGGTCACACCGATGCTGTTTCCGTCGACACTCGTCGTCACGACGCTCACGCCCGACGGGTAGAGCCGCATCAGCGAACGAAGGTCAAAGCCACTCGGCACGCGCCCACTCTCGCGCACGCGCGCGCTCGCGTGCCGGCTAAGGAACGACGAGGCGGAGCGCGTCGAGCTTCGCGCCTTCGATCCGGCGCGGCGTGGTCAGGTCGTGCGACCACCGCGGCCATGCGTACTTGGTCGTGCCGTGCAGCTCGCAGCCGACGTTGCACGCGAGGCGAACCCGGGCGGCGTCGGCGCTGAAGAGACCGCGCGCGCCGAGGATCCCGCGGACGCGGCCCGCGCCGTGCCGCCTGCGGACGAGCTCGAAGAGCGACCAGTCCTCGATGCCGTCGCGGATCTGCTCCAGCCGCGCGCTCGCGACGGGGGCGCCTGCGCCCGGATACGCGAGCACGTGCTGGCCGTCCTGCGCGAGCGAACGCATGGGGTCGCCGCCGTTGTACGACGTCACGCCGTCGGTATAGAAGACTCCGCGGCTCCGCTCGAGCGCGTTCCAGAGCAAGAACATGCGCGAGTTCGACAGCGGCTCGGTCGCGGCGAACCCCGGCGACCCCGGCACGCCGGTGTAGGTGTAGCTCCAGATCGTCTTGCCCCGACTGCGGGCCGCGGAGATCAGCCGGAAGTGGCGGCGTTCGTTGGCTCGACCGCGGCCGCCTGTGAACGTGCCGTACCAGCGACGCGCGAGCGGCACCCAGATATCGATGTCGTCGCCGCCTCGTGAGTCCCACAGTGAACGGTTCGCGGGCGACGGATTCATCGTCAGCGCGGAAAGCACGCCCGGGAAACAACGGTGTGCGGCGGCGGCCTGGCGCGCGAGCAATCCCTGATGCGTCGCCCCCGGCTCGTCGAAGGCGAACACGTACGGCGTCGTCGCAGCAGTCCAGCCGTGGCTCCGCCAGAACGAGTGCACCGACCGCAGGTAGCCGCACCAGGTCTCGGGCCGGTAGGGGCTGAGACCGCCGGCGTAGTTCGCGGGGGAGGCGCGCTGGCTCGAGATCGGGACTCGCATCGCGGGAAACGCACCGCCGGCAGCCGCGACCTGCCCCGCCATCCTGCCCGCGGAGTTGAGCCACCAGCGCGTGCTCGAGAGGTAGCCGCGAGGCGAGTTCGGCTCTCCGAACCCGTACGACGCCGGTGAGATGCGGTGGTCGGCGAGGAAGCGGAAGAACGTTTCGTTCGCCTCGACGGCGTCGTCGTCCGTCGGCAGGCCGTAGAGCTCGTCCACTTTGTTCACGTACGACTGCGCGCTGACGAAGAACGAGGCGTTCAGGTTCCCGGTTCGCGCGCGGAACGGTGGGATCGAGACGTCGAAGACGCGAAGTCGGAGCGGCACCCTCGTGGAGCGTCCGTTCGCGTCGACGACGATTGTCGCCGCGTATATCCCCGGACGCGTCTCGGGCGGCACCGACACCTCGACCCAGAGCGGCTGGTTGTGCTCCTCGGCCGCTCGTTGAGCGCCCGTCCACGGCAGGAGCGCGTCCGGGACGCGGCGCGTGCCGACCTGGACGTAGTGCGCCCACAGCAGCCGGACCGGGAGCGGCTCGAGCGACTGCGACTCGATGCGGGCAGAAACGGTGGCCGCGCCGGTGACCACGATCTGCGCGTGCTCGGTCTCGCCGCGCGCGGCGTTGAGCCGGATCGATTTCGCCGCCGCGGGCGGCAAGGGCCCTGAAGGGAAGATCGTCTGCGACGAGGCGTACGGGACGACGGCCGCGCGCGCCGCGGGTGTGAGCGCGAGCGCGAGCACGAAGACGAGCGTCAGGCGAGACAAGTCAACTGGCCATAGCGGGGTCTAGGCGAAGGGGGTGCCGGCACCGTTTCGTCTTCTGTATCGGCTCCGACGCGGCAGAACTGTACGACAGCCGCGAACGCGCGTCTACGCCGATTTCGGTGGTGCGCTACTGCCGGTCGCGGCGACTGACGGCGCCGCCGCGCGTGAACAGGAGCCCGGAGGCGATCATCGACGCGCCCAGGCCGAGATGCAGCCAGTTGTCCGCAGTGTCGCTGGGGATCCAGTCGGCGCCTCCGACGATCCCGAGCAGCCACAGCGCGACGAACACGATTCCCCCGCCGACGAGGAAGCTGCGCGCGTTGTCGGGTTTCCGCGCAGCCACGATCCCGACGACACCCGCGATCGCATGGATCAGGTTGTGGAGGACGCTGGTCTGGAAGACGCCGAGGACTTGCGCCTGCGACTCATCGCCGGCGAACTTCATTTCGTCCC
>Ga0126307_10002379_pt1 | contig 12675 bp, 14 predicted proteins | sample Plot28_FD_89955 | JGI IMG/M metagenome (GOLD analysis project Ga0126307, IMG submission 89955) | Serpentine soil microbial communities from UC McLaughlin Reserve, CA, USA - Plot28 | ecosystem: Environmental > Terrestrial > Soil > Grasslands | place: USA: UC McLaughlin Reserve, Lake County...
CGCGCCGCCGATCTGCTGCGACGTGTTGATCAGCCCCGATGCCAGCCCTGCCTCGGCCGGCTGCACACCGGCGAGCGCCGCGATCGAGATCGGCACGAACGAGAAGCCCATCCCGATCGAGATCAGTAGGAACCCGGGCAGGAGGTCGGAGACGTATGAGCCGCCGACGGAGATCTGCGTGAAGTACAGGAGCCCGACGGAGAGGAATCCCATCCCGGCGACCAGCACCGGTTTCACGCCGACGCGTGTCACGAGCTGCGCGGCCAGCGCCGACCAGACGATCGCGGTCCCGGCAACGGCGAGGTACGCGACCCCGGTCTTCATCGCCGAGTACTCGAGCACCTGCTGCATGTACAGCGTCAGCATCAGGAACATCGAGAAGAGCGCCGTGCCGAGGATCAGCCCGGCGATGTTCGCGCCGACAAGCGTGCGCAGCCGGAAGATCGAGAACGGCATCAGCGGCTCCGCAGTACGCGACTCCCAGGCGACGAATGCGCCGAGGAGTGCGACCGCGGCGGCGAAGAGGCCGACCGTCTCGATCGACGTCCACCCGTAGCCATTGGCCTGCGTGATCGCGTAGACGAGCGTGACGAGTCCGCCCGTGACGAGCGTCGCGCCGGGGACGTCGAAGGTCTTCGCGCGCGCGTCGCGGCTCTCCGTGAGCAAGATCGGCGCGAGAATGAAGCCAAGTACGCCGATCGGCACGTTCACGAAGAAGATCCACTCCCAGCTCAACGCGTCGGTGAGCACGCCGCCGAGCAACACGCCCGCGACGGCGCCGAACGCTCCTACCGCGCCCCAGGCGCCGAGCGCGCTGTTGCGCTCCTTGCCTTCTGTGAACGTGGTGGTGAGGATCGAAAGCGCCGCCGGCGTGATCAGCGCCGCACCGAGGCCCTGAAGGGCCCGCGCGCCGATGAGCGCGCCCTCGCTCCAGGCGAACCCTGAGAGGAGCGACGCGAGGGTGAAGATGACAATGCCGACGAGGAAGATCCGCCGCCGGCCGAGCAGGTCGGCCGTGCGCCCGCCGAGCAGGAGGAACCCTCCGAAGAACAGCGCGTACGCGCTGACGACCCACTGCAGGTTCTCCTGCGAGAACCCGAGGTCGGTCTGGATGGACGGAAGAGCGACGTTCACGATCGCGATGTCGAGCACGACCATGAACTGAACGCCGAGGAGTAGCGCGAGTGCCAGCCACTTCCGTCGTGCTGTTGCGATCATGGTGAAGTTCCTTTCACTCGTGTACTTGAAGGTTGCGACCTTACAGCAGACACTTTCAAAATGCAAGCATAATCTTGCGTTCGGCAAGTAGATGCGCTAGGATCCGCAGCAATGAAGCGATTCGACCAGTACTGTCCGATCGCTCACGCTCTCTCGCTCGTCGGCGAGCGCTGGTCGCTCCTGGTTGTCCGTGAGCTGCTCCACGGCCCGAAGCGGTACACGGATCTCGCCCACGGCCTCCCCGGGATCGGCACCAACATCCTCGCGGCGCGGCTGCGAGACCTGGAGGGCGCGGGCGTGATCGAGAAGCGGAAGCTGCCGCCCCCGACGCCGGTCACCGTCTACGAGTTGACGGAGTACGGCAAGGGGCTGAACGAGGCGATGTACGCGCTCGCGCGGTGGGGCGCTCGCACGCTCGGCCCCCCGAAAGAGGACGACGAGCTCTACCCGGAGTGGGGCGTCAACGCGCTGCCGGCGCTCTTCAACCACGAAGTCGCGCGTGGGCTGACCGAGACCTACGTGCTCAGGATCGACGGCGACGCGTTCACGGCGCGAATCGTCGACGGTGAGCTCGAGGCGAACGTCGGCGCCGCCGACGACGCCGATCTCGTCCTCGACACCGATATGGAGACGTTCTTCCGCCTCGCGCTCGGCGAGCTCGACCCGCGCGAAGCGGTCGTGCGTGACTGCGCGCGCATCGAGGGAGACATCGCGACGCTCAAGCGCTGCTTCCGCGTGCTGAGCCTCGCGCCGCGCGTCAACGCCGTGGCGTAACCCGCAGCGCGTTCTGCCGCTGGGCGCTCCCGCGAATCGCGCGGCATGATCATTCGCAGCGGCGCTTGAAGCGAGCGACCGCCTGTCGTTCGACTCGCGGCGTCGCGGCGTTGCGCCGCGTCAAATCAGCCCCCATAGAATCGGCGCGCGTTGCGAGACGGGGACGTCCGCACGGCCTGCATTTGATGAGGACGGGCCGATGCTCGATCTCCTGAAGGGATTCCACCAAGTGCCGCTCGGCATTCCCAAGCGTGCGCCGGATCGCCCTGATCCTGAGCGGCTCGATGAGAGGTTCGCGCGCTTTCTCAAGTTGGCGGCGTAGACCGTTGTGCCATTGCGCGGTCCGGAGCCTTAGGGTTGACGACGAGGAAGATCGACGGCAGACCCTCCCGGCCGCGGCTCGTTTCGGGGGTCAATCGAGCTAACCGCGCACGCGAGCGCGACGATCGCGAACGCGGCTAGCCCAACAGCACCGAGCGGCCCGCACGGCGTGTTGCTCGAAGGTCGCGGTCTGGGGATGCGCGACGCGGGCGAGCCTCTCGGGGTCTCGCATCAGCGCGCGCGCAGCAGCTCGTCCGCCGCGTGAGTCGCGTCACCGCCGCTGCCGCCTCCGGACGGTCGAGGCATAGCGGAGCTGCTTTCGAGCGGCGGCGCAGTACGAGTCGACCGACTCCGCCGCGTCCTCGAGTTCCTGCGCCTCCGCGGACAGGCGCGGCGTCGCGAACGGCGACGACGCGACGCTCTGAGCCGCGAGCCGAAGCGCCCCCTGCGCTCCGGCGACGTCGCCGGCGTCGGCGAGCCGAATCGCCTCGTCGCGCGCGCGAGCGGCCCTGAGCACGAGCACCTCCTCGTGCACCTCGGCGTCAGGGCCCGCGGCTGCGGCCTCCGTCGCAGACACCGCATTGACGACGATCGGGAGCGTCAGCACGTGCTCGGCCACCTCGTCGCCGACGGCGACGTACCGCACGACGAGCTCCGCGATCGCCTCGACGCCGAGCTCCGCGAGCCGCGGCACGTGCAGCGCGAGGACGATCCGGCGGCGGTCGCCGGCGTAGGCGTCACCGACCTGCAGCTGCACTCCGCCTGACACGCGCACGACTGGGTACTCGTTGAGCACGCCGAGAAACTCGACGTCGGATCGCGGCCGGATCTCGACGCTGACGTTCTGCGCCGCGAGCTGCGTCAGCCCCTCGAGCTCCTGCGCGAAGATCGCGGGGGCCGCGTCCGGGGACTCCGCGTAGTGCGCGTTCCCGCCGCCCGCGTCCGCCATCTGCGTCAGCAGGTCCTCGTCGAAACCGAGGCCGAACCCGATCGTTGTCGTGCCGATTCCGTCGCGCGCGGTCTGCTGCGCGAGGCCGACGAGCGTGTCGCGGTCGGTGATGCCGACGTTCGCGAGGCCGTCCGTGAGCAGGAGCACCTTGCGCGGCAGCATCGTGCCGACGCCGCGGAGCTGCTCGACGCCCTTCAGCCAGCCGCCGGAGAGGTTGGTCGAGCCGCCGGGTTCGATGTGCGCGAGCGCGTGCATGGCGTGGTCGCGCGGCGCGCCGAGCGGGGCCAGCAGCCGCACCTGGTCGTCGTAGTCGACGAGCGCGAGCTGGTCCCGGTCGTGCAGCCGCGAGACGAGCCATGCGGCGGAGCGCTTGGCGACCTCGAGCTTCGGCCCCTGCATCGAGCCGGACCGGTCGATGACGAGCGCCAGCCGCAGCGGCGGCCGCTCGTCGAGTTCGTCGGGCTCGGGGGCAACGAGCTCGAGCATCGCGTGCACGTCCTGCTCGGTCTCGAGCGCCACGAGCGAGTGGTCGAGGCGAATGTTTGCGTCCATGTCAAGGAGTCAGCACCGACGGCGATTTTTCTTACGCGGCAGTCCGGCGAGAGTTCTACGGAACCCTCTTCACCAGCGACAAATCGATGCCGGCGGCGCAGAGCGAAAACCGGCGCCTACGTCGACGTCCTCAACGGCGTCTTGACGTGGCACCGTGAAGACAAGCGCCTCGCCGGCCGGAATCGCCGTGGATCCCACAAGTCTTCGCACGCGACGCAACCGACGCCGTAAGAACCTGTCGTTGTTGGACTGACTCCGATGCATGACCGCGATCACAGATCTTCCGCAGCTTCCGTTCGAGCCGGCGCCGCCGCGCTCGTTCCGGAGCCTCACGCTCATCCCGCTGTTCCCGCACGACGAGCCGTCGCTCGACTACGTCGGGCTGTCGCACGCTCTCGCCGACGGCCTACTCCTCACCGAGGTCGACGCCGACGGCGCCGTCGAGACGCTACTCGTCGAGAACCCGCTCGAGACCCTCGTCCTCCTCTACGAGGGCGAGGAGCTCGTGGGGGCGAAGCAGAACCGCATCCTCGACCGGACGCTTCTCGTCGACGCGCGCTCGCGCCTGCCCGTGCCGGTGTCCTGCGTCGAGCGCGGCCGCTGGTCGTACCGCACGCGAGCGTTCGCCGAGGCGCCGCGCGCGGCGTATCCCGAACTCCGCCGCATGAAGCACGAAGGCGGCGGCCAGTCGTTGACGTGGGCGAACGTCGCCGCGAAGGCATCACGTCTGAATGCGGAGTCGCCGACCGAGGCCGCCGAGGAGCTGTACGTCTCGCGCCATCCGGTGCTGGACGAGTACGCGGAGGCGCTTCCGCTCGCAGAGGGACAGTCCGGTGTCGTCGTCGCGCTGGGCGGCGTCGCGTTCTGCCTCGACTACGTCAGCCGTCCTGAGGTGTTCGCGCGCCTGTACCCGAAGCTGCTCGCCGGCTACGCGCTCGACGCGATCGAGCGTCCGGACGAGAGCGTGCCGGCGCGAGTGGACGAGTTCGTGCGCCACGTGGAAGCGGCGACACGCGAGCCGCATCCGCCGGTGGGCGTGGGGGAGGCGCACCGCTTCGCGTCGCCGAGCGTCGTCGGCAGCGAGCTCGCCGCCGGCAGCGAGCTCGTCACCGTATCCGCGTTCTCGCGGAGTGCGTAGTCGACAAGCGGAGGTCTAACGGAGCGAGCCCCTCGGGGCGAGCCAGCGCATCGGCTGGCTCGTGACCTCCTGGATGCGTTCGAAATGGCTGTCGTAGTGCAACAGATCGACGCCAGCCGCCTCCGCCGCTGCGGCGATCAGGAGGTCGGCCGGACGAATCCCCTTGTGGTAGTCCGTCTTCAGTTCAGCAAGCTGCGCCTGAACTTCCATCGCGCGTCGCCACTCGCGCTCCGCGATCGGACACGTATCGAGCGCTTCGAGATCGCGCGCCCGCTGCGCATGCTGGCTGCTATGAACGCCCTCGAGCAGCTCGAGGCGCACTTGATCGCACGTGGCGATGTCGCCCGCGGCGAGCCGTTCGTCGAACCACTCTCTGAGAGCTGGGTACGCCTTCCTGTTCGACCAAATCCAAGACGTCGAGTCGGCGAGCAGCATCTACTCCGCGCCGCCGAGCCGTGGCCCACGCAGCTGGTCGAGGTCTGCAGCCGTTAGCTCGACGTCCCACTGGATGAGGTTCTTCAGCCGCGCGCGGCGAACGACGTCCTCGAGTGCCGCCCTGACGGTTCCGGTGGGACCTGCGGTGCCGAGCGCTGTCCCGGCCTCGCGCAGGAGCTCCTCGTCGAGGTACAGCGACGTGTGCCTTGCCATATCGACGACCGTAGCACACAATCTCAGCGCCAGAACAGCTTATGTTCTGAGTCTATTCACGGCGTATACAGACGTGGCTGTCACCGACGCTTCACGCGGTAATCGATGAACGTCGCGTACTGCGACTGCCGCACGCCCAGGTGCTCCAGGTCGAGCGACTGTGTGAACCCGTCGAACAGCTGCTTGCCGCCGCCGAGGACGACCGGCGCGACGATGATCGTCAGCTCGTCGACGAGCCCGGCCTCCAGCGCCTGGCGGATGACGTCGGCGCCGCCCATGACGTGGACGTTCTTCCCGCCGGCTGCTTCGCGCGCTCGCTCGACGGCCTCCGTCACCCCAGACACGAACGTGAACGCGCCGCCCGGCGGCTCCTCCTCGGGCCGGTGCGTGACGATGAAGAAGGGCAGCCCCCACGGGTTCTCGTCGCCCCAGTGCCCTGCGGCCTCGTACGTCCAGCGTCCGCCGACGACGGCACCCGCGCTGGAGATCCCCTTCTTCAGCCACGCGGCGTCCTCGCCGCTCGCCTCGCCTGTCGGTCCGCTCTCGTATGTCCACGGCCCGCCGAACACCCAGTAGTGCAGCCGTTCGCCGCCCTCGCCGAGGCCCTTGCCCGGGCCGTCATTGGGGCCTGCGACGTAGCCGTCGACCGATGTCGTGATGCCTGCGAGAACCTTCGTCATCGGAAGTCACCTCTCGTCGTCGTGGATGCAGTTCCGGCAAAGAAGACCGTCCGCGCGGCGAAGACTCATCGGCCCATGGGGGCCCTCTAGTTGCCGATGCGGCCGGGGCGGAGGGGACGGGCGTGCGCGCTGACCTTCTCGAACGCGCGGGTGAGCGCTCTGATGTCGGTGTCCGTCAGGTGGCGGGAGAAGTGCTGTTCGATCCCGCGCCGGTGGTGGCGGCGGGCTTGCTCCATCGTCGTGCGGCCCTGGTCGGTGAGGACGACGAGGATCGAGCGGCGGTCGGACTCCGGGCGGACGCGGCGGACGAGGCCGGCCTCTTCCATCCGGTCGACGACGCGCGTGAAGCCGCTCTTGCTGTAGAGAATCCGGTCCGCGAGCTCGTTCATGCGCACGCCCTCCGGCGCCTCCTCGAGCTTGACGAGGACGTCGTACCAGCGCTGCGGAATCCCCGCATCGCGCTCGAGTTCGGCGTCGAGCACGTCGACCAGTGCGAGCGCACTCTCGAGGTAGAGCCGCCAGGCACGCAGGCGCTCGGCGGAGGGGCTTGACAACGACCGTTGCTCCTGAGATAGTCCTCTGTGCAACTGTTCACTCATCGACTGTTGCAGATCATATCAGTGCCGACGAGAGGAGCAAGACGATGAGCGTGGTTTCAGCAAAGCGCGCCACAGAGGGCTACCTGCTCGGCAAGGGCGAGGGCGAGGCGTACTGGCTGCTCGGGATGCTCGAGATCGTGAAGATCAGCGGCGCCGACACGAACGGCGAGTACGGGCTGATCGAGGTCACCGTCCGCGCCGGCGAGGGCTCGCCCTGGCATGTCCACCCCGACGAGGACGAGTGGTTCTTCGTGCTCGAGGGGGAGTTCACCGTCTACGTCGGCGAGCAGCGCCTCTCGCTCTCGCCGGGATCGTTCGCGTTCGGCCCCAAGGGAGTCCCGCACACGTTCATCGGCGAGACGGACGGGGCGAAGGCGCTGATCGGCTTCCAGCCGTTCCACTTCGAAGGGTTCCTGCACGAGGTCGGCGAACCGGCGGCCGAGCGGGTGCTGCCGCCGCCGCTCGAGGCTCACCCGGACATGGGGCGGCTGCTCCCGATCGCGGCGCGCAACGGGATGGAGATCCTCGGGCCTCCCGGTCCGCCTCCCGCGCAGTAGCCACTTACATCGACTCGCGGTGCGCCTGCCCCCGCGACGGGTGGGCGCGGACCCCGCGACGCACGCTGGAGCCCGCTCGAACTATTGCTTGGCAGGGAGCGAGCGGGCATACGCAGCGCCGCGTTCGACCCACTTCTTCAGATCCGCCTTCGTGCGAACGTCATCCGCGTCGACGCGTAGCCATCCCTTCATTCCGCGGCCACGCATCTCCATGATGCGAGCATTCGTCGTTGCGACGAGCGCATCCGAGTCCGCCGGGTCGACGCGCACGAGGATTCCGCCTTGCCCGCTCACTGCGACGGCCATGTTCCCGCCGATGAGGAACGCGAGCCCACCGAACATCTTCTGCTCGGTGAGACCGGATTCGGTGCCGATGAGCTCGCGTATGCGATCCGCGAGCTCCTCGTCGTAGGCCACGGCCACGATCGTACGTGCGGCGTAAGATCCGCGACCTTCGGCCGTGACTAATGAGAGGTCAATGCTCGATGTCCGAGACGCCGAAGATGCGCTGAACGTCCAGACCGGTGACTTCGCCGCCCTCCTCGCGCCATACCTCGAGATCATCCACCAGCGCTGCCTCATCGCCGTCCGCGACGGCCAGGGCGAGGACGTCGCCCAGAACGTCTACCTGCGGCTGCTCAGGGAGCATCAGGCGGGGAGGCGGTACCGCGTCCCGTACCGGGTCGTCGTGCACAAGGTCGTGGAGTGGACGATCAAGGCGCACTTCCAGGGCCTGCCGGCGGACGTCCCGCTCCCCGACGACTTCGAGCTCGCCGGCTACGAGGGCGGCGTCGGCGAGGTCGACGACGAGGACGAGCTTGCGCAGTGGTTCGCGAATCTGCCCGCGGGCGAGCGGCGCGTCTGCGAGCTCCGCTACCTGCACGGGCTCGAGCCGGACGAGATCGCAGGGGAACTCGGGATGACGCGGAACGCCGTCGACCAGCGCCTGTTCCACGCGCGCAAGCGCCTGAGGGAGATCATCGGTGGCGGTTGACGTAACCGAGCTGTTCGAGGAGTGGGCGGCGCGCCTCGCGCGCGACGAGCGCCCCGACCCGAACGAGTACATCGACCGCGCCGGGCCGCAAGGGGAGGAGCTGGCGCGGATGATGGACCGCTACCTGCGTGCGAGCCGCCCGCCGCAGCCGACGGAGGAGACGGTCGAGCTCGTGCGCGCGTGGGCGGCGAGCGAGCCGCCGCTGGTCGCGCTGCGCGCGCGCCAGGGGGTGAAACGAGACTCGGTTGTGGATGCGGTGATGCGCGCGTTCGGCCTGCCGGAGGAGAAGCGCGTAAAGGTCAAGCGGTACTACGAGGAGCTCGAGGCGGGAATGCTGGATCCGCGGCAGCTCGCAACGGAACTCGTGGAGGTGCTGGCGCAGGCACTGCGGACGCGTCCGACCCAGCTGTTCGTCCTCCGGCCGCGGCCGTCTCAACTGCCACCAGCGCCCGCGATGTATCGCTTGAGCGATCCGAGCGTGGCAGTAGCCGCGAGCGTGCGCGCGGCGCGCGAACCCGAGCCCGCGGACGAGGTCGATCGGATCTTTGGCACGGCCGGCGACGTTGCACCCGGGTTGTAGGTCGATTGGCCGGTCGCGGTGGGTCCGGATCCCATTGCTGTCCCACAACCGTTGGCGCCGGAGTGATTTCGCCAGCTCCCTTGGCGGAGAATCCGGTGGGTGACAGACTCGGGCGACCTTGGCTAACAAATCCCTCCGGCCGGGGCTGCATGAGGCGCTGCTGACGCGCAGGCTCGAGGAGCTGCTCACTCAGTTTGAGGACGGAGCGCTTGTCGCCGAGGTGGACGCGCTTCGCGACGCCGAGGCTTCAGACCGCGTCTCACGTCACCTGGCTGGGATCGTCGCGAGAGCGATCGACAGAGCGCCAGAAGGGCGACGAAGCGATGAGGCAATGCGAATCGCGGCCGAGCTAATCCGTCGCCTTCGGCTCCTTCTCGATGGAAAGCCTGATCTCGACGGTGACGAACTCCTCGATCCTGCGCGTGTGTTAATCGCGCTACTGCGACGTCTCCCCGATGGGCGACCAGAAGCAATCGAGCGTCCGCTCACGCCGCTGCTCGACACGACCATCTTCACGAACGCGCCCGGCGAGCCTGCTGTCGGGCACGAGCTACGAGCCGAGGTTCCGTCGGCCGACGCGATCGATGTTGTCATGGCGTTCGTCCGCTGGAGCGGTGTGCGCCCGCTCACAGACGCGCTTCGGCGGCACTGCGAGGCGGGCAGGCCGTTGCGACTCCTGACGACGACGTACACGAACAGCACTGAGCAGCGCGCTCTCGATGAGCTGCAGCGGCTCGGAGCGCAGATCAAAGTGTCGTACGACACCTCGTCAACGCGGCTCCACGCGAAGGCATGGATCTTCCACCGCGAGAGCGGCTACTCGACCGCTTACATCGGCTCGTCAAATCTCACGCACTCGGCGCAAGTGCTCGGGCTCGAATGGAACGTCCGCGTCTCCGCGGTGCGCAATCTGGACGCGGTCGCGAAGATGGCGGCGGTCTTCACCAGCTACTGGGAAAGCAAGGACTTCAGCGCGTACGAGGCGGCGGAGTTCGCGCGGCGAGCGGAGGCGCTCGAGACCGGGGACGACACGCTGCTCAGTCCCATCGAGCTCGAGCTTCGCCCCTTTCAGGAAGCGCTGCTCGAGCACGTCGTCCTTGCCCGCCACCAGGGCCACCATCGCAACCTGCTCGTGGCGGCCACCGGCACCGGCAAGACAGTGATCGCGGCTGTCGATTACGCGCGTCTTCGAGCGCAGCTCGGACGCAGCCGCCTCCTGTTCGTCGCGCACCGTGAGGAGATCCTCGACCAGAGCCGTGCGACGTTTCGGTACGCGTTGCGCGACGGTGCCTTCGGTGAGAAGTGGGTCGGCGGCCAGCGGCCGTCACGGTTCGAGCACGTCTTCGCGTCGATCCAGAGCCTGAACAGCGCCGATGTCCGGAACATCGACCCGGCGCACTTCGACGTCGTGATCGTGGACGAGTTCCACCACGCGGCGGCGCCGTCCTACGAAACGCTCCTCGAGCATCTGAAGCCGGTCGAGCTGCTCGGTCTGACGGCGACTCCCGAGCGCGCAGACGGCCTCGACGTGCTCCGCCACTTCGACGGCCGGATCGCGGCTGAGCTGCGGTTGTGGGACGCGATCGACCAGGAGTACCTCTCGCCCTTCGCGTACTTCGGCGTCCACGACGGGCTCGACCTGCGTCGCGTCCCGTGGCGCCGCGGCCAGGGTTACGACACCACGGAGCTCGAGAACGTCTTCACGGCGGATCACGCGTGGGCGCATCTGGTCGTCGAGGAGATCCGGCGGAAGATCGCCGATCCCTCGAGCATGAGGGCGCTCGGCTACTGCGTCAGCGTCGGCCACGCCCGCTTCATGGCTAAGCGTTTCACGGAGGTCGGGTTGCCTGCGGTCGCCCTCTCGGCAGCGAGTCGTTCAGACGAGCGGCGGGCTGCGCTCCGCGACCTCTCCGACGGGAAGGTGCGCGTCGTCTTTACCGTCGACCTCTTCAACGAGGGCATCGACATACCGAGCGTCGACACGCTCCTGCTCCTCCGTCCGACCGACAGCCCCACCCTCTTCCTCCAGCAGCTTGGGCGGGGCCTGCGGAAGGCTGCCGGGAAGCGCGAGTGCACCGTCCTCGACTTTGTCGGGGCGCACCGCAAGGAGTTCCGCTTCGACAGACGCTTGCGCGCGCTGCTCGGTGGGTCGCGTGCCGATGTCGAGCGCCAGGTCCGCGACGGCTTTCCTTTCCTTCCCGCCGGCTGCAGCTTCCACCTGGACGCGGTCGCGAGAGACATCGTGCTTGGCAGCATCCGCGCCGCGATTCCGAGCACATGGCGCGAGCGGTGCGGGGAGCTTCATTCGCTCGGCGATGTCGGACTCCGTGAGTACCTCGAGAGCACCGGTCTCGATGTGGATGACATCTACGCCGGCGGCCACAGCTGGTCGGAAATGCGTCGAGACGCGGGTCTGGACGCCGCGCCGGCAGGACCCGCAGAGCCTGCGCTGCTACGCGCCGTCGGACGGCTGTTGCACGTCGACGACGACGAGCGACTCGAGGCCTACCCGCGGCTTCTCGCCGGCGACCGGCCGCCATCGGTCGATGGCCTGAGCCCGCGCGAACAGCGGCTCGTCCGCATGCTCGTCTCGTCGCTTACGGGCTTGAGTGCGTCGTCGAGCTTCGACGAAGCGCTCGCGCAGGTCTGGGCGCATCCGCAAGTGCGCGCGGAGCTGATCGAGGTGCTCGGGTTGCTTCCGGACCGCGTCTCTCACCTCGACTACCCGCTTGGGCTGCCCGGCGTGCCGCTCGCTCTTCACTCTCGGTACACGCGCGCGGAGGTCCTCGCGGCGTTCGGCGTCGGCGAGGGCGCAAAGCCGCCCACCTGGCAAACGGGTGTGTGGTGGGAGCCCCGATCGCGGACTGACCTCTTCGCCTTCACACTCGACAAGAGCGTCGGCGGCTTCTCGCCGACCACCCGCTACCGCGACTACGCGATCAGCCCGGAGCTGATCCACTGGGAAAGCCAGTCCGCGACCGCTGCGCACAGCGCGACCGGGAAGAGGTACATCCAGCAGCGCGAGGACGGGACGAACGTCGCGCTGTTCGCCCGGCTGCGTACCACCGACCGCGCGTTCTGGTGTCTGGGGCGCGCGACGTATGTGAGCCACGAAGGCGACCGCCCGATTGCGTTCGTGTGGAAGCTCCAGCGCCGCCTGCCGGCGGAGCTCTATACGTCTTTCGCAGCCGCAGTCGCATAGCTGCGAAGAACGGTGCAGACCGACCGCCGCACGTCCTCTTCATCTCATCTGAACGACTTCGTAGAGCGCGAGCACCTCGCGGCGCTCGTAGGTCTCCAGCGCATCGGCGTAAAGCGCTGCAATCGCAACTTCGGGTGACTCGTTCTTTGCCACTTCTGACGGCTCCTGCGGGCGACTTCGCAGCGAAATCAATAAGCGGCGCTGTCATCGGTGCTGAGTTTCCTCAACTGAGCCGACGCTAGGCAGGCGACAGCGCGTGAGCGACGCGTCGGGCCAGTGTCATTAGATGTTCCGGCGCGAGCTCTCCGCCCGCTTGCAGGGGTTCGCCAAGCGCCTTCGCCCACCCGATCCAGACGTCTTCGAGCGCGAACGGCTTCGCGAAGAACGACCACTCCGCGTCGACGAAGCAGAGCGCCGTCCGAACCTCAACTCCGAATTCTTCGATCAGCGGCTGACTGAGGGC
>Ga0126307_10002380_pt1 | contig 12672 bp, 11 predicted proteins | sample Plot28_FD_89955 | JGI IMG/M metagenome (GOLD analysis project Ga0126307, IMG submission 89955) | Serpentine soil microbial communities from UC McLaughlin Reserve, CA, USA - Plot28 | ecosystem: Environmental > Terrestrial > Soil > Grasslands | place: USA: UC McLaughlin Reserve, Lake County...
ATTCGGCACCACCGGCTGATCGAGCTCTTCCTGGCGGAGGTGCTGGGCATGCCGTGGGACCGCGTGCACGCCGAAGCGGAGGTGCTCGAGCACCACATCTCCGAGGAGCTCGAAGAGCTGATCGCGGCGAAGCTCGGCGAGCCGGCGCGCGATCCGCACGGCGATCCGATTCCGGATCGCGATCTGGCGATCACGGCCGATGACTCGGTCCCCCTGGCCGAGCTCGAGGCCGGCGAGACGGGCGTGTTCGCCCGGGTCTCCGACAGCGACGCCTCGATGCTGCGCTACCTGGCCGAACAGGAGATTCGGCCGGGCGATCGCCTGGAGGTCCAGGGCCGCGAGCCATTCGGGGGCCCGTTGATGGTCGAGGCCGCGGGCCGTACCTATCCGCTCGGCCCCGAGCTCGCCGAGAGCATGCGTGTCCGCCGGGCGACCGGCGATGAATAAGCCCGATCTCAGGGTCACCGAGGAGGACGTCGGGCTCGTCGAGCCGGTCCCGGGCCGATCGTCTGGCGCTACGGCGGCGGACGGGACGGTCGAGTCGGCACTTCCGGGCGAGGCCGCCGTCGCTCGCGCCGCTCGGGCCTCGCTCGAGGGGCGCAGGCGCGGCGTGCCGAAGATCTGGCCCTTCCTGGGCCCGGCCTTCATCGCCGCCGTCGCCTACATCGACCCGGGTAACTTCGCCACCAACATCACCGGCGGCGCCAAGTTCGGCTACCTGCTGCTCTGGGTCGTGCTCGCGGCGAACCTGATCGCGATGGTCGTCCAGACACAGTCGGCCAAACTCGGCATCGCGACTGGGAAGAACCTGCCCGAGGCCTGCCGCACGCTCTTCTCGCGCCGGACCTCGATCGGGCTCTGGATTCAGGCCGAGATCGTGGCGATGTCGACCGACATCGCGGAGGTGGTGGGCGCCGCCTTGGCGCTCAACCTCCTCTTCGGGATGCCGCTCTTCCCGGCGGGTCTGGTCGCGGGCGCGATCGCCTTCGCGATCCTGGCGCTGCAGCAGCGCGGCTTCCGTCGCCTGGAGGCCGTGATCGCGGGCATGGTCGGGGTCGTCGTCGTTGGTTTCGCATTCGAGATCGTCAGCGTGAAGCCCGACGGGGGCGAGACGCTCAAGCATCTGGTCGTGCCCGGATTCGGGGGCACGGAGAGCGTGTTGCTCGCCACCGGAATCATCGGCGCGACCGTCATGCCCCACGTCATCTACCTGCACTCGGCGCTCACCCAGCGCCGAGTGGTGGGCCGCAACGAGCGCGAGAAGCGGCAGATCCTCCGGTTCGAGCGCATCGACGTGGTCATCGCGATGGCGCTCGCCGGCGTCGTGAACATCTCGATGATGGCGATGGCGGCGGGCCTTTTCCACACCGGGGGGCTGACCGAGGTCGAGACCATCGAGGGCGCCTACGACGGGCTCCGCGACCTGCTCTCATCGAACGCGGCTGTTGTCTTCGGCATCGCGCTGCTGGCCTCCGGTCTCGCCTCCTCCTCGGTGGGCACGATGTCCGGGCAGGTCGTGATGCAGGGCTTCATCCAGCGCCGGATCCCGATCTTCCTGCGCCGCGCCATCACCCTCGCTCCGGCGCTGGTCGTCCTAGGGGTCGGCCTGCCACCGACCGATGCCCTGGTGATCAGCCAGGTCGTGCTCTCCTTCGGCATCCCGTTCGCCCTGGTGCCGCTGCTGATCATCTGCGCGAAGCCCGAGCTGATGGGCTCGCTGGTCGGTCCGCGCTGGCTGACCGCGATCGCGGGCACGCTCGCCGGACTGATCATCGCGCTCAACGTCTTCCTGTTGGAGCAGCTCTTCTTGGGGTAGCTAGGGTTCGGGCATGCCCCTCGCCGAGGACTTCCAGGAGGTCGTCGATTCGCTGCCCGACGACTGGACCGACCTCGCACTAGACCTGCGGATCGCGGACGAGTCGCGCTACGTCGACGCCGCGGTGATGCTCGCTCAGGTGAACGCCCAGCCCTATTCGCGGGCCGACTGGCACTGGCGCATCAACGTCGCCCACCGCTTCGGCCACGCCGCCGCCGCCGAGACGGTGAAGGGTGCGCTGATCAAGCTCGACCACGAGGGGATCGGCGGCGAACTGCGGGTTCGCGACGCGCAGGAGGGAAGGGCAGAGGTCGTGCAGATGTGGGGCCGGCCGGAGAGCGTGCGCCGCGACTTCAGGCGTCGGCGAAGTCTGTAAGCGCCTGGCTGCCGCTACGGATCACCGGGGTCAACTGGTTGGCAATGATCCGGGCCCGGTTGATCTCGGTTCGCGTCCAGGAGCGCTCCTCCTCGCTCATCGCCTCGACGATCCCGAGGCTCTCGCCGCGGTGGACCACCGGGACCATGATCAGCGAGCGATAGCCCAGCGAGAGCAGGAGCTCGACCTCGGAGGACTCGGCGCGCGGATCGCCCGCCATCACCTGCGCGGCCGTCTGCCGCTCGAGAACCTCGGCGGTGAGGGGGAAGTCCCTGACGGCGAACACCTCCTTGCCTGAGCCCTCGCCGCTCTCGGCGAGGGTCTCCACAGAGCCCAGCGCCGGGGCCCACCTGGAGAGGGCGACCTTGTCCGCGTGGAGCTCGCCGGCGATCAAATCGAGGGCGCTGTGCAAATCGGACACCGTCCGCGCGTTCGCGAGTCGGCCGTTGAGGTGCTCGAGCCGGCGATCGCCCGCCGAGATCGTGGGCGAGTCCCCGCCCGGGCTGGAGATCAGCGCCTGCGCTAGCGCCGTCCTGCAGGTCTCCGCCGCGGGGGGAGAGATGCGGCTCCAGGGAGGGGCCGGGCGGCCCAGCGCATAGCCCTGGCCCCAGGGCACGTCGAGGTTGGCAAGGGCCTGGATGTCGTCGTGCTGTTCGATGCCCTCGGCGCAGACGGTCGCACCGACGCGCCGTGCGAACCGGACCAGCGACTCCACCAGCGCCATCCGGACCGGATCCGAGTGGATCGCGCGGGTCAGGTCGAGGTCGAGCTTGACGATGTCCGGGCGTACCCACATCACCTGCTTGAGGCCCGCGTAGCCCGCACCTGCGTCGTCGATCGCGATCCGGGCCCCGCGCTCGCGCAGGTCGGCGAGGGTGTCGGCGAGCAGGCTGTCGCCGACGTAGACCTCGTGCTCGGTGAGCTCGATGACGATCCCGGAGAGGTCGTCGGACAACACGCTCCTGACGACGTCCGTGGAGAGCGCCAACGGGCTCACGTTGACGGCCAGGTGGGTTCCCGGCGGGCGCCCTGGCGCCTCGAGCGCGGCCTGGATCGCGGCCGCCTCAAGCTGGGGCCCGAGGCCGCAGGCATTCGCCTGAGCGAACCAGGTCGAGGGCGGCCGCTCGGGCGAGTCCGGGAACCGGGCGAGCGCCTCGTAGCCGAGCAGGCGGCCCGTGGTGAGCGAGGCGACGGGCTGGAAGACCGGCTCGATCGCGCGCTCGCGGAGGATGCGCTCGATCTCCGAGCGCTGGGGGGCATCACCCGAAAGCCGCACGTGGTCCGGGTCGAACCGGCGGGTGCGTGACTTGCCCGAGCGCTTCGCCCAGTAGGGCGCGCCCTCGGCCAGCTGCAGCACCGAGGCCGCGCTCTCGGCGTCGAACGGATAGACCGCGACACCAGCCGAGCAGGTGAGCTCGGATCCGGTCGGGGCGAGCTGCCCGATCGCGATCCGGACCCCCTCAGCGATCTCCTGCGCTACGTCCGCGTCGGTTCCCGGGAGGATCAGGGCGAACTCCTCGCCTCCCATTCGCGCGACGGTATCTCCGGCGCGGATGGACTCGCGTAGCTGAGCTCCGACGCCCTGCAGCACCCGGTCCCCGAAGGGGTGTCCGTGCCGCTCATTGATCGTCTTGAAGTCGTCGAGGTCGATGACGACGAGGGAGACGGTCCCGCGCTTGGCGCCCGCCGCCCGGAGCTCGCCCCGCAGCGCCTGCTGAAAGCCACGATGGTTCGTAAGCCCGGTGAGTGAGTCCGTCTCGGCGCGGCTCTGTAGCGCGGACTGCTGGCGGAAGAGGAGAACGGTGAGGACGACGGTGAGCAGCATTCCGGCCAGACCGAAAAGCGCCAGCCCGTGGTCGTCCTGCGTGAGGGCGAGACCGAGCACCGCGCCCCAGAGCGCGGAGAAGCCCATGGCAGCCCAAGGCAGCAGCCGGCGGTGGGAGCATCGCGGTACGGGGATTGGCCCACGGGTTGAGCTATCGGGAACGCCCGTCCACGTCTGCATCCCGAGTTTTTGGTCAAATGACCTGCTTGGACGCATGATCCGTCTGGACGGTCGACAGCGCTGATGGCACGTATCGCCGCCGTGGTGGCGGATCTGATGCTGGCGAGCCGCGTCCGCACCTCGCTGGAGGCGAGTGGCCACGAGGTGGAGCAGGACGCCGCCCTGCCCGACGAGTTGGATGGGGTCGACCTGGTGGTCGCCGATCTGGACGCGGCTTCACCCGAGCGGCTGTCGGAGCTGGCCGTGCCTGTCATCGGCTTCTACCAACACACGGACACCGCGATGAAGACGCGCGCCGACGACGCCGGTCTGTTCATCGCGGTCCCGCGAAGCCGGATGGTCAGGGAGCTACCGGAGCTGGTCGAGCGCGCACTCAGCTGAACTTGGTGCTCACCGCAGCCGAGCTCCGGGATAGGCGAAGCCGGCGGCAATCTGTGTCCCGGCCGACTTGTTCACGAGTCCGTGCTCGATCGCCCAATCGAGCCAGGTGGCGTAGCTGTTGCCAGAGCCCAGTGCTGTCGGGGGCCCGCTTTCATTGCTGATTGAAAACGTTTTCGCAGCGGTCAGCGCTTCGAGTTGGCCTTCCTGGGACTCCCGATCGAGCCCGGGTACGGCATCAAGCAGATCGTCGAGGGCCGACTGGGGGTTGTTGCCAAGTATGCGATAGCCCCGCTCCAGCGCGTCGAGGAAGTCCGAAGCCTGCTGTGCCTTGTTCTCGCGGGTCGCCAGCACGAGCTCTGGATACCGCGGTGCGCCGAACTCGTCCACGCGGAACTCGCGGATCGGGACGCCCATCTCCTCGAGCTGCACGCCCTCCGCGTTCCAGAATGCGGTGGCGGCGTCGACTCTGCCGGCCGCCAGGCTGGCGACTGCGTTGAACCCGATCGTGACCCGGCGCACGTCGGAGGGGTCGACGCCGCCGGAGCGCAGCACGGTGTCGAGCACCGCGTCGTCGGAGGGCACCCCGGTGACGCCGGCCGTCTTGCCCGCCAGGTCGGCGGGAGTGCGGATCTCATCCGGGTCTCGCGCGATCACCGAGGCGAGCGGCCGCTGCACGATCGCGGCGATCGCCACCAGGTCGAGGCCCCGCTCGCGGGCGATGCCGAAGTCGTTGATGTCCATCACCGCGAACTCGGCGCGGCCCGTCTCGAGCAGCTTCGCGCTGTCCGCCGTGGAGGAGGGCTCCTGGATCCTGAGATCGAGGCCCTCCTCGCGGTAGTAGCCGTTCGCCTGCGCCGCGTAGATCCCGGAGTGGACCGCGTTCGGCTGGAAGTCGAGGACCAGGGTCGCGCCCCTCGGCGCGCCCGGTTCAGCGCCGCCCCCTCCGCAGGCCGAGAGGCCGGCGCCGAGGAGGGCGGCCGCCAGCAGCGCGGCTACCCGTCTCATGCGCGCTGACCCTATCCCTAAGGGGCGGATAAGCGTTTGGGCGCAGCAGTCTCGGCGCGTCCCCAATTCCGGTTAGACTGCGCGCCGCTGACGTCCCGTCGGCAATTTTTTTGGCAGCTACGAGGAGGTCGCTTCAAGTGCAAGATCGAGGACTCGCCGCGTACATCGCCGAGCTGCTCGGCACGCTGCTCCTGGTCTTCTTCATCACCAGCGTCGTCGCCCTTTACGTCGCGACCGGCCAGAACACCCAGTTCGGATCCGACTTTGCGGTTGTGGGGCTGACCCACTTCCTCGTGCTCTTCGCGTTGATCATCAGCATCGGCGTGGCCAGCGGCGGGCACTTCAACCCGGCGATCACCGCGGCCTTCATCGCGCTCCGCCGGATCGACCCGATCGACGGCCTCGTCTACATACTTGCCCAGCTCTCGGGCGGCGTGCTCGGCGCGCTGCTCACCAAGGCGTTCCTCCTCGATGAGGGCCGCGCCTCGGATTACGGCACCCCGACGGTCAGCCCAATCCTCGGCGGCCCCTTCCAGGGCTTCCTCCTGGAGGGGATCGGCACCTTCGTCCTGGTGCTGACCGTCCTCGCCGTCGCCCTCAATCCGGAGACTCGGCGCTGGGCCGCGCTCTCGATCGGCGGCGCGCTGGGCTTCCTCGTCATGGTGATCGGCCCGCTCACCGGTGGCTCCTTCAACCCCGCCCGCTGGTTCGGTCCGGCACTCGTCGGCAACCACTTCACCGATGCCTGGCTCTACATCCTGGGCCCGCTCGTGGGCGGGCTGCTCGCGGCGGCGGTCTACAAGTTCGTGATCGAGCCCGCCAGCGGCGCGGCACAGGAGCTCGCGGACACGGTCGCGCCGCGCGGCCCCGCGCCGCCGGCCGGAGAGGCGCCGCAGCTGCGGCAGGAGCGCCCGCCTTCGCCGCCGCCCGGTGGCATAGCCGGAAGCTAGGCAGAGCCAAGCCGAAATACGGGCTGCGCTAGGTTGACCCTGCGATGCGCAGGGTCACCTTCTCGCGCAACTACACGCTCTCGCTCTCGCGGACGTGTCAGTGCTACTGCAAGTACTGCGCCTTCGCCACGCACCGCGCGCACATCCACGACCCCGATGAAGTCGAGCGCCGCCTCGACGAGGCGGTGCGCCGCAACGCCAAGGAGCTCCTCGTCCTCACCGGCGAGCGCCCCGAGGTGAACCCGGAGGTCGCGGACCGCCTGCGCGCCTGGGGGCACGAGGACTTCACCTCCTATGTCATCTGGGCCTGCCAGCGGGGGATCGAGCGCGGGCTCCTTCCCCACACGAACCTCGGGGTGCTCTCGCGCGAGGACCTCGCCCGGCTGCGTGAGGTGACCGCCTCCCAGGGTCTGATGCTGGAGTCGATCAATCCCGATCTGGCGGTCCATCAGGGCTCGCCGACCAAGCACCCGGCGAGGCGGCTGGAGACGATCCGGCTCGCCGGCGAGCTCCGCATTCCCTTCACCACCGGGATCCTGGTCGGGATCGGCGAGAGCGCCGAGGAGCGGATCGGCGCCTTGGAGGCGATCGCCGCGGCGCATGCCGAGTACGGCCACATCCAGGAGGTCATCCTCCAGAACTTCGTCCCGCACCCCCGCTACTACGGCGCCGAGGTCGCCGAGATCGCGGATGAGGCCTCACTTCGGAGGTGGGCCGGCGCGGCGGACGCCGTCCCCGGGACACGGCCTTTGGGAGCCGGTCGAGGGTCTCCGGGTGATCTAGATGCGGCCCACGTCCCGGAGCCGGCATCCACCGCACCGGCCATGCCCGAGTGGGCTGCGTCCGTCTCCGTCGACGAGATGAAACGACTGATCAGTGAGTGCCACCGTCTCATCCCAGAGGTGGGAATCCAGGTGCCGCCCAACCTCGCCGACTGGTGGCCGGAGCTGGTCGAGGCGGGAGCCACCGACCTCGGCGGGCTGTCCGCGAACGGCGACCACATCAGCCCCGAAGAGCCGTTCCCGAGCCCCCACCAGGTGCGCAAGGAGCTCGCCCCGCGCGGCTATGCGCTGACCGAGCGGCTCTGCGCCTACCCCCAGTACCTCGACCCGGAGTGGATGGAGCAGGGCGTCCTCGACGTGGTAAAGCTCAAGTACTGGAGCTTCATCCCGCGCCGTGGCTCGGGCCGCCGCCAGGAGTCGCCGCCCGACTCGAAGGTGGCGCCCCGGGCGATCGAGAGGGGTCGTCGCGGGGAGGAGCTCAGCGAGGAGGAGCTCACCGCCCTGTTCTCGGAGACCCGCCCGGAGCTGATCGAGGAGATGCGGGCCGGGGCCGACGAGCTCCGCCGCGAGCTGGCGGGCGAGACGGCGACCTTCGTCGTCAACCGGAACATCAACTTCACCAACGTCTGCGTCGTGGGCTGCGCGTTCTGTGGTTTCGGCCAGGGCAAGCGCTCACCCGACGCCTACCTCGTGAGCGAGGACGACTTCGCCGACAGGGTGCAGGAGGCGGTCGACTTCGGCGCGACCGAGATCTGCATGCAGGGCGGCATCCATCCTGACTACACGCTCGAGGACTACGGCCGCTGGCTGCGGCTGGCGAAGGAGTGCGCCCCGCAGATCCACCTGCACGCCTACTCGCCCATGGAGGTCCACTACATGTGCGAGCGCTCCGGTCGCTCGCCCGACTCCGTCTTCGAGTACCTGATCGAGTGCGGGCTCGGCTCGACGCCCGGAACGGCCGCCGAGGTCCTTCACGACGGGGTCCGGCAGCGGATCTCGCCCAACAAGCTGCCGGTGGCGCGCTGGATCGAGATCATCGAGGCCTCGCACCGGGCCGGACTCCGGTCGACCTCGACGGTGATGTTCGGCCACATCGAGGAACCGCGTGAGCTCGCGCGTCACATGCGGGTCGTCCGCCGTCTGCAGGAGCGCACCGGCGGAATCACCGAGTTCGTCCCGCTCAGCTTCATCCCGTTCAACACGCTGCTCGGGCGCACGCACGGGGTGGAGGAGATCTCGCGAGCCGACAACCTCAAGCACACCGCCGCCTTCCGTCTCGCTCTCGGCAAGTCGATCCCGAACCTTCAAGCGAGCTGGGTGAAGATGGGACTCGACGCAGCCACCGAGAGCCTTCGCTGGGGAGTCAACGACCTCGGCGGGACCCTGATGGAGGAGAACATCTCGCGAATGGCGGGATCGCATCATGGCGTCCGCCTGGAGCCCGAGCAGCTGATCGACGCTGCCCGCCGGGCCGGCAGGACCCCGGCCCAGCGGACGACGCTCTACGAGATCGTCGAGACCTACTGAGCTGACGTCATGCGGGCGATGATGCTGGAGGAGGCTGGGCGGCCACTCGTTGAACGTGAGCTGCCCGATCCTGAGCCCGCCGCCGGTCAGGTCCTGATCGAGATCTCCGCCTGCGCCGTCTGCCGCACGGACCTGCACATCTTCGACGGCGAGCTCACCGAGCCGAAGCTGCCGCTGGTCCCGGGCCACATGATCGTCGGTCGCGTGGCCGGCGCGGGTCAGGGTGCGACCCGCTTCGCGGTGGGCGACCGGGTCGGCGTCCCCTGGCTCGGCTGGGTCGATGAGAGCTGCCGCTACTGCCGCACCGGTCGCGAGAACCTCTGCGTGCAGGGAAAGTTCACCGGCTACGACTTCGACGGCGGCTACGCCGAGCGCACCGTCGCCGATGAGCGCTTCTGCTTCCCGATCCCAGATTCATACAGCGACGAGCACGCGGCGCCGCTGCTCTGCTCCGGGCTGATCGGCTACCGCTCGCTGCGCCTGGCGGGCGAGGGGGAGCGCCTCGGCATGTACGGCTTCGGCTCCTCGGCTCACCTGATCGTCCAGGTCGCTGTGCACAGAGGCTGGGAGGTCTACGCGCTGACCCGCACGGGCGACACCGAGAAGCAGGAGCACGCCCGTTCGCTGGGAGCTGCCTGGGCGGGAGCCGTCGGCGACCCGGAGCCCAGGGACCTGGACGCGGCGATCATCTTCGCCCCGGTGGGCGAGTTGGTGCCGGAGGCGCTGCGGGCGCTCGCGCCGGGAGGGACCGTCGTGTGTGCCGGCATCCACATGAGCGACATCCCGTCATTCCCATACGAGATCCTCTGGCACGAGCGCTCCGTTCGCTCGGTGGCCAATCTGACGCGGCAGGACGGCGAGGAGTTCATCGCGCTGGCGCCCGAGGTGCCGGTGCAGACGGAAATCCAGGTCTATCCGCTTGCCGAGGCGAACCGTGCGCTGGATGACATGCGTCACGGTAGGGTCCGAGGGACCGCGGTCCTTGCGACCGGCGAGTAGCCTCCCAACATGAACCGGGTTGCGCCTGCGGCGCGCCCTCGCATCATGGGAGAGGAACAGAGCAGATGCCAGATGTGACCGTCAAGCGCGTCGAGGACTTCGAGGCGATCTTCGGGGGCGGCTTCCGTCGTGCGAGAGCCGGTCTGGGTGTCACCTCGTTCGGCCTCGCGGTGATCGATCTGCCGCCGAACTTCCAGCACTTCCCCGAGCACGACCAGACCCACGATGAACAGGAGGAGGTCTATACGCCGCTCACCGGCAGAGTGACGCTGCGCGTCGGGGGCGAGGAGTACGAGCTCGAGCCCGGGGTCTTCGCGAGGGTCGGAGCTGCAGAGAAGCGCAAGCTGATCACCGGGGACGAGCCCGCGCGGGTGATCGCCATGGGCGCCATGCCGGGCAGAGCGTACGTGCCGCCCGAGTTCACCGAGGAGGGGGCAACCCCGCCTCCACTCAAGAAACTCGCCTCCGAGCACGCGAAAAACGCGACGCCCGCCCCGCTTCACTAGCGGAAGAGGTCATCCTCCGCGGCGCGCGGGATGGCGCGCGCACCCGGCCCGTCATCCGGCGTGACCAGGTGCCCGAGACCCGCGACGATCGCCCCGGGCACCCCGGCGTCCTTGTCACGGGCGAGATCGGCGGCCGAGGCGAGCTCGTCGGCGAGCGCGATCTGGGTCGCCGCCAGCTCCCGACCGTGCTGGTCGGGCCTGCCGCGCCAATCCGCCAGCGGCGGCAGCCCCGCGCAGCCGATCGCGATATCCGCCTGCCCGATTCTCCAGGCGCGACCGAAGCTGTCGGCGATCACGACCGCAGGGCGGGCCCCCGATGCTTCTGCGATCTCGCGGCGAATTCGCCGCGCCGAGGCATCGCCATCCTCGGGTAGGAGAGAGGCCAAGCCCTCCTCGAGGTTCGAGGCGTCGATCCCGGCGTTCGCGCAGACCCAGCCGCCGTTCGTCTCGGTGATCAGGACGCCACGTTCGGCCCGCACGATCCTCTTGCTCTCTGAGAGCACCAGCTCGACCAGGGCGGGGTCCTTGCCGAGCTCGGCCGCCAGCCTCCGGGCGCGTTCTCCCGGCTCGACCTCGCTCAGGCTCCTGACTCGTCCCTCCACCTTGGAGACGGCCTTCTGCGAGATCACGACGATCTCGTCCGCGCCCGGGACCGCGGACGCCGCGATCAGGGCACCCAGATCGTCGCCCTCCTGAAGCTCCGGGATGCCGGTGAGGGGCCGGATCCGCAGCTCGCGCGCGGTCAAATTTGTGTCAGGCAGCTGCCTGCTGGGCCCGGTCGCCGAGCTGCCAGAGCACCTTGGCGGTCCGGGGGGCCGGCTGCGGATCGAGCAGCAGCCGGTCGCGCAGGAGCGTGAAGTCCTCGGGCGTGTCGAGGTCGATCGCCAGGGACTCGACCTGCTCGAGCGCAAAGCTCTGGCCGGTCGCCCGCGCCCTGCTCACGTGCCTGGCGCAGCTGTCCGGGCCGAAGGCGGGGAGGAACAGATCCGGAGGGTTGAGCATCAGGGCGTTGGTGCCGGTGCCATGTCGGTCGGGGACGATCAGCGCGGTGCGGGGCGAGCGACCGAGGTGCGCGTCGAGCTCGTCTGTGTCGAGCATCGGGCAGTCGACGGGCAGCATCGCCACGCGCTGAGCGCCGTCGGCCATCGCGGCGCGGGCGCCGGCGGCCGCTGCCTCAGCGTGACCCTCATCGCTCTCCTGCACGAGGACCTTGTGGCCGAACCAGCCCGCCTGCCGAGCGACCGCGGGGTCGCAGGTGACGACGAGAACGTCGTCGATGCACCGGCCGCGAGGCAGCTTAACGATCAGGTCGAGGAAGAGGGCCTCCGCCAGACGGCCGCGCTCGTCCTCGTTCAGCAATCCGTTCAGTCGCCCATTGGCGTCCGACAACCCCTTCACTGGAACGATCGCGGTCGTATGCAATTGATGCCTTTCCGTCCCCACGGAGATCAGGCTACCGGGTGAGGCGCGATTTATGCCCCACTATGCGGCTTTTCAATCGTCCATGGCGCGAACTGTCGAGGCGAACTCGAGGGTTCGCTCCGCCAGGGCCCGCCTGCCACCGGCTCCCTCCATCAGCGTCGGGCAGCTGAGCACGGGCAGATCGGCGGGTGGCGGGTCGGGGTCCTCCGAGTCGCAGATCATCCCGTCGATCAGGCCCTCGTAGAGCGAGGCGACGCCGGCGGCCGTCGAGGGGCGGTCGACCGCCCGCATGAAGAGATCGGTCGGGCCCTTCACCACCTGACCGGCGACGTAGGGGCTCACCGCCACCACCGGAGCTGCGGCGGCCGCGATTGCCTCCCGAAGCGGGCCGATCGAGAGGATCGGGCCGATCGAGATCACAGGATTGGAGGGTCCGATCACGATCGCCTCGGCCTCGTCGATCGCCGACAGCACCTCGGGGGTCGGCGCGGCGTCGGCGATCCCCTCGAGCTCGATCTCCTCCACCGGCGCCTCGGCGCGCTCGGCGACCAGATACCGCTGCAGGTCCCGCCAGCCCTCGGCCGTCCTGACGCGCGTACGCACGGGTTCCTCGCACATCGGCAACACGGTCGCCCGCACGCCTAGCGCCCGCGCGATCTGGGCCTGGGCGTCGGTGCGCCGGCCCCCTTCGGCGATGAACACCCGCCGGTAGAGGCAGGCGGCGAGATCGCGGTCGGAGAGCCGGAACCAATCGGGGGCGCCGAGCCTGACCAGGCGGTCGAAGGCGGTGAAGGAGTCCCCCTTGATGCCCCAGCCGCGCTCCTCGTCGATTTCCCCGCTGAGCCAGTACGTGACCAGGTCGGGGTCGGGGGAGACGTCCACTCCGGCGATCTCGACATCGTC
>Ga0126307_10002381_pt1 | contig 12670 bp, 10 predicted proteins | sample Plot28_FD_89955 | JGI IMG/M metagenome (GOLD analysis project Ga0126307, IMG submission 89955) | Serpentine soil microbial communities from UC McLaughlin Reserve, CA, USA - Plot28 | ecosystem: Environmental > Terrestrial > Soil > Grasslands | place: USA: UC McLaughlin Reserve, Lake County...
GAGCCCCGCGTGGAAGTCGAACGCCGCGCCGACGCCGACCAGCACGGGCGCGTCGAGCCGGTCCCGCATGCGCGCCATCCACTTCTCCTGCTTCGGCACGCCGATCCCGACCCACACCACGTCGGCGCGCGAGCGGTTGATCTCGGCGACGACGTCGTCCTCCTCGGCCTCCGACAGCGGCCGAAACGGCGGGCAGTGGCCGCCGACGATCTGCAGGCCGGGGTGGCGCAGGCGCAGGCTGCGAGCGAGCTCGGCGAGGCCGCCGTGGCTGCGGCCGCCGTAGAGGTAGAAGCGCTGGCCGCTGCGGGCGGCGCGGGCGCAGGCGCGCTCCATCAGCTCCGGGCCGTAGACGCGGTCCTCGAGGCCGTGCCCGAGCAGCTTGAGCGCCCACACGAGCGGCTGGCCGTCGGGGACGGTGAAGTCGGCGGCGAGCACGGCGTCGCGCAGCTCAGGGTCTTCCTGGCACGCCATCACGGTGTGGACGGCGGCGACGCAGAGGTAGCCGCGGCGCCGGCCGTGGACCGCCGCGTCGATCCAGTCGAGCGTAGTCTCGTAGTCGGTGATCGCCAGTGGGATGCCGAGGACCGCCTCGCTCCGCAGCACGCGCGGAACGGCAGCCGATTGGCGCGGCAGCTGGCGTGGGACTGGTGCAGGCATCGTCGGCATCGCTCAGGGGTTCAACTGCGAGGAGCTCCGCGAGTTGCGGGGTTACGCGCGCAGTGAACGGTGGCACACTCGTACCGTTCGGCGCGCACAGGCGATGCCATAGCCTGATCCCGCCATGCCAGTCCCTCTCTTCGACACTGCCGCCCCGCTCGCACCGCTGCGCGAGGAGATCGACGCCGCCATCGCACGCGTGATCGACAGCGCCACGTTCGTCCTCGGCCCGGAGGTGAGTACCTTCGAGGTGGAGTTCGCCGGCTACTGCGGCGCCCGGCACGCGATCGGAGTCGCCAACGGGACGGACGCCCTGACGATCGCGCTCCGGGCGCTGGGCGTCGGCCCCGGTGACGAGGTGGTCGTCCCGTCCTTCACGTTCTACGCCAGCGCCGAGGCGATCCCGCCGACCGGGGCGCGCCCCGCCTTCTGCGACGTCGACCCGGAGACGCTCTGCGTCACGCCCGAGACGGTGAAGGCCGCGCTCACGCCGCGCACCAAGGCCGTGATCGCCGTGCACCTGTTCGGCAACGTGGCGCCGATCGCGGAGATCGAGGCCCTCGGGGTCCCGGTGATCGAGGACGCCGCTCAGGCAGCCGGGTCTATCTCCCCGGCCGGCCGTCCCGGGGCGCTCGGCACGCTGGCGACGTTCAGCTTCTTCCCGTCGAAGAACCTCGGCTGCTTTGGCGACGGCGGGGCGATCACGACGGGCGACGACGCCCTGGCCGACCGCATCCGGATGCTGCGCTTCCACGGCTCCCGGGACAAGGTCACCTACGACCACGTGGGCTACAACTCGCGCTTGGACGAGCTCCAGGCCGCGATCCTGCGCGTGCAGCTGCCGCACCTCGACAACTGGTCCGACGGGCGCCGAGCGGCCGGACGGCACTACGAGGAGGCCCGTCTCGGCGAGCTCGTCGAATTACCGCAGCCCGCCGACGGCGCGGCGCCGGCGTGGCATCTCTACGTCGTCCGTAGCGGGCGGGCCGACCAGGTGGCCGCGGCGCTGAAGGCCGCCGGTCACGGCCAGAAGGCGTACTACCGCACGCCGCTCCACGTGCAGCCCGCCATGCGGGAGTATGCCGACGGCACCGAGCTACCGGCGACCGCCGAGCTTGCGCGGACGCACCTCGCGATCCCGATGAGCCCCGTGCTCTCCGCCGAGCAGGCTGGGGAGGTTGCGGAGGCCGCGCGCTCCGTAGGCTTCGCAGCCCGATGACGACCGACCGCGCGTTGCGCGTCGCCGCCGGGCCCGCCTCGCTGCCACCTTCGAGGAGCGGCTGGCCGACGACCTCGATGCCGTCGCGCTGGCCACTTCTGTCCCGACCCATGCGGGGCTCGCGACGCGAGCGTTGGAAGCCCGCAAGCAATCCCGTGAACCGTGCCGTCGCGTTCTTCGTGCTGTTGCTCGCGCTCGCCGCGACGCCGGCGGTTGCGCAGGCACACTCCCGGACCGGCGGCTACCAGAACATGGCGCACGAGGTGGCGCGCGACTACGAATCGCCGTACCCGCTCGTGCACGGCATTCCGATGGTCGACTACGGGTCCTTCCGCGCGCGCAATCCCGTGACGACCGCCCAGTACGGGCTTGCCAACTGGACGCTCTGGGTCCTCCACCACGAGCGTGACCGGCTGCGCCGGGCGCGCCGCGCCGCCGATTGGCTCGTTGCGACGCAGCGCAAGACCGGCCAGTGGCTCTATCGGTTCGCGTACCGCAGTCCGGGCACGACGATGGAGCTTCCGGTGCCGTGGGCGTCCGCGCTCGCTCAGGGCCAAGCGATCAGCCTCCTCCGCCGCCTCTACTTCCATACGCATCGTCGCCAGTACCTGCGGGCGGCACGGCGGGCGCTGGCACCTCTTGGGCGCTCGGTCGCGCGCGGCGGCCTCTTGCGCTGGCGGCGCGGCGAGATCGTGTTCGAGGAGTACCCGACGGAGCGCCGCTCGCTGCCGCTCAACGGTCATCTCCAGACGCTGATCGGCCTGTACGACCTGTCCGATCTCTCGCCGACCGCGCGTCGATGGTTCCGCCGCGGAGTCCGCAGCGCTGCCGGGATTCTTCCCGACTACGACGCGGGCGGCGGGCGGAGCCTCTACAGCCTGGTTAATCTCAGCGGCTTCCCTCCCTTCCTGGCGGACGACGGCTACCACTCCGAGCACGTCGAGGAGCTGCGGCTGCTGAACCGACTGTCGCCGCACCGGGCGTTCCGGCGCTACATCGCCCGCTGGTCCTCCTGAGGCACAGGCACCAGCCCGTCGAGGATCGACCGTGCGATCGCGCGCGGGTCGTGCTCAGCGAGCGCGAACGCTCGCGCAGCCGCGCCGGCGCGGCGGCGGGCGTCGCGGTCGGCGACCAGCTCGCGCAGGCGGTCCGGAAGCGTCGCCGCGGACGCCCGGACGATCGGAAGGCGATCGCCGAACGGGTTGCGCGACTCGTCGATCGCCGCAACAACGGGGCGCGCGCGAGCCATCGCCTCGACTGCGACGCCGCCGTACCACCCGAGCAGCAGCTGGTCGACCAGCAGGTCGGCCGCGTTCAGGCGGGCCAGCGCCTCCGCGTGCGGCACGCCCTCGATCAGGTCGAGCCGCACGGGCACGCCTTCTCCCCGTAGGGCCTCGACCGCCGCGATCACGTGCTCGGTGCCCTTGATCCTCCGGTTGCTGGGCGCGTGCCCGACCACGACCTCGCCGCCGTCCGGCGGCGCGACTGGCTCGACCGCGCGCACGTCGACGCTTGCGTACGGAACGAACCGCGCGCCCGGCACGTGCGGCGCCAGGTCCGGGTTCAGGTAGAACGCGCGGTTGGCGTGGCGCAGCATCGCGGCGGCGCTCGGTGCCTGGTAGCGGTCGCCGGGCCGCGGCCGGACGTCGCTGCCTTGGAAGGTGACCAGCACCGTCTTGCCGAGCCGCTTCACCAGCGCCAGCTCGTTGAAAGCGCGCCCGGCCACGCGCACCGGCAACAGCGGCTGACCCCAGTTGTAGTGGAACACGTCGTAGCGCCTCACCGCCTCCACCAGGAACGAGCCGCGGCGCGCGAGGTGGACGTACAGCGGCCGGTTGCCGAGGTCGTAGCTGCGGTCGACCTCGTACCGGAACGCGTGCGCCGGGATGAAGTCCACTACGTCGCTCTCGAACCCGAGCTCCCGCTCCGCCCGCGACAGCGACAACGGGTGGTTGCCGACGTTCGTCGGCGTGTGGAGGATCCGGGTCGGTCGCACGGCGGCGATGCTAGAACCGATCCGCCATGGCGCACGCGCTCCCGCGGCCGCTGGTCGCCGCCATCAAGCTGCTGGCCGCGATCCCCGCGCTGCCCGTCCTCGTCCTGTTGGCGCTCGTCCAGCGCGCCGCGAGCGTGGCGCGGCGCCGTCGCGGTCTGCGGCCGCGGTTACTGTGGGGCCCGTCGCCGATCATCTCGATCAAGTACTGGTCGGCGGCGATGCGGACGCTCGGCTACTGGAGCGCCACCTGTGTGGAGGACGTGTACGCGATCTACTCGCGCGCGGACTTCGACCGCCTCCGCGCCGATTTCGGCCCGCGCGGCGCCTGGTTCGAGCCATGGCGCGACTTCCTGGTGTTCGCGTGGGCGCTGCGGCGGGCCGACGTGCTGCTGATGTTCTTCCATGGCGGCTTCCTTCACAACACGGCGCTGCACTGGTTCGAGCTGCCGTTGCTGCACCTGGCCGGCAAGCGCGTCGTCGTCTCGCCGTACGGCTCCGACATCGCGGTCCCCGGCCATCTCGGCGTCTGGGAGCAGGCGATGCTCGCCGACTATCCAGACACGGCCGCACGCGCTCCGCAAGTGCGCCGCCGCGTGGACCACCTGAGCCGCCACGCGGACGTGATCATCCGCAACGTCAACCCCGGCTATCAGCCGCGCTGGGACGTGCTGTGGCCGAACCAGTTTGCGATCGACGTCGACGCCTGGGCGCCGGCCGGCGATAAGGGCCGCGCCGACGGCCGCGACGGCGAGGTCGTCGTCGTGCACGCTCCGAACCACCGCACGCTGAAGGGCACCGCGCACGTCATCGCGGCCGTCGACGCGCTGACCGCCGAGGGCCTCAACGTGCGCCTGGAATTGCTAGAGCGCCGGCCCAACCACGAGGTCCGCGCCGCGCTGCACGGCGCCGACATCCTCGCCGAGCAGTTCCTGGCGGCCTATGCGATGTTGGCGGTCGAGGGCCTGGCGTCCGGCACGCCGGTACTGGCGCATCTGAGCTTCCTGCCCCCGGCGCTGCTCGAGCATCCCGTCGTACGGGAGTGCCCGATCATCGACGCGAGCATCGAGACGCTCACCGACGAGCTGCGCCGCCTGGTCACCGACCCGGAGCTGCGCCTGCGGCTGGGCCGCCAGAGCCGCGAGTTCGCCGTCCGCCACCACTCGTACGCGGCGCTCGGTGCCGTGTGGGCGGAGATCGTGGAGGCCGCCTGGGCCGGCCGCCGCCCGCCCGTCATCGCGGGCTCGGCGCCGGCCGCCGCGCCAGCCGCCGCCCCAGGGTCCGCAGCTCGCTGAGCTCCGGCGTGTCGAGCACCGCGCCAAGAACGAGCGCCGCGAACGCGACCAGGGCGAGCAGCTTGAGCGCGACCGCGCCGAGACCCAGGGGCAGGAACCCCAGCGGCATCAGCGCCGCGCCGGCCAGCAACACGATCACCGGCTTGCCGGGCCGGAACGGCGTCGGGTACAGCGCCTGCGCGCGACGGTAGTAGAGGATCGTCAGCGCCGCGAACGCGCCCGCGGTGGCGAGCGCCGCCCCGTAGCCGCCCAGCGGTGGGATCAGCGCGAAGTTGAGCACCACGTTGACCGCCACGGCAACGCCGGAGTAGACCGCGAAGTAGCCGGTGCGCCGCGCCAGCGAGATGCCGCCCATCGTGACCGACGACAGGCCGTAGATCGTCACGCCCAGGCACAGGATCCCGACGACCTGGTACGCGTTCGTGAACGCCGGCGCGACCACCGACGCGATCTCACGCGCAAACAGCGCCAGCGCCAGTGACAGGCCGGTCAGCACGATCGCGACGTACGTCAGCGTGCGCCCGCGGACCTGCTTCTCGACCTCCCGATCCTCGGCGAACAGCGACAGCATGAACGGCGCGTAGGCGAGCCCGAACGCCGTCACGACGAACATCAGCACCGACGAGAAGCGGGCTCCGACGGCGTACTCGCCGACCTCGTCGAGGTCGGCGAGCGCGCTCAGCATCACGCGGTCCAGGAACGTCAGACCCCACATCGCGGCGGCGGCCGGCAGCAGCGGCAGGCCGTACGCCAGCATCACCCGCAGCTCGCGACGCGACAGCCGTGCGCTCACGTCGCGACGCGTGACCGCCAGCCCGTACAGCACCGCCAGTGCGTTGCCGGCCAGCAGGCCGATCAGCACGCCGTCGATGCCCACGTTGCTCGCCAGCACCAGCGCTACGCTGAGCGCGCCCGAGATCGCGGCCGCGCCCGCGGCGGACACCGTGTAGCGCCACGCCTGGAAGCGCAGCCGCATCACCGCTCGCGTGTAGGCGGCGACGATCGACAGCGGCAGCGCCAGCGCGACCAGCACCACGAGCGTGTCGCGCGAGCGGTCGTGCAGGAGCGCGTGCGCGATCGGCCCGCGGAAGACGATCAGCAGCAACGCCAGCAGCGACGCGGCCGCGACCGCCGTCGCGAGCCCCGTGGCCAGCACCGTGCGGCGCTCGGCCGTCTCCTCGTCGGAGTAGTCGAAGTAGCTGCGCTGCGACGACGACGCCATGCCGAGGTCGGCGACCACCAGCATCGCCGACAGCCCGACGGTCGCGATCTCCAACGCGCCGTATTCGCCGGGCGCGAACACGCGCGCGAACACCGGCAGCGTGATCAGCCCGACGATCTGCAGCGCCGCCGCGCTGACGCCGTAGACCAGCGTCTGCCGGCCGAGCCCGTAGAGGCGGTCCTTCACCGCCTACGCGCGCTTGACGCCACGCATGAAGCAGCCGCTCGCGTAGTCGATGCGCTCGACGTCACGCAGCTCGAGCCCGACGTCGGCGAACCAGTCCTCGATCCTCCGCGCGTCGGGATGGGCGACGTGGAACTTGTCGACCGCGCCCTCCGGCTGCTCGAGCCGGGCGATGTAATCCGGCTGCGTGGGCGGCTCGGCGTCCCCGCCGGCGCGGCCGAGCACCCGCGCGGCGGCGGCCCGCACGCGCGCCATCGCTCCGTTGCGCTTCTCGCGGTCGAGCTCGCCGAACCACACGTTCACGGCGCCGCCGGGCCGGATCACCCGCTGCGCCTCGGCGAGCGCGCGGCGCGGGACCAGCACGTGGTCGAGCGACGTCGCGAACAGCACCTGGTCGACGCCGCCGGTGCGGAACGGCAGGTACTCGCCGACCGCCCGCACGAACTCGAACGCGCGCTCGGGCTCGCCCGGGAGCGGGTCGATGCCGACGAACCGGCAGCTCGACGTGTCGGCGTACGTCGGCAGCCGCTGGGTGCCGCAGCCGACATCGAGCACCGTGCCGGCGAAGCTGCAGAAGCGCGCGAATGCCTCGGCGTCGGGCCGCTCGGTCACCGAGAGGCTGTGCTCCGGGACCGCGGTCGCAGCCGCGAGGAAGTTCTCCTGCAGCCGCTCCCACAGCGGCCACTGCCGGCGCACGTCGTCGTCGGGCGGCGGGTTGGGCGTGAGATCGAGGCTGCCGTCGCCGCCATAGCGCCGCTCGCAGGCCGTGCAGCGCCAGCGATCGCCCTCGGCGGCCAGCTCGCGATGGCAGACCGGACACGCGATCAGGTCGAGCGGCTGAGCCACGGCGCAAGGATAGCCGCGGCCTAGCGGCCGCCCACGACCGCCTGGCAGAGCTCGACGGTGCGCTCCACCAGCGCCGGGCCATGGTTAGCGATCACCCACTCGCGGCCCTGCTCGCCGACCCGCGAGCGCGCCGACGGGTACGCGAACAGCTCTTCCAGCGCGCGGGCGATCTGCTGCGGCTCGGCGACGTTGACCACCGGCGGGAACGTGTCGAACCGGCCCTCGAAGCGCTCGCGCTCGAGGTTGATGAGCAGCGGCCGGGCGCAGCTCATCGCCTCCAGCGCCGAGCCGCCGTAGGAGCCTACGGTGAACTGGTCGGCGACCACGTCGGCGGCGCGGTAGTAGCGCCGCAGCCGGCCCTTCGACATCGCGTACGGCAGCAGCCGCACGCGGTCGCCGATTCCCAGCTCGGCGATCAGCTTCCGCGAGCGCTCGAGGTCGGCGCCCCAGCCGGCGCACACCAGCACCGCGTGGCGGCCCTCGCTGGCTCGCGCGAACCCGCGCAGCATGCGGTCCGAGCCCTTCCAGAACCAGTCCTGACGCGACGGCATGAACACGATCAGCCCATCGCGGTCGCCGAGCAGCTCGCATCGCAGCTCCGGCTCGGAGCCGGGGGCGTACTTGTCGGTGTCGATGAAGAAGCCGAAGTGCACCGTCTTGCCGGTGTGGCTGAGCCGTTCTGCGTACGGGACGAAACGCGGGTCCGTCAGCACGATCCGCCCCGCGTGTGCATAGCCGAGCCGCTGCAGCCTGGCCAGAGCGAACAGCTCGCCCGGCGGCCCGGGCAGCGGCGTCGTCTCGTGTCCCTCCCAGTCGCCGCTGTCGTAGAACGGCACCATCGTCATGTCCCCGCCCCATGTGATCGCCACGCAGGGGGTACGCGCCAACGCGGCCCAGGCCGGACCCGTCCCGTACGCAATCACGCAGTCGTACCGGGCCAGCGTCCGCACGACCCACGCGCGGTCGAGCGCCATCAGCGCCCCACGCCAGCCTGCCAGCCGCGCTGCCAGGCCGACCTCGCGCGACGCCCGCGGCGCGGCCGCCAGCAGCCGCACGAGCTGGGCGGCGCGACCGGGCGCACGGTCGTCGGCTCGCACCCAGCAAGGCAGCTCGGCGGGGGGCAGCGACGATCGAACGAGCTGGTCGGTCGGCAGCTCGAGGTCGAGGTCCTCCCAGCGCGGGTCGCTCATCACGTGGCGGTCGACCGGGTCCAGGACGAGCTCGGCCTCGTGGCCGAGGCGGCGCAGCATCTTGGTGACGATGTAGGCGCTGTTGGCCAGGTTGTCGAACACCGCGATCCGCATCCGGGCGATCATCGACCTCGTATCCTGCGGGGCCGCGTATGGTCAACACGGCCCGCAGCTTCCACGACAAGTGGCACCAGAACCGCGACCTGGCGTTCCGCCAGACGCTGACGCCCGGTTCCGACATCCAGACCTGGATCCTCACCCGCAACGGCTGGGGCGACCCCGACGGGCTGACGGAGTTCCTGCGCCCGCGGCGCCGAATCCTCGACGCCGGCTGCGGCAACGGCCGGGTCACCGCCCTGCTGGCGCGCCACGCGCCGGCCGGGGCCGAGCTGGTCGGAGTGGACCTCACCGCCGCCGACGTCGCGCGCGAGAACCTGGCCGGCGCGGGCAACGTCGTGATCCACGAGGGCGACCTGCTCGGCGACCTCGAGTACCTCGGCGACTTCGATTTCATCTACTGCCAGGAGGTCCTGCACCACACACGGCACCCGGCGGTCGCATTCGCCAACGTGGCCGAGCGGCTGCGGCCCGGGGGCGAGTATGCGATCTACGTCTACCGCCGCAAGGCGCCGGTGCGGGAGTTCACCGACGACCATGTGCGTGCTGCGATCGCCGGCATGCCGTACGAGCAGGCGATGGAGTTCTCGCACCGGATCGCCGAGGTCGGCCGCCAGCTGGCCGCGATCGGCGCCGATATCACGGTCCCGCAGATCGACGAGCTCGGCATCGAGGCGGGCACCTACGACGTCCAGCGCTTCGTCTACCACTTCTTCGCCAAATGCTTCTGGAGCGACGAGTTGGACGCCGAGGCGAACGCCGCGATCAACTACGACTGGTACCACCCGCAGGACTGCTCGCGGCACACGCTCGACGAGGTCGTGGGCTGGTACGCGCACGCCGGCCTCGAGGTGATGCACGAGCACGTCGACCACTACGGGATCACCGTGCGAGGACGCCGGCCAGGCCATCGCGCAGGCTCACCGCCGGCGTAACGCCCAGGAGCTGGCGCATCCGCCTGATGTCGGCGACCAGGTCGCCGCCGGCGTCCTCGGCATGGCGGATTCGCGGGTCACGCCCGTCGAGCTCCGCCAGCAGCTGCACCAGCTCGGTCAGCGCGATCGCCTCGGCGCCCGCCACGTTGACCGTCGCGGGCCGCCCCAGCTCGACCGCGGCCACCACGGCCCGCACGGCGTCGGACACGTGGATCGGCGTGATCCGGATCCCCGGATCGCCCTGCACCACGACCTCGTCGCCGGCCTGAACACGGGTCGCCAACGACGCGATGAGCATCCCCTCCTGGCCGGGCCCGTAGATGAAGAACGGCCGGAGGATCACCGCGCCGTAGGGGCCGGCCAGCAGCTCGGCGGCCAGCTTCGAGCGCGGGTAGAAGCCGGTCGGCGCAAGCGGCGCGTCCTCGTCCAGCGGGTCGGACGACGGCGCGTAGACCCCGCCGGTGGAGGCGAGCACGAAGCGCTCCGCCCGTCCCAGCAGCCGGAACGTGGCGTTCACGTTGACGGCGTACACGTCGGCGGCGCCCTCCGGCCACTCGCGGTAGCGGCGCGACTGCGCCAGGTGCACGACCGCGTCCAGTCCGTCCGGGACCGGGAAGTCGCCCGCCAGGTCCGCCACCACCGTCTCGATGCCGTCCACCGGGCGGCGCGCGAGCGCGACGACCTCGTGGCGTTCGGCCAGCTCCGGAAGCAGGTGGCGACCCAAGAACCCGGTGGCGCCGGTGACCAGCACCCTCACGGGTGGGCGCCCTTGAGGAACGTCCGGCACCAGTGCTCGAAGCTCATCAGCGACCAGAGCAGCAACCGGCGGTTCTCGCGGCCCTCCAGGTGATCCTCGACCAGCGGCCGGACGCCCGCCGGGTCGAGGAACTCGTAGATCGCTGCCCCCGGATCGAGCAGCTCGCGGCGCACGTACTCCATCGAATCACCCCGGAACCAGTTGGAGTCCGGGCCGGTGAAGCCCTGCTTGACCTGGTTGGTGATGGTGTCGGGCACGTAGCGCTCCATCACCTTGCGCAGCAGCAGCTTGCCGTCGCGCGTGCGCTGGAAGTAGCGCTGGGTCTTGTCGCCCGGCTCGTTCTCGTTGAGCCGCACGACGTTGTCGAGGTCACGCAGCTTGAGGCCGACCGGCACCTGCTGCGCGAAGTCGACCAGGTCGTTGTCCATGAACGGCACCCGGTTCTCGAGGCTGTGGGCCATGCTCAGCTTGTCCTCGACGAGGAACAGGCCGTGCAGGAACGTGCGGGCCTCCAGGTGCAGCGAGTGGTTCACGTACTCCTCGGGCGCCTGTGGCACCTGCATGTCGCGGAACTGGGCGCGGAAGATGTCGATCGTCCGCAGGTCCTTGACGTCACCCCACACGTCCGGCCGGAAGAACGACGGCAGAGCGCGGTTCGGGATCAGCCGGTGCCAGAAGCGGTAGTACTTCTCGACGTAGTCGTCGAAGTCGGCGTTGACGACCGCGCGGTAGTAGCGCCACGGGTAGCCGGCAAACAGCTCGTCGCCGCCGGAGCCGGCGAGCACGACCTTGACGAACTTGCTGGCCAGGCGAGCCACGTAGTAGTTCGGATAGCTCTGCCCGATGCGCGGGTCTTCGAGGTGCCACATCAGCGACGGCATGCAGCGCTCCATGTCACCGGACTTCAGGACCGCCTCATAGTGCTCGGTCCGGAACTGGTACGACATCGCCTCGGCCTTCTCGCGCTCGTCGGTCGGCAGCTCCATGCCGCCTGCCGAGGTCATGTCGAAGCCGACCGTGAACGTGTTGAGGTACGGCAGCTCCTGCGCCGCGACGGCGGTGATCGAGCCGGAGTCCATACCGCCGCTGAGGTGCGCGCCGACCGGCACGTCGGCCACGAGCTGGCGTCGCACCGCCTGGCGGAACAGCCGGTCGAGCTCCTCCTCATACTCGCGCGGGTCGGCGGCGCGGCCGTCCGGCTCGCGGAAGTCGAAGTCCCAGTAGCGCTCGGGACGCACTTCGCAGCGGTCGGCCCGGACCGTAACCCGATGGCCCGGTGGCAGCAGCCGCACGCCCTTGAAAAGGGTGCCGTCGGTAAACACGTTCTGGAACGTGAAGTACTCGAGCAGGTGCGGGCGGCTGACCTCGGCGCGCAGCGCGTCGTGCGCCAGCAGCGACTTGATCTCCGAACCGAAGATCAAGAGCGGGCCGGCCTCGGTGTAGTACAGCGGCTTGACCCCGAAGCGGTCGCGGGCCAGGAACAGCTCGCGCCGGTCGCGGTCCCAGATCGCAAGGCCGAACATGCCGTTGAAGCGCTCAACGGCGGCCGGCCCCCACTGCTCGTAGGCCGTCAGCACCACCTCGGTGTCGGTGTGGGAGCGGAACTCGTGGCCGGCCTGCTCCAGCTCACGCTGCAACTCGCGGAAGTTGTAGAGCTCGCCGTTGTAGGTGATCACCAGCGACCCGCGGCGGCTGGTCATCGGCATGTGTCCGGCCGGCGACGGGTCGATGATCGCCAGCCGCCGGTTCGCCAGACCGACGGGCCCGTCGACGAAGTGCCCTTCGTCATCGGGCCCGCGGTGGGCGATCACGGCGCTCATCCGCCGGAGCACCGTGAGTGGAACGGGGGCGCCCGAGCGGTCGAGCACGCCGGCGATGCCGCACATGGAACCGCTAGCCGCGACGACCGAGCGGCTGGAGCTCGCGCTCGCGCTCGTCGGCGGGGTGGCGGTCGAGCTCACGCAGCCGCTGCTCGAGGATCGCTTGGCGCTGCGCGAGCACCTTGGACTGGTCGCTGAGCCGCGACATCGCGGCGGAGAAGTGGAGCAGCAGGAGCAGGATGAACGCCACCGCCACGAAGAACAGCGCGTTCGGCGCCGAGACGATGCCCATCTGGCGCGCAAGTACGCTCAGGGCGTCCTGCCACACGGCAAGCCCCAGGATCACCACTGCGCTGAGCAGCCACAGGAGCGCGTAGCGCTCCATGAGAGCGCGCCGTCGCACCAGCTCGAGCACGAACAGCAGCAGGGCGACGGC
>Ga0126307_10002382_pt1 | contig 12667 bp, 12 predicted proteins | sample Plot28_FD_89955 | JGI IMG/M metagenome (GOLD analysis project Ga0126307, IMG submission 89955) | Serpentine soil microbial communities from UC McLaughlin Reserve, CA, USA - Plot28 | ecosystem: Environmental > Terrestrial > Soil > Grasslands | place: USA: UC McLaughlin Reserve, Lake County...
GAGCCGCGCTAGCGCGGCTCAGGCCGACGGATCGAGCAGCAGCTTGCCGCTCGTGCGCCGCGCCTGCATGTCCGCGTGTGCGCGCGTGATCTCGCCGAGCGGATAGGTCTCGCCGACGATCGCGCGCAGCTCGCCGCGTCCGACGCGCTCGAACAGCTCCGCAAGCGGCTCGGCGAGCATCCCCGGGCGGGTGATGCAGTGGATCAGCCAGAACCCGATGACCGCGCGCGAGCCGGCCATCAGCCGGCCGGTCTCGACCTTGTTGGTCGTACCTGACGCGGCGCCGAAAACGGCCAGCCGGCCGAACGGCGCCAGCGCGGACAGCGACTGCTCGAAGACCTCGCCACCGGACATCTCCAGCACCACGTCCACCTTGCGCCCCCCGTTGGCCTCGACGATCCGCTCGCCCATCCCGTCGGGGTCGGCGGGGATCGCCACGTCGGCGCCCAGCTCGAGCGCGAGCGCGCGCTTCTCCTGCGTCGAGGCGACCCCGATCACGCGGGCGGCGCCGAGCGGCTTGGCGAGCTGGACCGCGAGCGTGCCGACGCCGCCGGCCGCCGCCTGCACGACGACCGACTCGCCCTCCGCCAGCCGGGCGCTCGTGCGGAACAGGTGCCACGCGGTCAGCCCCTGCACGATCAGCGCCAGCGCGGTGCCGTCGTCGACGCCGTCCGGGATCGCGAACGCGAGCCGCTCGTCCGCGGTCGCGTACTCGGCGTAGCCGCCGCTGCCGCACAGCGCGACGACGCGCTCGCCCGTGTCCTCGCGCACGCCCGCCACCTCGCCGCCCGGCACCTGCGGCAGCGAGGCCGGCGCGAGGTACGTGTTCTCGCGGTTGTGCGTGTCGGCGTAGTTGAGCCCCGCGCGCGTGACGCGGATCAGCAGCTCGCCGTCGGCGGGCTCCGGCCGCGGGATGTCGACGAGCTTGAGCACCTCCGGCCCGCCGAACTCGGTCTGCTGGATCGCCCGCATCGCGCGGGACGGTAGCTCAGACCGTGACGCGGCCCGCCGCCGGCCGTCTACGCCAGTCGCGTGAGGGTCGCCTCGTAGCCGCCTCCGGGCCACTCCCAGCGACCGGCGATCGTGTTGCGGTCGTCGCTGAACCTGCCGCGATAGCGCGCCGGCGAGCCCTCGTAGCCGCTCCAGATCGTGATGCCGTCGTCGTCGACCTCCCAGACGTACTCGAGCGCGACGCCGCCGAATGGTCCGGGGCCGTCGTTGCTGAAGAAGTACGACTTCAGGTTCCGGTTGTCGCCGTCGTAGCCGATGTACTCGGCGCCGGTGACGCGCCGTCCGCCGTGCTCCCGCTCGACGCGCTGAACGAGGTAGAAGCCGCCCTCGAGCCACTCGAACTCCAGCCGGCCGTGGATCTCGGCGCCGGATTCGAGTTCGCGGCCGTCGACCTCCCAGGCGCCGACCAGCACCTCGAGGCGCTCGAGCGCAGGGATCGCCACAGGCGATCGGGTATGGCTGCCCGTGACCGGCGTCATCGTCCGGCCACCTTGCCGCGTGCCACCGGTATGTGTCAACGTCCATTCAGGGCATGGCGAAGCGGACCAATCGCGCGCACGACGGCTTTCCCAGCGATCTGCTGATCGATCTTCGGCGCGAGAACGGCCGCGGGCTGCGCGAGCGCCTCGAGCACGGCCTGCGCGGCGCCATCCAGCGCGGGCGCCTGATCGCCGGCGCGCCGCTGCCGCCGACGCGGGTGCTGGCGGCCGAGCTCGGGATCTCCCGCAGCGTGGTCGTCGAGGCGTACGGGAACCTCACAGCGGACGGCTATCTCGAGGCCACCCAGGGGTCGGGCACGCGCGTGCGCACGCTTGCCGACGCCGCGGCGCGGCCGTCGGCGCGCGCGGACGACGCCGCGAGCTTCTTCCGCCGTGAGCGTGCACCCTCGCCGCTCGGCGGTCCGCAGCTGCGGCTGATCGGCGGCCTGCCCGACCCGGCGCTGTTCCCGCGCAAGCAGTGGCTGCGCCACTACCGCGCAGGGCTGAACGAGCTGCCCGACCCGGAGCTGACCTACCCGCCCACGCACGGCGCCGAGCCGCTGCGCGAGCAGCTCGCCGCCTACCTCGGGCGGGTCCGCGGCGTGTCGACGACGCACGACCAGCTGCTCGTCTGCACGGGCTTCACCCAGGGCGTCACGCTGGTGTGCCGCGCGCTGCGGCGTGCCGGAGCGCGCCGCATCGCGGTCGAGGACCCGTGCTTTGGGCTGCACCGGCGCGCGGTCGCGCTGGCCGGGCTCGAGCCGGTGCCGGTGCCGGTCGACGCGCACGGGCTCGACGTCGCGGCGCTGTCCGATCACGACGGCATCGCGGCCGCCCTGGTCGCTCCGGCGCACTCATACCCGACCGGCGCGACGCTCTCGACCGAGCGGCGCGGCGAGCTGATCGGCTGGGCGCGCGAGCACGACGCGGTGCTGATCGAGGACGACTACGACGCGGAGTTCCGCTACGACCGCACGCCGGTCGCCGCGCTGCAGGGACTGGCGCCCGAGCGGGTCGCCTACATCGGCGGAGCGAGCAAGATCGTCAGCCCGGCGCTGCGGCTGGGCTGGATCGCGATCCCGCCGCGGTTCGCGCGCGCGGTCGAGCGCGAGAAGCGCTACGACGATCTGGGGTCGCCGCTGCTCGAACAGCTCGCGTTCGCCCGCTTCATCGGCAGCGGCGACCTGTCGCGCTACCTGCGCCGAGTGCGGCCGGTCTACCGCGAGCGCCGCGACGCCGCGATCGCCGCCGTATCGGAGCTTCTGCCGGACGCGCGCTGGCAGGGCGCGGCGGCGGGGCTGCACCTGCACGTGCTGCTGCCCGACGGCGCGGACGAGCGCGCGCTCGTCCGCGCCGCGTTCGACCGCGGGCTGCTGCTCGAGGACGCGGCGTGGCACTGGGCCGAGCCAGAGGCGGCGCCGTCGTCGATCATCCTCGGCTACGGCACGCTGCCGCCGCCTGCGATCCGCCGAGCGGTCGCGGCGATCGCGGAGCTCCTGGACGGGCGCTAGGCCGACGCGGCGGCCTGGCGGCCGTGGCGGTAGAACTCGACCGGCTCGGCCGCCAGCGGCGTGTTGCCGAGGATCAGGTCGGCCGCCTTCTCGGCGACCATCATCACCGGCGCGTAGATGTTGCCGTTGGTCACGTACGGGAAGACGGAAGCGTCGACGACCCGCAACCCGTCGAGGCCGTGGACGCGCATCGTCAGCGGGTCGACGACCGACATGCCGTCGGTGCCCATCTTCGCCGTGCAGGACGGGTGCAGCGCCGTCTCGGCGTCGCGCGCGACCCAGTCGAGGACCTGCTCCTCCGTCTCGACCTCGCTGCCGGGCGACAGCTCACCGCCGCTGAACGGCGCGAACGCCGGGGCGTCGAGGATGCTGCGCGTGACGCGGACCGCCTCGACCCACTCGCGCCGGTCCTGCTCGGTCGAGAGGTAGTTGAACCGCAGCGCCGGCTTCTTGCGCGGGTCGCTGCTGACGACCTTGCACGTCCCGCGCGCGTCGGAGTACATCGGGCCGACGTGGACCTGGTAGCCGTGCCCGCCGCCGCCCTCGGGCAGCGTGCCGTCGTAGCGCACCGCGATCGGCAGGAAGTGGTACATCAGGTTGGGATACGCCACGTCGTCGTTCGAGCGGACGAAGCCGCCGGCCTCGAAGTGGTTGGTGGCGCCCGGCCCCGTCTTGCGCAGCAGCCACTCGAGCCCGACCTTCGGGCGGGCCTTCATCGCGAAGTACGGCGCCATCGTGACCGGCTGCGTCGAGGAGTGCTGCACGTAGACCTCGAGGTGGTCCTGCAGGTTCTCGCCGACGCCGGGCACGTCGGCGACGACGCCGATCCCGAGCGCGCGCAGCTCGTCGGCGGCGCCGACGCCCGACAGCTGGAGCAGCTGCGGCGAGTTGATCGCGCCGCCGCACAGGATCACCTCGCCGGCGCGCGCCGTCTCGGTACCGCGCCGGCCCGGCCGCGCGTACTCGACGCCGACCGCGCGACCATCCTCGAACACGATCCGCGTGGTGAGCGCGAGCGTTCGCACTTCGAGGTTCGGCCGTCCCATCACCGGGTGCAGGTACGCGCGCGACGCGGACAGCCGGCGGCCCTTGTGCACGTTGCGGTCGAAGGCGGCAAAGCCCTCCTGGCGGTAGCCGTTGACGTCGTCGGTCAGTGGGTAGCCGGCCTCCTGCACGGCCGCGAAGAACGCCTCGAACAGCGGGCCGCGCGCCGGCCCGCGCTCCAGCACGAGCGGCCCGTCGTGACCGCGGAACGGGTCGTCCGGCGCGGCCGCGAGGCAGTTCTCCATGCGCTTGAAGTAGGGCAGGCAGTGGGCGTGGTCCCACGTCTCCATGCCGGTATCCGCCGCCCAGCGCTCGAAGTCCATCGGGTTCCCGCGCTGGAAGATCATCCCGTTGACCGAGCTCGAGCCGCCGAGCACCTTGCCGCGCGCGTGGTAGATCCGCCGGCCCTGCATGTGCGGCTCCGGCTCGGACTCGTAGCGCCAGTCGTAGAGCGGGTTGCCGATCGGGAACGCGAGCGCAGCCGGCATGTGGATGAACACGTCCCACGACCAGTCGGGCCGCCCCGCCTCGAGCACGAGCACGCGGTTGGCGGGATCCGCGGAGAGCCGGTTCGCGAGCGCGCAGCCGGCGGACCCGCCGCCGACGATCACGAAGTCGTGCTGGGAGTCCACCCGGGGTGATGTATCACAACGCGGGCGGCCGCGCTCAAACCGTCACGACGACGCGGCCGTCCTCCACGCTGACGGGATACGTGCGCGCGCGCACGCGCGGGTCCGCGAGCGCACGGCCAGTCGCGATCTCGAACTCCCAGCCGTGGCGCGAGCAGCGCAGGATCTCGCCCTCGCGCCCGTACACGAACGAGCGCCCGCCGGTCGGCACCACCGTTCCGCCGATCCGGCCGGCGCACAGGGCGCCGCCCTTGTGCGGGCATCCGTTGTGGAGCGCGTAGAAGCGGCCGTGGACGTTGAAGACGCCGATGCTGCGCCCGCCCACCTCGACGATCCGCCGCTCGCCCGGCGCGAGCTCGGCGGCCGCGCACACGACGTGCCGGCGGCCGCTGTCAGCGCCGCTCGTCATGCGCCCCCACCGGCTGGGGCAACGCGTAGAGCGTGCGCGCGTTGCCGTCCATCACCTGCTCGCGCCACTCGGGCGGCACCCGCACGAACACCGGGTCGTCGAAGTCCCAGTGCGGATAGTCCGACGCGAACATGAGCATGTCGCGCCCGCCGATGTCGTCGAGCGACGGCCACAGCGCGGCCGGGTTGCGCGGCAGCTCGAGCGGCTGCGTCGTCAGCCGGATGTGGTCGTGGGCGTACTCGCTCGGCAGCCGCCGGAGCCAAGGCGTCTCCTTGCGCAGCGCGCGGTAGTCCTCGTCGAGCCGCCACAGGATCGCCGGCAGCCAGGCGATGCCGCACTCGACCAGGACGAGCCGCGCGCCCGCCCAGCGCTCGAACACGCCGTGGGCGATCGCGCTCGCGACGTGACCCATGCCGGTCTCGCACAGCAGCGCGTGCGCCTCCCAGAAGAACGTCGGCGGCCCGCAGCCGGTCGGCATCGAGTTGACGCCCGCGTTGCCGCCGAGGTGGACCGCGAGCGGCAGCCCGACCTCGGCGCACGCGTCCCAGATCGGGTGGTAGAAGGGATCGCCGTACGGGCGCTGGGAGCCGCTCGAGACGAGCACCTGGGCGAAACGCGGATGGCCGCCCAGCCGGCGGATCTCGGCCGCCGCGCCCGCCGGGTCCTGCGGCGCGACGACGAGCGAGGCGAGTAGCCGCTCGTCGCGCGCCAGCCACTCGTCCTGCACCCAGTCGTTGTAGGCGCTCGCCAGCGCCTGCGCGTAGTAGGGATTCGCGAGCGTGGAGACCTCGATCGCCTCCTCGCCGTTGAGGATGGCGTGGTCGATCGAATAGCGATCGAGCAGCTGCTCGCACATGAACGCGTGGTCGGAGCCCGCGGCCCCGCCGCCCGGCGGCGTGGCGTCGGTGCGCTTGAAGTCCTCCGGATGGAGCCAAGGGCGGTGGGCGGCCGGGAACGAGCCGCGGCCCCCGGGCAGCTCGCCGCGCTCCATGTACTCGCGGAAAGCCGCCGGCAGATACGGCAGTAGCACGTCCGCCGAGCTCCAGTTGTTGTGCACGTCGCAGTCGATCAAGGGCGCGGCCTAGTTGCCATATCGGCGACTAGTCGACGGTAGCGCTGCACCCATGCCTCGTCAAGGCGGCCTAAGATGCCGGCGCGGATGCGAACGCTGGAGACCGTCGACCGCGCACTGCAGCTGCTCCTCGCCTTCGACGGGGAGGACGATCGCGAGCTGACGGTCGCGGCGCTCGCGGCGCGGCTCGGGATCCACCGCAGCTCGGCTTCCCGCCTGGCCGCGACGCTGGCGCAGCGCGGGTTCCTCGAGCGCGCGGGGGCCGGGGACGCGTTCCGGCTGGGCCCCGCGCTCGGGCGCCTCGGCCTGATCGCAATGGGGCTGCGCGGGCTGGTGGCCGAGTCGCGCGAGGTCATGGAGCGGCTCGCCGACGAGACGCGCGAGACCGTCGTGCTCTCCGTGCTCGAGGGCAGCGACTGCGTCGACGTGGCGCAGGCGAGCGGGCCGCACCTGGTCGGGATGCGCAACTGGGTCGGTCGCCGCAGCCCGCTGCACGCGTCCTCCGACGGCAAGGTCTTCCTCGCCTTCGCCGGCGCGCGGCCCGGCCCCGGACGCCTGCGCGCGCTCACCCGCCGCACGATCGCCAGCCGCCGCCGGCTCGACGAGGAGATCGCCCGCGTCCGCGCACGCGGCTGGGCGTGGGTCGAGGGCGAGCTCGAGGACGGCCTCAACGGCGCGGCCGCGCCCGTCCTCGACCCCGGCGGCCGCTGCGTCGCCGCGCTCAGCGTGTGCGGGCCGGCCTATCGCCTACCCGCCGAGCGCCTGCCCGAGGTCGGCCCGCTCGCGGCCTCCGCGGCGGCCGAGATACGCGCGCGGCTCGGCGGCGCCACCTCCGCCGACGAGCGCCGCCAGCGCGCGCTCTAGCCCCGCGTCGCCGACCGCGCGCGGCTCGAGCGGCGCCCGGGCCGGCGTGTGCCGATCGGACGGCGGTGCGCTCTCGCCGCACGAGGAACCGTGCGAGAATGCGAACGATCGAGCTTCGACGACTTCACCTCCTGCACGAGCTCCGACGTGGGCGGCGGGGCACCGCGGCACCGTCACACTTCTGGCTGCCCTCATCGCGAGCACGATGCCACGGGTCGTAGGACGGCCGATCAGCGAGGGACGACTCCAACGAACCGTCTTCATCGCCGCGCGCACCCGCAGCGCCGACGCACCCGCGGTCGTCGCCGTCCGCGAGGCGCTCTCGAACGCAGCACTGACGCAGCCGCAGACCGCCGCGACGTCCAGGTGGTCCCGGCCGAATGAGGCCCGACGATGGCTGTGCAACCGGCAGCGGCTCGTGGAGCGCTCAGCGGCCGCGCAGCTCCCAGAGCCGGCGCTGCTCGCCGAGCGTGAGCAGTCGCCAGCGCCCCGCCGCGTCGCTCCAGACGTAGATCCGCACGTCAGCGACGCTGCGCACGTCGGAGAGCAGATCGACCGTCGCGCGAGTGCTCGCGTTCTCGGCCTTCACCGCCGCGGTCATCACGTCGACGACCTTGAACCGCCGCGGGTTACGCGGCTCGGGCGCCGGCTCCTGGCGTGGCTGTGGCTTGCGCCCCACCAGCGCCAGGTCGGGCTTGGGCTCCGGCTTGCGCAGCACCGAGTCGAGCGGACGCATCTCTGCGCCTGTCCCACTCGGATCCAGATCGAGCACCCACTCTCGCGCCATAGCTGGCGTTCAGTCTACGAGCGCAGCCCAGCTCGACGGCGTCGCGCCGGCTGCCGACCGCGCCGCCTCATCGCCGCGTCAAGTCGCCAGCCAGCGGCGGCGCAGCAGCACGTTCTCGCGTGCCTCCGGACGCGGCGACGAGCCCGTGCTCTGCCACCACAGGGCCACGAAGGCTAGGCCGATCGCAGTGCCTCGATCGTCGCCGTGGACACGATGCCTTCCAGCCGGCGCGCCAGCTCGGCGTCCAGGGTGACGAACGCGTCCGCCTGCAGCTTTGTGAGCGCGACGTACTCGGCATCGTAGGTCGAGGCCCAGCCCAGCCGATCGGCGACTTCCCAGGCCACCCGCCGAAGCACGGCGTCGCCGAGCAGGCGGATCGGAATCGTCCGGATGCGGGTGAGCCGGTCGAGCGCGACATCCGGTGGGATCTCCCCCGCGTGGACGGCTTCGTGCAGAGCCGACAGCGTCTGGGAGCGCAAGAGCGTCGGCGCAAGAAGCTCGTGCTCGGCGGGGACCTCGAACCCCTCACTCGCGAGCTCGAGCACGACGCCGCAATCGACCACGAATCTGGTCATCTCGCTGCCCCCGCTGCCGCAGGCTCAGGGAGCGCCTTGCGGTCCGACTCGCGGCGTCGCCCAACTACACGGCGCCCCGGTTCCACATCGAGCTGATCGCTGAACACGCTGCCTCGGATCGCCGGTATCGGGCTCAACACCACCTCGTATTCTCGCCGAACGCGCCCGTCCCATCACGGATAGCGGCCGCAATCGGATTCCAGGGCCCTGACCTGCCAATGACCTGACCCATCCGGTTCCCCACCTAGCGGCCGTAGCGCTCGAGCACCGTGAACACCGCGTCGGTGCCGAAGCGCAGCGCATCGACCGGGATGCGCTCGTCGGCGGCGTGGATGAGGTCCATGAGGCGCATCTCGGGCGGGAGTTGCATCGGCAGGAAGCCGTAGGTCTGGATCCCGAGGCGGGAGAAGTGTCGTGCGTCGGTGATCGCCGCGAGCAGGAGCGGGACCGGCGTTCCCGAGGGGTCGGCGTCGCGAAGAACGCCGGCCAAGAGCTCGTATAGCCCCAGGTCGGGCTCCGGCGGGCCGGGGTCGTGGCGCAGGACGTCGAGCTCGACGTCGGGGCCGATCAGGGCTCGGAGTTCGTGCAGCAGGTCGTCGGCGGCGAACCCGGGGAGCAGTCGACCGTCGAGCTCGACGGTCGCTTCGGCGGGGATGACGTTGATCTTGTCGCCGCCGCGGACGATCGTGGCATTGACCGTGTTGTGCAGCAACGGGTCGAACACGCGCCCGCGCTCGCCCAGGAGGTTGAGGACGCGGTCGCTGATCCGGCGGTCCAGGAGGCGACGCAACAGCACGCGCTGGGGAGCGGGCAGCTCGGCGGCCACCTGCTCGATCATGCGCCGCGTGACCGGTGTGACGTGCACCGGTAGCCGACGACGGTCGAGCACGCCCAGCAGCTCGGCCAGGCGCGCCATCGCCCCGCCGCGCATCGGCAGCGCTCCGTGCCCGGCTGGCCCTCGCACCGTTGCGCGCACCCAGCACAGCTGCTTCTCGCTGACCTGGATCGGATAGAAGCGGCGACCGCCGAGGTTGAGCGAGAAGCCGCCGAACTCGCCAAGCGCGTAGCGCACATTCGCAAGCAGATCTGGGCGCTCGCGAACGAGGTGCGCGGCACCCGCATCGCCCCCGGCCTCCTCGTCGCTGACCAGCGCGAGCACCACGTCGCCCGCCAGCCGCAGCTCGGTCGCGGCCGCTCGCAGAGCTGCGGCGACGAACATCGCCACGCCGCCCTTCATGTCGAGCGCGCCCCGGCCCCAGATGTAGCCGTCGGCGAGCTCGCCGGCGAAGGGCGGATGCGTCCAGCGCTGGCCGGCGGTGGACACAACGTCGACGTGGCCTTCCAGCAGCAGCGGGGGCGCGTCGCCGGCGCCGGGAAGGCGCGCCACCAGACTCGGGCGCGCCGGATCCGCCGCAACGAACGTGGTCTGAAGCCCGGCGTCCTCGAGCAGGCCGGCAAGCCACTCGAGGCACGCACGCTCGGACCCTGGAGGATTCGTGGTGTCAAAACGCAGCAGCCGCCGCAGCAGCTCGGCGGGCCGTTCATGGAGGTCGCGGGCCTCGGACATCGCAACACCCGGTGGCCGGAACGCGCCACCCGGCCAAAGCATCGCGCCTGCCCCCCACCTGGCCAAGTTCCTCGCCTGCCGGGGGTCCGCCTTTCGCTCTCGGTGCGCGCTGCTTGCCTCCCGCCGCTGCGTGCCCGCGACAGGGCAGGCGTCACCGGGCAGCCGGCCGCAAGCGACAGCCGCCACCGCACGCGATCCGCTCGCGGGGGCGCTGCGTTCGTTTTAGAAGCGGCAGTCTGTCGGGCGAGGAGCTTCCGCCGGACCGCGAGCCAGGAGGCGTATGCTTCGCGCGTGGCCGCGCCTTGCGAGCACGTCGACGAAGTGCGCGACGATTGGGCGCCGGTCGCAGATCCCGTGTGCGAGGACTGCGCCAGGTCGGGGGAGAGCTGGGTGAGCCTCAGGCGCTGCCTGACGTGCGGACACGTCGGGTGCTGCGACTCGAGCCCTGGGCGCCACGCAACCGCGCACCATCACGAGACGAGCCATCCGATGGTCCGAACGCTCCAGCCGAGGCAGGACTGGGTGTGGTGCTACGTCGACGAGATCACGATGCAGCACGCCGATGGGGGCTGGGTGGAGGTCGACCTCTTCTACGAGGCGGGCCGCGGTTACATGCGGGACCACGTAGACGCCGGCGGAGATCCGAACGTCGACGAGGGCTTCACGTTCGGGCAGGGCTTCCCACTCGGACGCTGGGTCGCCGAAATGCGGCGAAGGAGGGCGGCCGGCGACCTCGACTCCGATCAGATCGCTCAGATCGAGGCTTTCCCGGGCTGGCGCTGGAACGGCTGAATCCGCGGCTGCGCGCCGCCATCTCGGCAATTTCGCCCTCGCCGTTCGCCCGCGAGCGCGCAGTGGGCCGCCCGGCGGCGGCCTGATGCGCCGCCTCGACGCGCGAAGCGCTCGATCTCGACCAACGTCCACGAGCACGTGGGGCGAGCGCTCACGACGGGTTAGCCGGAGCCGCCGCCTCCGGCAGCGGAAGGCTGATCGCCGGCGCGCCGGCCGGGCAGGCGAAGCGCTGGAAGTGGACGTCGAACTCCATCGCCTTGGTCGGGAGGCGGCGCACGTGTGTCAGGACCGGGCTGTACCAGGTGCCGTCGTTCTCGTTGGCCGAGCGCATCAGACCCCACCGAACGGTTGGGAAGTTCCACTGCGCGGCGCGGGTCACCTGGTCGGCGAGGCTCCTCAGCCACTCCGGGCGCTGCCCCTCGCGCACACCACGAGGCAGGATCTTCCCGAACGACTCGTCGGCTGGCAGCGTCGGCCTGCCGAAAAGGGCGGCCGCCTCCCGGTCGGCGCTCAGCACGCCGGCTTCCAGCAGCAGCGCCGAGGTGGTGAGCCGCGCCTGCTCATCGTCCTCCTCGTCGGTGATCTGGCGTACCTGGCTCGCGGTGAGCCCGAGCCGCACGAACGGCACCGCGGGCCACTCCTCGATCTGCTCGTCCTCGAGCTCCGGCCGCACCACCTTCTGCAGGTCCTCGTAGAGCGCTTGCGCCGCCCGCGCGACATTCGCGTCGTTCGGCAGGAAACGCGTGACGGCCTCGCCGCGCCCGGGGAAGAAGTCCCGATCGGTGAGGAACGCGTTCACGAAGCGCCGGACCTTCTCGGGGTCGCGGATGTCGACGGCGACCTGGTCGGCGAATACCCGGGGCAGCTGCCGGCCGCACTGCAGGACGATCACGTTCGTGTCCTCGCTCTCGGAGTGCGTCGCCACGCCGCACTCCCACATGCAGTAGTCCCAGTCGCGCTCCTGGCTGGTGTAGATCAGCACGAGGACGTCCGTCCTCCACAACGCCTTCATCAGCTCGTGATTGACGTTACGGCCGATCTTCGGGGACTGCGCGTCCGACGACGACGTCTGGTACACGACCACGTCGCCGCCGCTCCGGTAGGTGACGAAGTCACGAACCACGTCGGCGATCTCACGATCGGCGTGCCGATGGCTGATGAACACGAGCGGCTGGGAGCGCTCGTTCCGCTCGTCGCGGGCTGGTTGCGTCTCGGCAGTCACGGGTCCTCCTGAATCTCGAACCTGGGGTCCCCGCGGGATTCCGACCATACCGCCGCGGGGAAACGCGCCGCAACTCCGCGAAGGTCAGCGACAGGCGCGCCCGCGGACGCCGGGTCGCTGACAAGGGGCTCGAGAGCCGGCGGAAGGGTCGCCGCCGTGCCGCGCGCGTTCGTCGTCACGGCCGCTGAGTCGCGATCGTCCGGTTGGCCGTAGCTCGAGACGCCAGCCACCTCGCTCAAACATTGCCGCCGCGCGTGGGAGAGTCATGCGACGTCCGCGAAAGACCCGCCACGAATGACCACCCAACGCAGGCGCAGCGAACACGGCTTCCATGCAGTCACGACGATCGCACGTGCGGCGATCGCCCACCTCGTCGCGTCCGTGAGGCGCGGCGCGCTGCAGCATCCCAGACGCTTCGCGCTGTTGGGCGGGGTTGCCGCCACCGCGGTCGTCGTCGGCGGCCCCGCCGCCGTGCTGCTGGCCACCTTCGCGCTCATGGTCGGCCTGGACGCCGTAATCCCGATGCCCGGAGCGACCTGGTCGCAGGCCGACGAGCGCTTCTGGCGACTCGTGCGCGAACGCCGTCACGCCCGCCGAGTGCGGTGGCGGCGACGCGTCATGCCCGAACGGCTCGTCGTCGTCGACGAAGGCGAGGGATGGGTCGCTGTGGCGCCGCGCCGCGCGCTCGGAGTCCAGCCCATCCGC
>Ga0126307_10002383_pt1 | contig 12664 bp, 9 predicted proteins | sample Plot28_FD_89955 | JGI IMG/M metagenome (GOLD analysis project Ga0126307, IMG submission 89955) | Serpentine soil microbial communities from UC McLaughlin Reserve, CA, USA - Plot28 | ecosystem: Environmental > Terrestrial > Soil > Grasslands | place: USA: UC McLaughlin Reserve, Lake County...
ACCACCCCTGGGAGCCGCTCCCGGGCCTGGAGGAGGGCGGCGGCCCCACCCGCACGGCCACGGGCGTCGTCTGCGCGGTGTGCCGCTGGCAGGGCACGGCGTTCGCCGGCATGGACCACGTCGAGCTGTCCATCTGCCCCGGCTGCGGCGCCAACGGCCGCGACCGCTTCCTGCACTGGTGCCTGCGCCGGCGGGCGGTCCTCCACCCCGGCCTGCGGGTCATCGAGTGCAGCCCCCGCCTGGGCGAGGGCTACCGGGAGGCGATGGCCACCTGGTACTTCTACCGGACCAGCGACTTCGACCTCCGGGCCCACAGGGGCAACCTGCAGCTCGACCTCCAGGCCATCGACCTGCCGGACGACAGCGTCGACGTGCTGCTGTGCGCCCACGTCCTCGAGCACGTACCCGCCACCGACAAGGCGCTGGGCGAGCTGCACCGGGTGATGGCGCCGGGCGGGCACCTGCTGCTGCAGGTCCCCGTGCTGCAGGGCGCCACTGCGGCCCCGACGACGCCCGAGTTCCACGGCGACGACACGCCGGTGTACTGGCGCTTCGGCTTCGACCTGACGGCCCGGCTGCGCGCGGTAGGGTTCCGGGCCGACCTGCTGTGCACCCAGCCGCTGGCCGATGCCGTGGCGGCGGGGCCGGCCGGCAACCCGTGGCCGGTGTGGTCGGCCGAGTTCGACGTGCCCGACATGCTCGCGGGCGCCGCGGCGGTGGCGGACGACCTCGTCGTCGTGGCGAGCGCCGCCGACGGCACCCGCCTGGGCCTCGACCCGGCCTACATGTACCTCACCTGGGACTGCACCCCGGCCTAGCTCGGCCGAAGCACGGCCTGGCCCGGCTCAGGCGAGGAGGTCGGCGACCTCGGCCCTGGTCCTCGCCACGAACGGCTCCCACGTGAAGTGGGCCGCCCGGCGGCGGGCACCCTCGGCCAGCGTGGCGAGCAGCGCCGGGTCCTCCACCAACCGGGTCGTGGCCGCCACCAGGCCGTCGACGTCGCGGAAGCGCAGTCCGGAACGGCCCCGCTCGACGACCTCGGCCTGGCCGGCGGCGTCGACCACCACCGGCACGGCGCCGGCGGACATGGCCTCGACCGTCGTGATGCCGAAGTGCTCGTAGCGATCGGGGAACAGCTCGGGGTCCTCGCCGAGGCCGGCGGCGTGCCAGAACACCGACGCCCTGCCGTAGAGGGCCGCCAGGTCGGCGCCCGAGGCGTCGGCGTGGACCTCGACCGGCAGTCCCCGAGCGGCCTCGACCACCTCGTCGAGGTAGGGCCGGTGCTCCGGGGCGCAGCCGCCCACCAGGTGGTACGACCAGCCGGGTGCCGCCCCCGACTCGACCAGGCGCCGGAACGCCCGCACCATCTCGAGCTGCTTCTTGTTGTGGCCCGTGCCGGGGACGAAGAAGCGCCCGACCGACAGGATGATGGGCATCTTGTGGGCCGGCTCGACGGGCGTGACCGGCGGGTACAGGACGCCGGACGGGCGACCCCACAGGCGCTGTGTCCAGCGCTGCGTGTACGCCGAGTTCGACACGATCCGGTCGTAGCTGTCGAGGAAGTCGAGGCCCGCTCCCGGGCCCACGAGCTGGGGCACGACCGCGGCGACGGCCGAGCGGGCGCCCGCCCCGGCGTGGAGGCCGACGACCGGGACGCCCAGGCGGCGGCGGTCGGTGCCGATGCCGTGGTCGGCCGGGACCCACGACCGGCACCGCAGCCACACGGTCACCGGCGCCCCGGGCGCCACGTCCAGCGTGAACCGCAGCGGGACCGTCCGCCGGCGGTCGCGCCGCGACGACGGGGCGGTCACGACCGCCTTGCCCAGGGTCACCCCGTCGGCCTCGGCCACGACCTCGACCGGCCCGACCTCCGCCGGCACGAAGCGGCCGAGGTGCACCACGACCGGCACCGGCCCGCCGCCGGCGCCCGCCCCGCCGTTGTCGTCCCCGTCGCCGTCGCCGTGCTCCCGGGACACCGTGAACGAGGCGTCGCCGGCGGTCCAGCGGAGCGTGTGGAGGCGGCTCTCCTCCGGCAGGTAGTAGCCCTCGCCCCAGGCCACCCGGGCCGCGCCCGCGCCCCCGCCCAGGGCCTCGGCACCCCGGCCGGCGAGCCACGTGCGGGCGCGGGCGGCGCCGGTGGGCAGCGGGCCGGGGAAGTGGACGACGTACAGCCCCTTCCGGGCCCGGTTGGGGTCGCCGCTCAGGTAGCTGGCGTTGACGAAGAGGTCGTAGTCCCCGGACGCCCGGCTGACGGCGCCGGCCGGCTCCGGCACGAGGCGGACCTCGACGGCGGACAGGTCGAGCGCCAGCCGCTCGCCCAGCCAGTCCCGGTCGACCGGCTCGTGGGCCAGCAGCTCGACCCGGTACTCGTCGGCCAGGGCGGCGGCGATGCCGGCGGCGAACTTCTCGCCGCCGCCGCCGGTCGGCCAGTAGCGGTCGTAGACCCCGATCCTCGCCATGCCCCGCGTTACCTCCGGACGAGGCGGGAGGCCACCGCCGCGTCGGGCACGGTGGGGGCGCGGCGCAGGCGTCGGCGGTCGGCCATCATCGCCGGGACCAGCTTGAGGAACCCGGCGAGCGACACGACGCGCCGGCGCACCTGCTCGGGGCGCGGGCGATGCAGGCCGAGGACGGGCCGGACGATGTCGCGGCGGGCGTAGCTGGCCGTCACCAGGGCGAAGCGCCAGACGGCGTGGGCCGCCATCCGCAGCGGGGCGTTCTTGGCCAGCATCAGCAGCCGGTTGCGCTCGACGTAGTACTGGAACGTGGCGGACCCCTCGCCGGTCGAGGCGGCGTGCAGGTGCCGGGCGACGGCCTCGGGCACGTAGCGGTAGCGCCAGCCCCGGGTGAGCCCCCGCCACGACAGGTCGGTGTCCTCGTAGTAGAGGAAGAAGCGCTCGTCGAACAGGCCCACGTCGGCCAGGTACGACGGCCGCAGCAGCACGCTGCCGCCGCACCAGGCGAACACCTCGGCCGGCTCGTCGTACTGGCCGGTGTCCGCCTCGAGCCAGCCCCGGTCGGCGCCGTAGCCGTCCTCGAACACGATCGAGCCCACGTTGTTCACGATGTCGACGGGCTCGCCGGCGACGGGCGTGGCGTACCAGCGGGGCTCGGTCACCACGGTCACGGTGACGGACAGGCCGCCAGCCGTGAGCGTCACGTCCTTGGCCGTCTCGGCGGCCAGGCGCAGCTCGATCGACTCCGGCAGCCGCACGGTGGACGCGTCGGCCGGGTCGTCCACCGGGACGGGCACCCGCACGGTCGTGCGGTCGCGGGTCCACTGGAACGTGCCGCCGCGGCCGTCGTGCTCGATGCCCCAGGAGTCCTCGCCGAACTGGGTGTCCCGCCAGCGGTCCTTGCCGTCGACCCGGGCGCCGCCGACGCGCACGCCCAGCCGGCGGTGGTCCGCCGTGCCCGGCGTGAACGTGGGCGAGGCGACCTCGACGCCGAGGAACCGGTCGGCGAACAGCAGGCGGGCCGAGGCAGCGCCCAGGCCGGGGTCGGACTCGAGCGCCTCGACCAGCGGTCGCAGCCAGCCCGGCTCGACGAACGAGTCGTTGTTGACGAGGCCGACGTAGTCGACATCGTCGAGGTCGCCCAGGGCGAGGTTGTTGGCCACGAACCCGGTGTTGGCGGCGTTGCGGACGACCCGCACCTGAGGGAAGCGCTCCGCGAGGACCCTGTCGCTGCCATCCGAGGACGCGTTGTCCACGACGACCAGCTCGAGGCGGTCGGCCGGCCAGTCGAGGCGGATGAGGTGCTCGACGCAACGCACGACCATGTCGCCGCCGTTCCAGTTGAGGACCACCAGCCGCACCCGGGGCACGGGCGGTGCGGCGGGCGTCACGGCGCGGTGACGCGATACGAGTCGTCGGCTCGCGGCGCCGTCGACGCAGGCACGTCGCCCGGGTCCTGGGCGTCGCCGTTGCTGCCCCCCGCGGGCGGGCCGGCCGGGACCATGCCGCCTTCCCGGTAGTGCGCCGGCGGGACGCCCAGCTGTAGCTCGACCCGGCGGACGCGCTCGAGTGCCCGCTGCGTGACCTCGCGGTTGGCGGCCACCAGGTCCGCGATCACGCCCAGGGCGAACACCTGCACGGCCGCCATCCACAGCACGCCGCCGAGGATGATCGACTGGAGGTGGCCGGACCGGTCGCCCCAGCGGATCCAGTCCCACAGGAACGGCGTCCACGACATCGTGCCGAAGAAGGCCAGCGCCGCGGCGAGGATCGTGAACACCTTCAGCGGCTCGTAGCCGGTGTAGATGCGGAAGATGGCGCTCACGTTCCGCCGGATGTAGGTCCCCATCGACGGGAACAGCCGCGACTCGCGGGTCTGCGGGTTGGTGTGCACCGGCACGTGCGTGACGGCCACGAGGCTCTTGCCCGCCTGGATCAGCGACTCGAGCGTGTAGGTGAACTTGGACACCACCGTGAGGCGCAGGGCCGCCTCGCGGTTGTACGCCCGGAAGCCCGAGGTGGCGTCGGGGATCGTCGTGTCGGACGCCTGGCGGATCACCCACGAGCCGAGCGCCTGCAGGCGCTTCTTGATCGGCGAGAAGTGCGCGATCGACATGACGTCGCGGTCGCCGATGACCATGTCGGCGGTGCCGTCGACGATCGGGCGGACCAGGTTGGCGATGTCGTCGGCGGCGTACTGGTTGTCGGCGTCGGTGTTGACGATGACGTCGGCGCCCAGCTTGAGCGAGGCGTCGAGCCCGGCCTGGAAGGCGTAGGCGAGGCCCTTGTTGTTCGTCAGCTTGACGACGTGGTGGACACCGAGCGACCTGGCCACCTCGACGGTGCGATCGGTCGACCCGTCGTCGATGATGAGGTACTCGACCTCGTCGAAGCCCGCGACCGCGACCGGGAGGTCGGCGATCGTGGCGGGCAGCTGCGCCTCTTCGTTGAGGCAGGGGATCTGCACGATCAGCTTCATGCGGCGGTCCGGTGGTGAGGTGACGAATGCGCGGGGGCACGGCGGGGCAGGCCTCGCAAGGCCGCCGGCCGAGGGCCCTGAGCCTAGGCGGCGCGGGACGTCCATTCTCCACGCCGGCCGGCATCCGCCGGGCAGCCCGCTGACGTCGCGTGGACGCGTGGCGTCGCCGCCCAGGCCACCGGACGTGAAGCGTTACACTCGCTGCCCGTGCCTGAGCCCACCTCCACGGCCGACCAGGCGGTTCTCGCACCCGACGACGAGATGGCCCGCCTGCGGGCCGAGGTGGCGCGCCTCCGGGCCGACAACGAGCGGCTCCGTATCGAGCATGCCACTCTCGGTGAGGAAATCCTGCGCCTACGCGACGCCGTCGTGGGCCGCGACGCCGAGTTGGGCACGGCCCGCGGGCGCCTGGCCGAGCTCGAGGGCCTGGTGACGCGCTATGAGCACGCCGCCCACCGGCTCGACGACGTCCTGCAATCGAGGTCCTGGAAGCTCATGTGGGCGGCCGGGGCGCCGGTCCGCAAGGTTCGCGAGCGGTCCAAGGGCGAGTAACCACACACCGTGCCCCGCTTCTCCATCGTCACGCCCATCCACGACCCGCCCGAGCCCGTCCTGCGGGCGATGCTCGCGTCCGTCGGGGCCCAGGGGTTCGGCGACTGGGAGCACTGCCTGGTCGACGACGGCTCGACCGCCCCGCACGTTCGCGCGGTGCTCGACGAGGCGGCGGTCGCCGAGCCCCGCCTGCAGGTGGGCCACCGGGTGGCCAACGGCGGCATCGTGGCGGCGTCCAACGAGGCGCTGGCCCTGGCGACCGGCGAGTTCGTGGTCCTGCTCGACCACGACGACGAGCTGCACCCGGACGCCCTGCGCCGGGCGGACGAGGCGCTCGCGGCCACCCCCGAGGCCGACTACCTCTACACCGACGAGGACCGCATCGACGAGGCCGGCCGGCACTCGTCACCCTTTTTCAAGCCCGACTGGTCCCCGGAGCGCCTGCGCACGCAGATGTACACGGCGCACATGAGCGTCCTGCGCACTGCCCTCGTGCGCGAGGTGGGCGGCTTCCACGAGGGCTTCGACGGCGCCCAGGACTGGGACCTGGTGTTCCGGGTCACCGAGCGCGCCCGCACCGTGGTCCACGTCCCCGAGGTGCTCTACCACTGGCGGACGCTGCCCGGCTCGACCGCCGGCGAGGGCGCCGGTGCCAAGCCGTGGGCCTACGACGCCGCGACCCGCGCCATCCAGGCGCACTGCGACCGCACGGGCGTCCGGGCCGTGGCGAGCCGTGACGCCACCTACGACGGCGTGTACCACCTGACCCCGCGGCTGGACGAGCACCCGCTCGTCAGCATCGTGATCCCCACGGCGGGGCGGTCCCGCGAGATCGGGCCGGACCTCGTCCGACTGGTCACGCAGGCCGTCGCGAGCATCGTCGAGCGGACCACGTACCCGTCCTACGAGGTCGTCGTGGTCGTCGACGGCACGTTCGAGGCGAACGGCGAGCTGGTCGACGAGCTGCGGACGATCGCCGGCGACCGGCTGGCCGTCGTCCCGTTCGCCCGGCCGTTCAACTTCTCGCAGAAGTGCAACGTCGGCGTGCTGGCCAGCCGGGGTGAGTACGTCCTCCTGCTCAACGACGACGTCGAGGTCGTCACGCCCTCCTGGCTCGAGCGGCTGGTCATGTACGCCCGGCTGCCGGGCATGGGCGCGGTGGGCGCCAAGCTGCTCTTCGGCGACGGCCGTCTCCAGCACGTCGGCCTCGCCTTCGGCGGCCCGATGCCCGCCCACGTGTACCGGGGTTACCCCGGCGACCACGAGGGCTACTTCTGCACGACCCTCCTGGCCTGCAACTACGTGGCCGTCACGGGCGCCTGCCTGCTGACCCCCCGGGCCGTGTACGACGCGGTCGGGGGCCTCTCCCCCCGCCTGCCGCTCAACTTCAACGACGTCGACTACTGCCTCAAGGTGCGCAGCCTCGGCCACCGGGTCGCGTACGACCCCGACACCGTGCTGGTGCACTACGAGGCGTCGAGCCGCTCGCTCACCGTGTCCGACGGGGAGCGCGAGCTCCTGCTCGACCGCTGGGGCCTCCTCCCCGGCCACGACCCCTACGTCAACCCGCACTTCAACAGGAGCTCGGTCGACTTCGTGCCGCCCGTGTACCTGTCCGACGGCTCCGTGGCGTGATGCCGGGCTCGTCCGGCCGACCCGAGAGCAACGGCAAGGGCTCGGCCCCCCACCGCATGACACGCCGGGAGGTCGCCCGCCGCTGGATGGTGGGCGTCCCCGCAGCGGTGTGGTGGGTGACGGCCACGTTCGTGACGCTGCTGGCGGCGTACTCCCTCGTCACGCCCATCTACCAGGCCCCCGACGAGCCGCAGCACGTCGACATGGCCGAGGCCGTGTCCGAGGACATGAGCTACCCGCAGTGGGACGCCCGCCGCATCGACGAAGGCGTCGAGCGGGGCATCTCGCTCGCCGGCGTCGAGTCCCGCCCGACGATCATGTTCTACGAGGAGGCGCTGCCGCGCGACGAGCGTCCCTCCAACGAGGAGCTGGGGGAACGACCGCTCGGCACCCGCCTCAACCAGCTGGCCCAGCACCCGCCGCTCTACTACGCCGTCCTCGGGGTCACCGACCGGGTCGCGGACGTGCTCATCCCCGGCGACCCGTTCCACTCCTACGACCAGCAGGCCTGGTTCTACCGGGCCGTGAGCCTGCTGATGGTCGCGCCGCTGCCCCTGCTCACCTGGATCACCGCCCGCCGCATGGGCGTGCCCCGGCCGGTCGCCATCGCCGCCACGATGCTGCCGCTCGCGGTCCCCCAGCTGCTCCACATCGGCGCCTCGGTGAACAACGACAACCTGTTCGCCCTGCTCATGTGGTGCCTGACGCCGGTGCTGGTCTCGGTCGCCCGGGGCGACCTCCGCATGCGCACCCTGTCGCTCGCCGGCCTCATCGTGGGCTTGGCCTTGTTCACCAAGGGGACCGGCCTGGTCCTGCCGGCCTGGGTGCTGCTCGCCTCGGCCGTCGGGTGGTTCAAGGCCGGGCGCCCCGGCCTCGACACGCTGCTGCGGCCCGTGGCGGCCTGCTGCGGGCTCGTCGCCGCCCTGGGCGGCTGGTGGTGGGTGCGCAACGTGCTGGTGTTCGGCGAGGTGGCCCCGTCGACCGAGTACGCGCGCTTCTCCGACACCAACGGGCGCGACACGAGCGTGACCCGCTGGCTCCACGCCTGGGCGTACGGCACCAACAAGCGGTTCTGGGGCCAGTTCGGCTGGCTCGAGGTCCAGATCACGCCCAAGGTCTTCGTCCCCGCCACGATCGTGGCGATCGCCGGCCTCGTGCTGGCGTTCCGGCCGCGGCCCTTCGGCGTGGCGCTGAGCGACCGGCTCGTGCTGCTCGCCGGTTGGCCGCTCATCGCCGCGCTCACCGCGTACAACGCCTACAAGCTCTTCGAGGACTCCGGCCAGCTTCCGCTGCTGCAGGGCCGCTACTGGTTCGGGGCGATGGTGGCGTTCGCCGTGCTCATCGCCCTCGGCCTCTCCCTGTTCTCCGGCCGGGCGCCGCGGTGGATGCCGATCGCCGTCGTCCCCGTGATCGCCGTCGTGCAGGTCGTCGCCATCGGCACGATCGCCGGCTACTACTGGGGCCCCCCCGGCACGTCCGTCAACGACCGCGTGCGCACGATGATCGTGTGGTCGCCGTTCCCCGGCGACCTGCTGGTGGCCGGGTTCGTGGTGGCCGTGCTCGTCGTCGCCGGCACGCTCGTCGCCCTGGTGCGCGAGCTGCAGGTGCCGCCCGAGCAGCTGTTCCCGCCGGCCGGCGCCGAGGCGACCCCGGGGGCCGGGCCGGGCGCCGCCGCGCCCGGCGCCACCGGCTCCGTCCCGGCGACGCCGTCCTCCGAGCCGGCGCCCGCCCCACCCGACTCCGCTCCCAAGAAGGTCGCGCAATGACTGCCACGGTCGACGTCCCCACGGGCAACACCTACGACAAGTACGCCTCGAGCAACCCGATCGAGCGCCGGCTCATGGCCGGGTTCATGGGCAGCCTCGACGACCTGCTCCCGGCGACCCCGCCGGCCACCGTCCTCGAGGTCGGCCTGGGCGAGGGCGAGGTGAGCGCCCGCGTGCGGCGCCGCTACCCCGAGGCGCGCATGGTCGGCATCGACCTGCCCGACCCCGAGCTGGCCTCGGCGTGGGACGACAAGGAGCTGGCCGGCGCGTTCGCCGACATCTGCGCGCTGCCGTTCGCCGACGGGATGTTCGACCTGGTGCTGGTCATCGAGGTGCTCGAGCACGTGCCCGACCCGGTCGCCGCCCTCGCCGAGGTGCGCCGGGTGGCCCGCGGCCACCTCGTGGCGTCGGTGCCCCGCGAGCCGGTCTGGCGGGCCGCCAACCTGGCCCGGGGCAAGTACCTGAAGGACCTGGGCAACACGCCCGGTCACGTCAACCACTGGTCCAAGAAGGCATTCGCCGAGCTGATCGGCACGCAGTTCGCCCCCACGGCCGTCCGCTCGCCGTTCCCGTGGACGATGGTCGGCGCCCGGGCCCGTCCCTAGGGAAGGCCCGGCGGAGCCGCTGGCGCCGGGAGCCCGGACGGGCCGGGCCGGGACGGGGCTGGGGGCCGCCGGGCTCGCAACGCGCGGCGCCGGGCGGCGAGCGCCACGTCGTCGTGGGCGGCGTCGCGGTCGCCCTCGCCATCGGGCGCCGGGTCGCCGGGCCAGGGCGGCCGGACGAGGCCGGGCTCCTCGACCGCGGGCCGGCCCCGCCGCCGGGCCTGGGTGCGCAGGCCCTCGGCCGCCAGCACCGCCACGAGCGCCACGCCGGCCAGGGCGCCGAACGCCAGGGCGGCCGCCTGCGGGCCCCAGCTCACTGGGGCGTGGTCGAACGGATGCTGGTGCTCGGGCGACGTGATGAGCATCGGGTAGCGCAGGACCTGCGACCAGCCGACCGTGGCGAGGCCGGCCATGGCCGCCACCAGCCACAGGTGCGCCATGGGCAGCTGGCACAGCGCCACCGTCAGCAGAGCCGACGCCACGGGTACGACCGTGAGGAAGTAGCGGGGATGGGCGCTGCCGCCCCCGGCGTAGAACGACGCCGTCCCGATGACCGCGCTGGCGCAGAAGGCGGTGACGAGCAGCCAGCCGAGGACGCCGACGTCCCACGGAGCGCCGTCGCCGGCCGGCTCGTCGCGCACGCCGCCGACCCGGGCAGGCGCGTCGCCGGCGTCGTCTCTTTCGCCCGCGTCGCGGCGGCGCCGCTCCACGACCCGGCGCGCCAGGCCCACCACCAGGCCCACGGCGAGCACCGCGATGCCGATGGCCATGACGAGCGTGTCGTGCGGCGACACGAGCAACGGGTGGATCGAGCCGTAGAGCCGCTCGGTCATGATCCCGGCGAAGGGCGAGTCGGTCAGGACATCCCAGATGGTGCCCCTCGACTGACGCGCGTAGCGCTCGAACAGCAGCGTGTCGCCGAGGAGGCTGCCGTAGCGGTCGTTGTTGCGCAGGAGGAACCAGCCGCCGCCGAGCAGGGTGGCCACGCCCACGACCGCCCCCATGGCGCCCGATCGGGCGCACGCCGCCACGAACGGCCACGCCCCCGGCCGGCGGTCGGGCCGGGACGCCCAGCGCCGGTACCAGCCCAGCGCCACGGCACCGGCCAGGAAGGCACCGACCGGCGCCAGCGAGTGGCGGGTCAGCAGTGCCACCGGGCCGAGGGCCACGGCGGCGAGGACGCGCGGGATCGACGGGCCGTGCCGCACCAGCCGGGTGCCCAACCACAGGCCGCCCGCCGCCATGGCGTAGGCCACGCCGTCGTTCTGGCCGTAGCCCCCCACCGACACGAGCGTGGGCGTGACCGCGGCGAGGCCGGCGGCCCCCAGCCCCGCGAGGCGGTGACGAGGGAACGCCTGGCGGGCGAACAGCCCGGTGAGCACGACGCCGACCGACATGGCGAGGGCGTTGACGATCCGCAGGGCCACCGCGGGCCGGTCGATCGAGTCCGGGTCGGCGGCGGCGGACACCAGCGGGGCCGACAGCCAGTAGGCGAACGGCGGGTGGTTGGCGACGGCGACGGCCCGGGGCTCGTCGTCGCCGTAGGACGCCTCGACGATGGGGAACCGCGGGTCGAAGGGCTGCTCGTCGACCAGGGACGGCAGCTCACCGTTGAGCACCGAGACGACGTAGCGGAAGTGCGCCCGCTCGTCGGCGCCGAAGAACACGGGGAGCCGCAGCGCCAGGAACAACGTGATGCCGAGCACGAAAGCGCCGGGGACGAGCAACCACCACGGCGACGGGCCGTCCAGACGCCGCCCCCGAACGGTCGAGGCCGGCGTCGTCACGGTCTGGCCGCCCGGTGTTGCCGATCGCGGGCCCGCTCGGCGAGCCGGCGCGGCATTCTCTTCCAGCGTGGTCATCGACCCGGGGTGCCGTCCTCACTCCATCGTGACGAGCCCCGAGATGTTACACCCGCCGGGGGTACCGCTAACCGACGATGAGGGCGTCGTGGCGGTCGGCTCGGCGGTGGCCGGGGCCGGCTCCGGACGGGTGTCGCCGCGTCGGTGGGTCAGCCAGGCGGAGGCCAAGATGAAGCCCCCTGCGTCGACCAGGACGAACAGCACCCGGGCAACGAGTGCCACGGCGGCTGCCACCCCGGGCTCGAGGCTGGAGGAGGCGGCGGCCAGGAACGCTGCCTCGCGCACCCCCACGCCGCCCGGCACCGGGATCAGCACGAACCCGACGACCCACGACTGGACCGCGGCCGGGGCGATGTCGACCCAGCCGGCGTCGGCGCCGAGGCCCCGGGACACCAACCACGTGGCCGTCCCGACGAACAGCCACGACGGGATGTAGCTGACCAGGATCGTCAGGCTGTCCCGCCAGGCCGGGATCACCAGGTTGATCTCGCGCCCGGTGAGCCGCGACGCCGTCGCCCGTACCCGCTCCAGCACCGAGTGGTGCAGGATGGCGAGGCCCATCGGCAGCACGACCAGGACCCACAGGTACCGCAGGGAGCCGCCCGCGGCGATCATGAACGGCACGCTGACCAGCACCACGAACATGGCGGCCAGGTACAGCAGCGCCAGCGACAGGGCCACGCTGCCGTAGGCGGCGGTGCGGGGCACGCCGCCCCGGGCGGCCAGCTCACCCCGGCCGACCACCGGCCACAGGCCCCCGGGCAGGTACTTGCCGATCTCGCCGACGTAGTAGCGGGCGATCACCTCGGACAGCGGCAGCTCGCCGCCGAGGACCCGCAGCACCGTCCGCCAGGGGACGGCGATGGCGGTCATGGCGACGGCGGCGACGACGAACGCGGCGAGGACCCATCCCGGCCGGGCGTCGGCCAGGCTGTTGGACACCTCGTCCCAGTCGCGCGCCAGGAAGCGCACGACGAACGCCGCGGCGGCGATCCCCAGGCCGATGCCGACGACCGTCGACAGGCGCGCCAGGTGCTTGCGTTGCATCGTCGGCCACTCTCCCACGCGCGACGGGTACGGCCCTCACCGAGCGGGGCCGTGCGTCGTCGTCCTGCGATCACCCGGCAGACGGGCGGTTGGTTCGCTCAGCCGGCGGGCGGCGGGGCGAGTGGATGCGGCATGCAGAGCTCGTGGTACTCGGCGATGACGAGGCGCTCGGGGGCGATCGAGCAGGCCGGGCACTCGGGGTCGCGTCGGACCTTGAACGTGCGGAACGTCTGGTCCATCGAGTCGTAGGCCAGGAGCCGGCCGG
>Ga0126307_10002385_pt1 | contig 12661 bp, 13 predicted proteins | sample Plot28_FD_89955 | JGI IMG/M metagenome (GOLD analysis project Ga0126307, IMG submission 89955) | Serpentine soil microbial communities from UC McLaughlin Reserve, CA, USA - Plot28 | ecosystem: Environmental > Terrestrial > Soil > Grasslands | place: USA: UC McLaughlin Reserve, Lake County...
CGCCGGTGACCGAGTGTGTCCGGTGTGGACGGCCGGTGTGGACGGTCGGCCGGACCCGGGACGGGCCGGTCAGCCGGAGCGGCGGCGGCGGGCCCGCCGGACCAGCGCCGCCGTACCGACCAGGGCGACCGCCGCCCCGGCCGCGCCGGCCGCCACGGTGGCCCCGCGCGCGTCCCGCCGGCCGCCGCGGCCGAGCTCGCGCAGGTGCTCGGCGACCGCCTCCTCGTTGCCGTACCGGGGCGTCCAGCCGGCGGCCCGCAGCCGGGCCGAGTCGACCACCCACGGGTGCACCAGGTAGGCCAGCTCGCTCGGCGGGGCCGGCGTGATCCCCAGCCGGTGCAGCCGCTCGGCCGTGCCGACCGCGACCCGCTCCGGCAGCTCCAGGCTGCGCCGGCCGCTCACCCGCTCCAGCGCGTCGTGGTCCAACCAGCCGGCGCAGGCGACGTTCGCCGGACCGTCCAGCTCCCCCGGCGCGGCCAGCGCGGCCAGCTCCACCGCGGTGGCGAGGTCGGCGACGTGGCAGAACTGCCAGCGGGTGGCCGCGCCGCGGATCCGCAGCAACCGCGGCGCGGACAGCAGCTCCGCCATCGGCTCCCGGTCCCCGGCGCCGAGCACGACCGCCGGCCGCAGCACCGTCACCGCGAGCCCGCGGTGACTGCGCCGGGACGTGGCCGCGATCCGCTCGATCTCCAGCAGATCGCCGACCACGCTGGCCTCCGGCACCGCCCGCAGGGGCGCGTCGTCGTCGAGCGGGACCGGGTTGTCCGGGTACGCCCCATACGCCAGCGCGCTGCTGACCACGACGACCCGGCGCACCCCGGCGGCGAAAGCCGCGGTGATGACGGTCTGCGCGGCCCGGGTGTTGCGCCGCCGCTGGCCGGCCCGGTCGGCGTCCGGGGCGAGGTCCACGGCCAGGTGCGCCACCGCCGTCACCCCGGCGAAGGCGCCGGTGATCCGCGGGTCGGCCACGTCGACCTCGTACCAGGACAGGTCCGGCCCGCCGGGCGCCTGCTCGACCTCGAGCGCCACCGCGGTGTCGATGCCGACCACGCCGGCCAGCCGCGTCGACGCCGCGAGCCGGGTCAGCACCGCCGCGCCGGCACCGGAGCCGGCCCCGGTGACCGCCACCACCGCCGAGCCGGACCCGACGCCGGTTCGCCGACGGCGTACCGGACCGGGCACGTCCGCCTCCCCTCGCTCGTCAGGACTACCGTGGGCAGCATGGCAGCGCAGGGAGGCGGCCGGTGACCGACGTCCCTTTCGGTTTCGGACCGCACCGTGAGGAGGACGAGCCGGGCCGCCCGGAGATCCCCGGCGACCTGAGCGGTCTGGGGCTGCCCGGATTGGGGTTGCCCGGGCTGCCGGGCGCCGGTGGGATCCCCGAGGACCTCGCCGGCAAGGTGCCGCTGTTCGCCGCGCTGCAGCAGCTGCTGTCCGCGCCGAGCGGGCCGGTCAACTGGGACCTGGCCCGGCAGATGGCGGTCTCCGCGCTGGCCGCCGGCCACCGCGCCCCGACCCCGGTCGAGCGATCCCAGGTCGGCGAGGCGCTCCGGCTGGCCGACCTGTGGCTGGACCCGGCCACCCCGCTGCCCAGCGGGGTCAAGGTGGTGGAGAGCTGGTCCCGGGTCGAGTGGGTGGAGCGAACTCTGCCGGCCTGGTCGTCGCTGTGCGACCCGGTCGCCTCCCGGGTGGTCGGCGCGATGGGCGAGATCGTCCCCAGCGAGGCGGCCGAGCAGGCCGGCCCGCTGCTGGGGATGGTCGGCCAGCTCGGCGGGCTGATGTTCGGCGCGCAGGTCGGGCAGGCGCTGGCCAAGCTCGCCGGCGAGGTGCTCTCCAGCACCGACGTCGGGCTGCCGCTCGGACCCGCCGGCGTTGCCGCGCTGCTGCCGGACAACGTGGCCGCGTTCGGCGCCGGGCTGGGGCGGCCGGCGGACGAGGTGCGGCTGTTCCTGGCGCTGCGCGAGGCGGCGTACCACCGGCTGTTCGGGCACGTGCCGTGGCTGCGGCAGCGGCTCTTCGACGCCGTGGACGCGTACGCGCGGGGCATCAAGGTGGACAAGGACGCCATCGAGCAGGCGATGGCCGAGGTCGACCCGCAGGACCCGGAGAGCATGCAGCGGGCGCTGCAGGGCGGGATGTTCGAGCCGTCGGTGACGCCCGAGCAGCGGGCCGCGCTGAGCCGGCTCGAGACGCTGCTCGCCCTGGTCGAGGGCTGGGTCGACGACGTGGTCGCGACCGCCGCGGCCGACCGGCTGCCGGGCGCGGAGGCGCTGCGCGAGACGCTGCGCCGGCGGCGGGCCACCGGCGGGCCGGCCGAGCAGATCTTCGCCACCCTGGTCGGGCTGGAGCTGCGGCCGCGCCGGCTGCGCGAGGCCGCGACGCTGTGGCGGACGCTGCGGGAGCGGCGCGGCATCGAGGGACGCGACGAGGTCTGGACCCACCCGGACCTGCTGCCCGGCGGGGACGACCTGGACGACCCGGAGGCCTTCGTCCGGCGGTCCGACGAGGGCGACGAGGGCGACGAGGCGCCGGGCTGACACCCCGCTGTCCCGGCCGGCGCGCCGCATGTCTGGGTCCGGCGCCGGCTTGAGCCGGATCCCGGTGCCAGCCGGATCCCGCCGGCCGGATCCCGCCGGCTCAGCCGCTCAGCAGCGCCCGCGTGGTCTCCCACCCCTCCAGACCGGGATCGAGGCCGGCCAGGTCGCCCGGTGTGCGGAGCCGGTGCCAGCCCTGGATGACCGCGAGGTCCCGGCGACCCGGCGCGGCGGCGCGCAGCCGGTCGACCGCGTCGGGGGTGTCCAGCGTCACGCTGGGCGGCAGCCAGCCGGGCGCCGGCAGCCGGGCGGCGAGCACCACCAGGCCGCCATCGGCCGCCGGCACCGCGGCCACGGTCGCGCCGGTCAGCCGGGAGAACGGCTTGGCCACCAGCAGGCCCGGCAGGTCCGGCACGTCGGCGGGCACCAGCGCGGCCTCGTCGTAGCCCCGGGCGGCGAGCGCGGTGAAGACCTCGGTGGGCGTGGCCAGCACGGTCTCCAGCACCGGCGTGCCCGGCCAGACGACGTCCTCGGCGTCGGCGACGCGGTCGGCCGCGGCGGCCACCACCGGCTCCAGCCCGGGCAGCTCCGCCAGCAGGTCCGCGACGTCCTCGGCCAGCGCGCGGGCGAAGGCGTCCGGGGCCACCCCGGGCGGACAGGCCCCGGCGGCGGGCGGCCCGGCGAGCACCAGCACGGCGGCTCGGCGGACCTCCCTCATCCCGGCACCGCGCCCGGGTCCACCTCGGCCGGCGGCTGGTCCGCGCCACCCCAGTCCAGCCGGGCGGCCGCCGCCACGCCTTCGAGGTAGCCGCGGGCCCGGTCGGCGCGGGGATAGCGGCCGACCAGCTCCCAGAAATCCGGGCCGTGCCCCGGCACCAGCAGGTGCGCCAGCTCGTGCACCAGCACGTAGTCCAGCACCCAGCTCGGCATCTCCCGCAGCCGCTCGGAGACCCGGATGGTGCCGTCCGCGGGCGTGCAGGACCCCCACCGGGCCGCCATGTTGGAGACCCAGCGGACGCTCTCCGGCCGGACCCGACCGTCGAGCACGGTGGCCGCCAGGTGCCGAGCCCGGCTGAGCAGCGCCTCGTCGCTGCGCCGCGGGCCGCGCTGCCGGCGCTGGTCTCGGGCCTGGAGCCGGGCCAGCATCTCGGCCACCCAGCGCCGCTCCTCCGCCTTGCTGAACCGGGCCGGGATGAGCACCACGGTCACGTCCCCGTCCCGGTAGGCGGACACGGTGCGCCGGCGCCGCGCACTCCGTCGCACCTCGACAACGGGCACGGCCCGGTCGGCGAGAGGCGGGCGGGCCACGACTGAACGGTAGCGGCCCGAGCCGGCGATTTCGCTGCGCAAGTTTCTGCGCTCCACACCCGGTGGACATCGTCGGTGCTGGTCAACCGCGCGGAGGAAGGACTGGTACGGAGCGTGTCCACACGCCGTCCCCCACTGGTCCACAAGGACACCCCGGTTCGTCCCCAGGCCGTCCCCAGCGTTGTCCACAGGCTGTGTACGACGATCGTTGACCGGCCCCGGAACCGGGCCTAGCGTGCTCGCCAACGGAGCCCCCGGCCTCTCAACCGGACCGCCCGTTAGGGGAAGGCGGGCGGTCGGGCCATCGAGACCGGGGGCTACGTGCATGCTCGGCCCCGCAAGCCTGGTCGCGGGCGCGCCGGTGCGGCCCTGTTCCCGCCGCCCGGGCGCCCCGCGTACCGCCCGGGTCAGCGGCCGACGAAGCGGGCCGGCCGCCGCTCCCGCTGAGCCTGCACGCCCTCGCGCGCGTCGTCGGTCACCATCGTCACCGGCTGCGCGACCGCCTCCCAGGCCAGGGCCGCGTCGAAGCTGGCGTGTCCGCCGCCGGCCAGCGCCCGCTTGGTCAGCCGGGTCGCCACCGGCGCCCGGGACGCGATCGTCCGGGCCACCTCGAGCACGTCGGCGAGGAACGTCTCGGCCGGGAAAGTGCCGTTGACCAGACCCAGCGTGACCGCGTCCGCCCCGGTGACGGCCCGACCGGTGAGCAGCAGGTCGCGCGCGGCCGCCAGCCCCGCCACCTCGGGCAACAGCCAGGTGGTGGCCATCCCGGGGTGGATGCCGAGCGCCGTGAACGGCGCGGACAGCCGGGCCGCGGGCACCGCGTAGCGCAGGTCGCAGGCCAGGGCGAGCGCCAGCCCGGCCCCGACGGCCGGGCCGTTGACCGCGGCGACGGTGGGCACCTCCAGGTCCCGGACGGACAGCCAGGTCCGGTAGAACGGGAGCATCCGGGCCCGGACCCCGTCGACGCCGAGCCCGCCGCCCTCCTCCAGCCAGGACAGGTCGCCGCCGGCGCAGAAGGCCGTCCCAGCGCCGGTGACCACCACGCAGCGCACCTCCCGGTCCGCGGTCAGGTCCGCCATCGCCGCCGCCCACGCCTCGGTGAGCTGCCGTGTCATCGCGTTGCGGCGCTCGGGCAGGTCCAGCGTGAGCACGACGACGCCGTCGGCCGTCCGGTCGGTGCGCAGCGGGGTCACCCCCGGAGGCTACCGGCGGGTGCGGTCCGCGCCATGCGGGCACCACCCCAGCGGGGCGCTCAGGGATGCGCACGCCTGTGCCGGGTACGGTGACGCGGCTCCCCGCGAACCGCCCGGGGGGACGGAGGGACGAGGAGGACGACGTGGCCGACACCTACAACGGCTACTGCGTGAAGTGCAGGGAGAAGCGCGACTTCGAGGGCGAGGTCTCGGTCAGCGACTCGGGACGCCGCATGGCGAAGGGCAAGTGCCCGGTCTGCGGGACCACGATGAACCGCATCCTCGGCAAAGCCTGACGCCGATCCCGGTACGCCGGCGGAGGGGGTGGCCCGGACGGGCCACCCCCTCCGCCGTGTCAAGGGTCATGAACGGTCTGTGGACATCGATATGGGCTGTGGACGCGACCGGCGTGTGGTCGGCGCCCGGTGGCAGGCTCGACGCCCAGCCGAGATCCCCGGGGGTGACTTGCCGTGAGTGCCGTGCCGCGCCCAGCCGCGCCAGTCCGACTCGCCGCCGTGCGCGCACGCGCCGCGCCGCGCGGGTCGTTGCGACCCCTGCTGCCGGCCGCGCTGCGGCCGGTGTGGCGGGCCGAGGGCGAGCTGCAGCTGGGCCTGGACCCGGAGCGGGCCGTCGTGGTCGACGGGGTCGACGAGGCGACCGCCCGGGTGCTGCTCGACCTCGACGGCCACCGCACGGAGGCCGAGGTGCTGGCCGCCGCCACGGCTGCCGGCGTCGACGCGCGGGTGCTGAGCGGGTTGCTGGCCGACCTGCGCGGCGCCGGCGTGCTGGCCGAAGCCGGCGGCGGACCCGCCGCCCGGCCGGCGGAGGCGGCGCCGCCACCGGGCTCGGCGGCCGCCGCCCGCGCCTTCGGCGCTCCCGGCGCGGCCGGCCGCCTCGGCCCGGACCTGGCCTCGCTGTCCCTGCTGGGCAACGCCCGGGCGCCGCTGGAGGTGCTGCGCGGCCGGCGGGCGGCCACCGTGGTGGTGCACGGCGCCGGCCGGGTCGGGCTGAGCGTGGCCACCCTGCTGGCGGCGGCCGGCGTGGGCGGGGTGCACGTCGCCGACCGCGGTCCGGTGCGGCCCGGCGACCTGGCGCCGGCCGGCTTCCCGGCCGGCGACGTGGACCGGACCCGGTCCGGCGCGGCGGTCGAGGCGCTGCACCGGGTGGCGCCGGAGGTCCGGTCCGGCCTGCCGGCGCCGGGCCGCCGCCTCGACCTGGTGGTGCTGCCCTCGGTGGACCCGGTCGACGGGTCTCTGCGCGGCGTCCTCACCGACGGAGGCGTGCCCCACCTGGTGGTCGGCGTGCGGGAGACGACGGCCGTCGCCGGGCCGCTGGTGCTGCCCGGCCTGACTGGCTGCCTGCGCTGCGCCGACCTGCACCGCACCGACCGGGACCCGGCCTGGCCGGTGGTGGCCGCGCAGCTGGCCGGCGTGCGCCGCCGGCGGGACGAGCCGTGCGACGTGGTGCTGGCCACCGTGGCCGCCGGCGTCGCGGCGCTGCAGGTCCTGGCCCACCTCGACGGCCGGCCAGTGGCCGCCGCCGGGGCGAGCCTGGAGCTGGCGCTGCCGGACTGGCGCCTGCGCCGGCGGAGCTGGCCGCCGCACGGCCGCTGCGACTGCGGAGCGGCGCCATGATCGGGCCAGGCCGCGCAACCGGCGCGGGAAGCAGGGAGGATGGTGGCGTGACGGACATCCCGCGCCGAGCGGTCAGCCGGACCGCCCGGCTGGCATCGCTGCCGCTGGGAGTGGCCGGCCGGGCGACGCTCGGGCTGGGCAAGCGGCTGGGCGGGCGGTCCGCGGACGAGGTCACCGAGGAGCTGCAGCGGCGCACCGCCGAGCAGCTGTTCGCGGTGCTCGGGCAGCTCAAGGGCGGCGCCATGAAGTTCGGCCAGGCGCTGTCGATCTTCGAGGCGGCATTCCCGGAGGACATGGCCGCGCCCTACCGGGAGGCGCTGACCAAGCTGCAGGAGGGCGCGCCGCCGATGCCGGCGCACACCGTCCGGGAGGTGCTCGCCCGCCAGCTTGGGCGGGACTGGCGGCGCCGGTTCGCCCACTTCGAGCAGCAGCCGGCGGCCGCCGCGAGCATCGGCCAGGTGCACCGGGCGACGTGGGCCGACGGGCGGACGGTCGCAGTCAAGGTGCAGTATCCGGGGGCCGGTCCGGCGCTGCTGGCGGACCTGACGCAGCTGACCCGGTTCGCGCGGATGTTCGCCGTGCTCTCGCCCGGGCTGGACGTCAAGCCGCTGCTGGCCGAGCTGCGGGCCCGGGTGGTCGAGGAGTTGGACTACAGCCTCGAGGCGGAGTCGCAGCGCGCGTTCGCCTCGGCCTACGCAGACGATGCTGAGATCCTGGTTCCCCGGGTGGTCGCCAGTGCGCCGAAGGTGCTGGTCACAGAGTGGATCGACGGGATCCCGCTGGCCCGGATCATCGCCACCGGCGACCGGGCGCAGCGTGACCGCGCCGGTTACCTGCTGGCGCTGCTGCACTTCTCGGCGCCGGAGCGGGCCGGTCTGCTGCACGCCGACCCGCACCCGGGCAATTTCCGGCTGCTGTCGGACGGGCGGCTCGGGGTGATCGACTTCGGCGCGGTGGCCCGGCTGCCGGGCGGGCTGCCGGAGCCGATCGGCCGGTTGGTCCGGCTGGCGCTGGAGGGTGACGCGGAGGCGGTGCTCGCCGGGCTCCGGCAGGAGGGCTTCGTCCGCCCGGACCTGGAGGTGGACGCCGCTCGGGTGCTGGAGTACCTGCGGCCGATGCTGGAGCCGCTGGCGCGGGAGACCTACCGGTTCACCCGGGAGTGGATGCGGGCGCAGGCGGCCCGGATCGCCGACCCGCGCAACGAGGCGGCCCAGGTGGGCCGCCAGCTCAACCTGCCGCCGTCCTACCTGCTGATCCACCGGGTGACGATCGGCTCGATCGGGGTGCTCTGCCAGCTCGATGCCGAGGCGCCGTACCGGCTGATCGTGGAGCGCTGGCAACCGGGCTTCGCCAAGTAGGACCGGGACGGCCCGGAGCGGCCGGCGTCGTCAGGGCCTTCGGGTCGATCATGGCCATCGCCGAGGGCCAGCCGACCGGGATGGCGGCGAGGCAATGGGCCGGGATGGGAGCCGCCCGCCCCGGTGCGAGGCGGGCGGCTCCGTGGGTGGTGGCCGCGCCGGGTCAGCTGACTGCGGCGGCGGCGAGGCTGGCCCGCCGGGCGGCGTGCTCGGCCCGGCGCCGCCACTTGCGGGCGGCCGACAGCCGGACGACGAGACGTTCGCGGGCGGCCTCGGCCTCCCGCTCACGCATTCGCGCACGCGCGAGCTCTTCGTTGAGCAGCAACATCGCGGAACTCCTGACAACGGGAGCGAGCGGGCGACGGCCTGCTCGCGAGGCTGGCTGGACGACCGGCGCCGGGGCGCCGGGGGTGATGCCGATCCGGGGACGGCTCATGCGGCGACCTCCTTGCGGGGGCGGCCACGCGGCCGCTTCCGCGGGATGACGACGCCGCGCTCGAAGATCTCGCCGCCCCACACGCCCCAGGGCTCGTGCCGCTCGAGCGCGCCGGTCAGGCACGCCCGGCGGACCGGGCACTCGGAGCAGTAGGCCTTGGCGAGCTCGAGATCCGCCGGGGTTTCGGCGAACCAGAGCTCGGGGTCATGCACTCGGCATGGCAGTTCCACTCCCGCGCGCTCGGCATCGAACGGGTCGAGGTCGAGCAGCGCGAGCGTGGTCGGCGCCGGGACGAGCACCCCATCGGTCGGGGCACGCACCGGGCTCACCTCCTGGGCTTGTCGGTCGGACGGTGGACGGAGGGCGGAAAACACTGAGGCCGCGGATCCCATGTGCTGGGATTCCGCGGCCTCGGAGGTGAGCCGGTCTTGGTGTGGTCAACACCTGACTGGCCCCCAGCGAGGCGGAATCCCGGGAACGATGCCGATCCGGCTGCGGTCGACACCGGTCCCCTGGAGCTGGTCCGTCCCCATGGCGACGCCGACGGCACCGACGGTGCCGAGGGCGGCGAAGGGCAGACCGGTCCCCTTGACCGTGCAGACGGGCGGGGCCGTGCGCCGCGCACCGGCGGCCTCCCCGATCCAGCCGTAGCCCAGGACAGGGGAGGTCGCCGCGCTGATCGTCATGCTGTCGACCACGTCGATCCCCTCCCTCCCTGGTCCGGGCGGCGTGGCTGGAAAGCCCGCCGCGCAGTTGGTTGTCCGGAGGCTAAGCCCCGGCCCGAAGGGGGCGCAACGCATTTGCCGCCCCGGATTGCGAACTGCCGACACATTGCCCTATCGGGCAGCGCCAGACCGCCTCAGGAAGCATCAGCCTTGCCCGCTCGGGCAGCGTCCGGGCGACTCCGGCGCGCCGCGCCAGCCACCAAGGTCAGCGTCGGCAAGGCGCCGGCGCGGAGGGCCCGGCGGTAGGCGCCGGCGGGGGCGCCGGGACGGCGGAGGCGCCGAGGGGCCGGCGGGGAGCGCGGGCACGGCGGGGGCCCGGGTGCGGCGGGGCCGGCGGAGAGGGGCCGGCGGAGAGGGGCCGGCGGAGGGCGCCGGGACGGCGGCGGCGGTCAGGGCGCAATGGGCGGGCGGCGGCGCCGCCGGCACCGAGGTCGACGGGACTGCCGCGGCCGTCGGGCTCACCCGCCGGTCGCCGACGGCGGCTCCTCCCCGCGCACGATGGCCAGCACGTCCTCGCCGTACCGGTCCAGCTTCGTCTGCCCGATCCCGGGCACCGCGACGAGCCCGGCGACGTCGGCCGGCTGCCGCACCGCCAGCTCCGCCAGCGTCGCGTCGGTGAAGACGACGTACGCCGGGACCTTCTGTGCCTCGGCCCGCCCGGCCCGCCACGCCCGCAGCCGGCCGAACAGCTCCGCGTCCGCACCGTCCGGCAGCTCCGCGCCGCCGCGCCGCCGCGCCGCCCGCGCCGGCCGGGCCGCCGCGGCCGCGGCCGCCTCCGGCGCGATCCCGTGCAGGAACCGGGTCCGCCGCCGGCTCCGCCGCCCGCCCGGCGTCCGGGACAGCGACCAGGACAGCGACAGCCGCTCCCGGGCCCGGGTGACCCCGACGTAGAGCAGCCGCCGCTCCTCGTCGACCTGCTCGTCGGTGACCGCGTGCTGGATCGGCAGCGTGCCCTCGACCAGCCCGACCAGGAACACCGCGTCCCACTCCAGGCCCTTCGCCGCGTGCAGCGAGGCGAGCGTCACGCCTTGGACGGTCGGGGCGTGCTGGGCGGCGGCCCGCTGCTCCAGCTCCGCGACGAAGTCGCCCAGGCCGGCCTCGGGCTGCACCGCGGCGAGCTCCTCGGCGACGGCGACCAGCGCGGCGATCGACTCCCACCGCTCCCGGGCGGTGCCCCCGGGCGGCGGTGCGCCGGGTGACCAGCCCACCCCGGACAGCACATCCCGCACCAGGTCGGCGAGCTTCTCCCCGGAGTCGGCCGAGCGGACCGCGGCCCGCAGCAGCAGCACCGCCTCCCGGATCTCCGGCCGCTCGAAGAACCGCTCCCCGCCGCGCAGCAGGTACGGCACGCCGGCCTCGGCCAGCGCCCGCTCGTACGCCTCCGACTGCGCGTTCACCCGGAACAGCACGGCCAGCTCGCTGGCCGGCGTCCCGGAGTCCACCGCCGTCCGGCACGCCGAGGCCACCGCCGCAGCCTCGGCCGGCTCGTCGTCGTACTCGGCGAAGGTCGCCTCAGGCCCCGCCGGCCGCTGGCCGACCAGCCGCAGCGTCGATCGCCGGCCCAGCACCCGGTTGGCCAGCTCGACCACCTGCGGGGTGGACCGGTAGTCGCGGACCAGCTTGACCACCGTCGCGCCCGAGAAGCGGCGCGGGAAGCCCAGCAGGTACGCCGGGGTGGCGCCGGTGAAGGAGTAGATCGTCTGGTTGGGGTCGCCGACCACGCACAGGTCGTCCCGGCCGCCGAGCCAGGCGTCCAGCAGCCGCTGCTGGAGCGGGCTGACGTCCTGGTACTCGTCCACCACGAAGTGCCGGTAACGCGCCCGCAGCTCCTCGGCGACGTCCCGGTGCTCCTCGATCGCCGCGGCGGCGACCAGCAGCAGGTCCTCGAAGTCGAGGACGCCGGCCCGCGCCTTGGCCTCCTCGTACGCCACCATCACCTCGGCCACCGTCGCCGCCGGCAGCGGCGGCTCCCGGCCGGCCTGCACCGACCGCTGGACATACCGCTCCGGCGGGCAGAGCGCCACCTTCGCCCACTCCACCTCGGCGGCGAGGTCGCGCAGCAGGGTCCGGTTGGTGTCCCGGACACCGGCCCGGGCCGCCGCGGCGGCGACCAGCCGGATCTTGTTGTCCAGCAGCTCGGGCACCGGCCCGCCGAGCACCCGGGGCCCGAAGTAGCGGAGCTGGCGCAGCGCGGCGGCGTGGAAGGTCAGCGCCTGCACCCCGCCCCGGCCGGCCCCGCCGACGCCGAGCGCGCGCAGCCGGCCGCGCATCTCCCCCGCCGCCCGAGCGGTGAAGGTCACCGCCAGCAACTGACTGGCCGGGACGGCGCCGGTGGCCACCGCGTACGCGATCCGGTGCGTGATCGTCCGGGTCTTGCCCGTGCCTGCGCCGGCAAGGATGCAGACCGGCCCGCGAACCGCCCGCGCCGCCGTCTCCTGTTCCGGATCGAGACCGGCGAGCACGGACTCCGCGTCTGGACCGTCGTCGACCACGCGAGGCATCCTCCCAGGCGGGTAGGACGGGAAGAGCGACCGGTGCCCGGCGCGTTGCGCGGGGGAACGATTCTGGACGGAGGATGCTCGATGCTCACCGTGTACTCGACGGCCTGGTGCGGTTACTGCATGCGCCTGAAGCGGATGTTGGACCGCGAAGACATTGCGTACGCAGAGGTGAACATCGAGGAGGACCCCTCGGCCGCCGAGTTCGTGATGCAAGTCAACGGCGGCAACCGCACTGTACCAACCGTGGTATTTCCCGATGGTGTCGCCCTCACCAACCCGTCCATCGATCAGGTGAAGGCTGCGCTCGCGGCCTAGCTGATACCGTCCGGCGTCTGCCCGGGCGACCCGCGCTCCGCTAGTGTGTCCAGACGGCGACGTAGCGTGGCCACCGGGGGCCGATCCAAGCCGACGCCGCCAAGATCGAAGTCGTCGGGCGGAGGTGCAGGTGTGGTTGACCGCGGGGTCGCCGAGTCGGGGCGACACGCCGCCGGGCTCCCGGGAGCGCTGAGCGAGGACGTCGTGATCCGGCGTACCGCCGCAGGCTGGCGGGTGGAGGGCTGCTTCCCGAGCCTGCCGACGGACACGGTGGACGACCTGGGTCATGCGCTCGCGCTGGCAGATCTGCTGGCGGGGAGTGCGATCCCCGGACCTCGGCCGCCGCGGCCGGCGGACGGCCTCGACGAGGTCGGCCGGCTGCGTGCATCGGTCCGGCAGCTCGAGCATGCGCTGGCGTCCCGGGTGGTGGTGGAGCAGGCGATCGGGGTGCTGACCGAGCGATGGCGGGTCGCGCCGCGGGACGCCTTCGAGCAGCTGCGCCGGATCACCCGGTCGCGCGGGCTGCGGATCCACGACCTGGCCCGGCAGGTGGTGGACTCCTGCACGGACCCGGACGTGGTGCTGCCGGCCGAGCTGGTGCCGGTGCCGGTGCCGCGGCCCGCCGGGGCGCCGCCCGAGCCGCGGCAGAGCCCGGAG
>Ga0126307_10002386_pt1 | contig 12660 bp, 11 predicted proteins | sample Plot28_FD_89955 | JGI IMG/M metagenome (GOLD analysis project Ga0126307, IMG submission 89955) | Serpentine soil microbial communities from UC McLaughlin Reserve, CA, USA - Plot28 | ecosystem: Environmental > Terrestrial > Soil > Grasslands | place: USA: UC McLaughlin Reserve, Lake County...
CTACAAAGCGCCGCGCGAAGCGACCTGGCTGTCGGGCCTTGCGCTGCTCGGACTGATCCTCGCATTCTCACTGACCGGATACCTGCTGCCGTGGGACCAGCGCGCGTATTGGGCGACGGTGGTGACGATCAATATCGCGAAGCTCACGCCTGCCGCCGGGGAGTTCGTTGCCGGCCTGCTGCGAGGTGGCGCTTCGATTGGCGCGCTCACGTTGACGCGGTGGTACGCCGTTCACGTCATCTTCCTGCCCGGGGCACTGGTCGCGCTGATCGTGCTCCACATGACGCTCATGCGCCGGCATGGAATCTCCGGTCCGGTTCGCCCGCGGCAAGGCACGCCGATGCCGTTCTACCCATTCCAGGCGGCCCGCGATACAGCGGCGGTGACGTTTGTGCTCGTCGCGCTGGCTGCGTTTGCCTGGAATGGTGCACCACCACTCGAGGGACCCGCCGATCCGACCGACGCCACGTTCGTTCCACGTCCCGAGTGGTACTTCCTGGGACTGTTCCAGTTGCTGAAGTACTTCCCCGGCAAATGGGAAGTGGTCGGTGCCATGGTGATTCCTGGGCTGGCGGCAGGTTTTCTCGCGCTTCTTCCATGGATCGACCGCGGACCGGAACGCGATCCGCGGCGACGTCCTGCGATCATCGCGCTCGTGATCGCCGGGGTCATCGGCATCGGTACTCTCACCACCCTGGGGTGGCGAGACCGTCCGGCGCAGGCAGGTGATGCGGCTGCCTGGACACTGCGTGAGATCGGCGGACGAGTCCTGGCCCAGGGAGCCGGCTGCGGCAGGTGCCATGGGGCGGAAGGGATAACGGACCCGCTCGAGAACACGGCGTCGAGCCGCGGCGTGGAATGGGCCGCCGGTCACATCGAGGATCCGGAGATGATCGCTGCCGGTCTGCGGCAGCCGCCGGTCGCGCGGCGCGAGCGCGAAGTCGCCGCGATCGTCGCATACGTGCACCGCCTCTCGCGGCAGCCGTATCCGGGCTTTCCACAGCCAACCGAGACAGCCGCCTCCGTGTTTGCCAGGTTCTGCATTGGTTGTCACACGATCGACGGAGAAGGGGGGAAGGACGGTCCCGATCTGTCGAACATCGGTGAGAAGCGCGACGCGGCTTACTTGCAGCGTCTCATCGCCGATCCGGAGGCGGTGAATCCGAAAGCAGAAATGCCTTCGTTCGAAACCCGGCTCTCGGCCGCCGAGCTGGATGCCATTGCGACATATCTCGCGTCGAGAAAGTAGGATGTCATGAGCAATGGATGTGAACCCGCTCCGTGATGGACTGCGGATCGAGCCGTCGCCGGGCCCGACCACGATCGTCATCTTCGGGGCGTCTGGCGATCTGACCAGGCGCAAGCTGCTTCCCGCGCTTTACCGCCTTTCCGTCGAACAACGCCTCCCTCCTCGTTTCTCCGTGATCGGCATCGCGCGGACACCGATGGACGACGAGGGATTCCGAGGCCAGTTTCGCGAAGCCGTCAGCGTCGACCGGCAGTCTGAAGTTGCGACCTCGTTCGAGCGATGCCTCCACTACATGCCTGGCGAACTCGACGATCCTGCGGTTTACGCGCGGTTATGCGACCAGATCCAGGGCGACGCGCACGGCAATGGCGTACTCTTCTACCTGGCGATCCCGCCGGCCGCATACAGCACCGTGATCGAACGTCTCGGCGCAGCAGGGCTGACCCACCAGAAGACGCCGAGAGACTGGCGGCGAATCATCGTCGAGAAGCCTTTCGGGAGCGATCTCGGGTCGGCGACGGCCCTCAATGCGCTTCTGCATCAGTACTTCGACGAGTCCCAGGTTTACCGGATCGATCACTACCTGGGCAAGGAAACCGTCCAGAACCTTCTGGTGTTCCGATTCGGTAACGGCATGTTCGAGCCGATCTGGAACCGCCGGTATATCGACCACGTACAGATCACCGCGGCGGAGACCGTCGGCGTCGAGACCCGCGCCTCGTACTATGAGAACGCCGGTGCGCTGCGGGACATGGTGCAGAACCACCTGATGCAGTTGCTCACTCTTGTCGCGATGGAGCCGCCGATCGCATTCACCGCCGACAGCGTGCGCGACCGCAAGATGGACGCGCTGCTGTCGGTGCAGCCGCTGGTGAATCGAAAGCTCGGAACGAGCAGCGTCGTCCGGGCGCAGTACGCGGCAGGCTGGGTGGACGGACACGAGGTGCCCGGCTATCGCAGCGAGCCTGGTGTCGCGCAGTCATCGGTGACCGAAACGTTCGTGGGGCTTCGCGTTCAGCTGGATAGCTGGCGATGGGCCGGTGTGCCCTTCTACCTGCGAACCGGCAAGAGGCTGCCGAAGCGAACGACCGAAATAGCGATCCAGTTCAAGCGGCCGCCTCTCGAGATCTTCAAGCGGGCGACGTCGGCGTCGGTGGCGCCGAATCTACTCATCATCAACGTCCAGCCGGACGAAGGCATTTCACTTCGCTTCGAGGCGAAGTTACCGGGAACACGCATGCAGCTCTCGCCGGTGATGATGAACTTCCGTTATGGTTCGACTTTCGGCGGCGACGTTCCAGAGGCGTACGAAACGCTGTTGCTGGACGCGATGATCGGTGACTCGACGCTGTTTGCGCGCCATGACTTTGCCGAGACATCCTGGGGACTCATATCCCCCGTGCACGATGCATGGGGCGAGGCCGTGGCCCGCTCGATTCCTCAGTACGAAGCGGGCGAGTGGGGGCCCGCTGAAGCGGGGCGATTGATCGAAGGGGACGGCCGGCGATGGAGGACGCTGTGACCGGCGCGCCCGCCCGGCGCACGCTCACGGCAACGATCGTCGCCGTCGGCCCCCCGGAACGTACTCGTGAGGCGCACGAAGTACTGCAGGCGCTTGCCGCTAAGACGGCGGTCCGCAACATTCTCATCACCCTTGGCGACAACCCGGCGCCGGAGATCCGCACCGAAGGAGATGTCGTCACGATCGAAGGGCTGGTGCCGCGCTATCTGAACAATGCAGTTGCGCGTCTGCGGGTGTCGAGCATGCCGTCGCTTGCCTGGTGGCGAGGCGGGGAACGTGAAGAGCTCGAGAGCCTGGCGGATCTGGTCGACCGCGTGGTACTCGATTCAGTCGATCCAACGCGGGATTGGGCGGTCGCCGACACCATCGCGCAGAGCACGACCATCAGCGATCTCCGGTGGACGCGCTTGACGCGCTGGCGCAGCCTCGTGGCGCAATTCTTCGACATTACCGATGCGCGCATCGATGGCACGGTGTTCTCGACTCTCGATGTCAGGGGCGGCGACCCATGGTCGGGTCGTCTCTTCGGCGCGTGGATGACATCGCGGCTGCCACACGGGGAGTCACTGCAGGTGAACGTCGAGGAAGTGTCAGGTGGTGCGCCGATCGAATCGATCTCGCTGGCCGGAGACGGAACGCGCCTGTTCCTGAGACTTCTCCCGAACAGGCATTGCATCGAGAGCTCGGTCGAGAAGTCGGGCGAGGTGCTCGCGAGCCGGATCGGTCCAGCCGTGGACGATCGGCTCGAGGTTCTGCTCGGCGAGGAGCTTCGTGTCCGTTCGCGAGACGTGGCTTTCGAGGACGCGCTTCGCCAGGCGAAGGTGATTCATGACTAGTGCGCACATCGGCGTCGTCGGGCTGGGGACCATGGGCCGGAACCTGGCGCTGAACATCGAGTCACGCGGATTTCGAGTGGCGGTGTGGAATCGCGAAACCGACTGGACGAGCGCCTTCATGCAGGAGCACGCCGGCCAGCAGTTCGTCGGTCGCACCGACCTCGGCGAGTTCACCCGCACACTCGAGAGGCCGCGCCGCATCCTGATGATGATTCCGGCGGGGAAACCGGTCGACGAGATGGTCGAGCGGCTGCGTCCATCGCTCGAGAACGGCGATGTGCTCATCGACGGCGGAAACTCGTGGTTCGAGGACACGCGGCGCCGTGAAGCCGCTTTACGCGCGAGCGGCCTTCATTTTGTCGGGTGCGGTATTTCGGGAGGAGAGGAGGGCGCCCGGTTCGGGCCCTCGATCATGCCGGGTGGATCGGCCGAATCGTGGACACTCCTGCGCGACATGCTGGAAGCGGCGGCGGCGCGAACGGAAGCGGGCCCGTGCGTGACTCACGTCGGCCCCGACGGTGCCGGGCACTTCGTGAAGATGGTCCACAACGGGATCGAGTATGCGGACATGCAGCTCATCGCGGAGAGTTGGGACCTGATGCGGCGCGTGGCCGGCCTGTCGACACTCGAGACCGCCGATGTCTTTGCGAAGTGGAACGAAGGTCCGCTCGCGTCATTCCTGCTGGAGTTGTCGGCGCGTGTGTGCCGCGTGATCGATCCCGAGACGGAGGAACCGCTCGTCGACCACGTGCTCGACAAGGCGGGCCAGAAGGGCACCGGACGCTGGACCTCGCAGGTGGCGCTCGAGCTCGGTGTGTCCCATCCGACAATCGCGGCGGCGATCGACGCGCGGGTGCTCTCGAGCATGAAGGAGGAGCGGGTCGCGGCGAGCCTGGCTCTGAACGGTGCTGTGCACCGCCAGGAGGATCTGGATCCCGCGGCAACGCTACTGGACCTGCACGATGGGCTCTACGCCTCGAGGATCTGCGCGTACGCACAGGGCATGGCCCTGATCGCCGCCGGATCGGCAAAGTACCAGTGGAACGTCTCGCTGTCGGAGATTGCACGCATCTGGAAAGGTGGCTGTATCATCCGCGCGCGCTTGCTGGATCCGATTCGTGATGGCTACCGACGCGCGCCTGCGCTCGTCAACCTGCTCCAGGATGTGGACATCGCGCGGGTGATGAGGACGGTCGAAGCCGGTTGGCGCCGGGCGAATCGGCTGGGCATTCTCGCCGGCGTGCCGCTGCCGGCGCATTCATCAGCGCTCGCCTACTTCGACAGCTACCGGTCTGCCCGTCTGCCGCAAAACCTTACCCAGGCGCAGCGCGATGCATTTGGTGCCCACAAGTACCAGCGCGTGGACGGAGAAGAGCAGATGCACAGCGAGTGGTAGCAGGCCCCTCGATTGCATTCGATCCTGCCGAATCGTCAATGAACTGATTGGGAGGGATAGATGTCGAAATGCAGTGATGTGATGACGCGTGAACCAGTGTGCTGTGAACCTGGAGACTCGGTCGTCCAGATCGCCAGCACGATGAAGCGCGAGGATGTGGGCTCGGTTCCCGTGGTCGAGTCGCGCGAAGATCGGAAGCTCATCGGCATCGTGACCGATCGCGACCTAGTCGTGAAAGTGCTCGCCGATGGCAGGCCGATCGAGAAAGCAACTGTCCGCGATGCAATGACGTCACAGCCGACGTCGTGTTTGGAGACGGATGATGTCAGCAAGGCAGTTGAGCTTATGAGCGAGCGCCAGGTCAGGCGCATGCCAATCGTCGATATCGGCGGGCGGTTGACCGGGATCATCGCCCAGGCGGACGTGGCCACACGCGTCCACAGCGATCGCAAGACGGGCGAGCTCGTTGAGGCGATCTCCGAACCGGGCCTCGCGCGTAAGTAACACCTTCCGGAGGTCGGAGAGCCTTAACTCATCAATTTTGGGCGCCCGCTGCGGGATTTTGCGGCGTTCCAACCCGTGAGTTATAGTCACCTGCCACATGGCTCTCGACCTCCCACCTTCCCACCACCGCGCAACCGGTCTGGTCGATGTACTCGATCGCGTACTCGACAAGGGGTTGGTGATCGCCGGCGACATCAAGGTGTCGCTTGCAGAGGTTGAACTCCTCACCATCCGGATCCGGCTGCTCATCTGTTCGCTCGACAAGGCGCAGGAGATCGGTCTCGATTGGTGGCGCTACGACCGCGAGCTTTCGCCCGGTGCACAGCGGAGCGCGATCGCCGATAACGAATTACTTCGTGCACAGGTCACGAAACTCGAGCGCCGGGTAGAGGCGCTGACCGCCGCGCAACCGAGGCGGCGTAAGTAGCACCCGCCGACAATCCGACAGCAGGAGCGAACATGGCAACAGTTGAACGCGAGCGGGGCGGCACCAGTCTTATCGACGTTCTCGATCGTGTGCTCGACAAGGGCATCGTCATTGATGCGTGGGTGCGTGTGTCGCTGGTCGGCATCGACCTGATCACCGTCGAAGCGCGGGTGGTGGTCGCGTCAATCGATACCTATTTGAAATATTCGGAAGCCGTCGGCGGCGTTTCGCCGGCCTCTCGTCCCCAGGCGGAACTCACGTCGGCGCACCAGAACGTGATCGCCGAGAATGCGGCTCTACGCGCCGAGCTGGCGGCGAGCAAAGCGACCCGGACCCGTCCGCGGAGGCGGTCGGTCGAAGGATAACCAGTGCGCCCTCTCGCGCTGTCGACCCACACGCCCGGGACGGAGGTCGAGTCGAAACTCGCACTCACGGAGTTCTTGCTTTCCAACAGGGACGTCCAGGCGTCTGCGCGGCGGACGCTCGACTGGCTGTCGGCGCACACGCAGGTCGAGCAGGCGATCGTCGCCCTGCGGGACCAGCTGACCGGCCAAGTCCTGCTCGTGGCCGAGTACGGAGTGACATCCATCCACGTGGTGGACTTCGGGTTGAGACAGGAGGACACCGAGCACCCCCTGGTGCGCGCCCTGCTCAAGACTGAACCGACGTATTTCGAGTCGACGCCGAAGGCATTCCAGGCGCCGGTGCTCGCGCCCTTTCACGCGATCCCGTTGAAAGGGGAAGACGACGATACGCCCGACGGACTGCTGATCGTCGGTGCACGAGGACCCGAAGTCGATCCGGACGTTGCGTGGATCGGGCGCGTGCTGGGGCGTCAGGTTTCGCGGCTGGTTGGCCGCTCGACGCTGGCCGACAGCCGCTTCGGACAGGAGCGGATGCTGCTCTACAGCATCATCAATGCGGTCACCGACCCGATTCTGCTGACCGACACCGAAGGCAAGTTGATCATCGCCAACTCGCACGCCGAGAAGTTGTTTGCGGCTCCCGAAGACGCGAGCGAAGGCTGGCGGCGCGCAGCGGCGCTGAACAACATGCTGTTCTCAGCCGCGCTTTCAACCAGCGCGGTCGCGCAAACGGACCTGGCCCGTCGCGAGCTGCTGCTGGTCGACCCGCTCGAGGGGTCGGACCTTCTCTTCGAGCTTCTGAGCTCGCGAGCGAAGGATGAGCGGCAGGGGACCTACGTGGTTTCGATCCTGCGCAACGTCACCGACCTCGCGCGGGCGAAAGAAGAGATTGAAGAGAGCTACCGCACGCTGCGCCTCGCCCAGGCCGAAGTGCGAGATGAGCGGCATCGCCTCGAGCTGATCATCGATTCGGTCGCGGATCCGATCATCGTCACCGATCCGGAGGGAGACATTGTGCTGATGAACGAGCCGGCCGAACGGCTGTTCACCGTATCTCAGGTTGCCGGTGACGCACCGCACCGGCGCGTTCAGGCCAACGGCGCTCACCTCACGTCCTTCGTGTCCAACGTTCTCACCGAAAGCGGCCAGCGGCGATACCGGGGGGAGCTCCAGCTGCTCGATCCGGCCAGCGGGCGGCCCTCGCCGATGGAGGGCCTCGCCGGTCAGATCCTCTCGGAACAACGCGAACTGATCTGGGTCGTCACCATCCTGCACGACCTCACCGAAGCGCTCGACAAGGCCCGCCTCTACGAACAGCTGAAGAAGGCGTCGGCGGAACTGGAGCGCAAAGTACAGGAGGCCACCGCCGAGCTGGCCGAGCAGAACGAGTTGCTCCGCCGGCAGCAGATCGGGCTCGAGCAGGCGTCCGCTTTGAAGTCACAGTTCCTCGCGAACATGTCGCACGAATTCCGGACGCCGCTGAACGCGATCCTGGGTTACACCCATATGCTTCTCAACGGCGTGTCCGGCGCCGTCTCCGACGCTCAGCGCAAGAGCCTGTCGCGAATCGACTCGAACTCGCGGCATCTGCTTGCGTTGATCAACGACATCCTCGACATCACCCGGATCGAAGCCGGACGCATGCCTCTGAACGTCACCAGCTTCGACCTTCCCCAACTCGTCGACGAGGTGATGTCTGAGCTGGAGCCGATCATCAAGCGGTCGACGCTGGCGGTGAGTTCCAGGATGAGCAGCAAGCTGCCCGCGCTCAGGAGCGACCGGCAGAAAGTGAAGCAGATCGTGCTGAACCTCCTGAGCAATGCGCTCAAGTTCACACCAGCCGGGTCCGTGACGATCACCGCGACGTACGATTCACGCAATCGCATGGTCAGGATCGCCGTCCGCGACACCGGGGTGGGCATCGGCGAAGAGGACCAGGTGAAAGTGTTCGAGGACTTCCGGCAGCTGGATAGTTCCCCGGCCCGCGGCTATGGCGGTACCGGCCTTGGGCTGTCGATCTGCCGCCGCCTCGCACAGATGCTGGATGGCTCGATCGACCTGACCAGTGAACTGGGGAAGGGATCGACCTTCACCCTGAGCTTGCCGGCAAGGGTGAGGCGCCGATGACAGGCCCCGCCAGCCGTGAGCCGCTCGTCCTGGTCGTCGAGGATTATCAGGACGCCCGTGAGATGTATTCCGCGTACCTGCAGTTCTCCGGATATCGCGTGGCCGAGGCCACCGACGGAGTCGAGGCGATCGAGCAGGCGCAGCGGTTGATGCCAGACATCATCCTCATGGATCTGGCGCTTCCCCGGATGGATGGATGGGAGGCCACCCGTCGCCTGAAAAGCGACGAGCGCACCCGCGACATCCCGATCGTGGCGCTCACGGGTCATGCCCTGGCCGGTCACGCCGAGGGGGCTCGTCTGGCCGGATGCGACGCGTTCGTCACCAAGCCGTGCCTGCCCGACGCGCTGGTGACCGAGATCAAACGCATGTTGAGCGCGTCCTCGCGAGCGAAACGGAACGGACGACACTTGGGGCAGCCGCGCAGCTGATGTGCGGTTCTAGATAATGATGCGATGGCAAAGACACAGAAGCACAAGCCAAAGAACGGGAAAACGACATCGAAGGCGAAGAAGCCTTCCAAAGTCGCCGGCCAGATGAAAGCGACCGGGAAAACCAGACCCAACGCCGCGCCGGGAGGAAAGATCGCCGTCGAGCGGGCCAACACGGCCGCGGTGCCGGCCCGCGGCAAGCTCGAACGGGTCAAGATGCCGCCGCCAGCGCAGCGGCAGGTCAGCTCCGAGAAGGACGCTCCAGCCGACGATGCCAATGAAGGCAAGTATGTTTACTGCATCATCAAGTCGGAGCGGCCGCTGTCGTTCGGCGCGCTCGGGATTGGTGCCGAGCCCGCGCGGTGCGTAACGGTCCACTATCGCGACATCGCGGCGGTGGTATCGAATACACCCATGGTCGTCCAGGACCCGACCCGCGACAACGTCCTTGCGCACCAGCGCGTGAACGAGACCGTGATGCAACAGCACACCGTCATTCCAATGTCGTTCGGAACGGTGTTCAAGACCCACGACGACATCCTGGAGCTGCTGCGCTCCGCCTACGAGGCATTCACGGACGTCCTGAACAAGATGCAGGACAAATTCGAGTTCGGTCTGAAGGTGCTCTGGGATCGCGATCAGATCATCCGCGAGATCGAAGGCGAAGACGAAGACATCCGCCGCCTGAAAGGGGAGATCTCGTCGCAGAAGGGATCCACATACTTCGCCCGCATGCAATACGGCAGGCTGATCGATGCGGCATTGCAGGCGCGGTCGGAGCGGTACGTTGCCGAGATCTTCGAGGCGCTGCGCGACGTCTCGGTGGCATCACGGTCGAACAAGCCGATTGGCGACCGGATGATCATGAACGCGGCCTTTCTCGTCGCCCGCGATACCGAGCAGGCCTTTGACGCGCGGGTGAAGGACATCGGTTCCCGTTACGACAAGCTCACGTTCAAGTACACGGGGCCGTGGCCGCCGTATAACTTCGTCAACATCAGGCTGAAGCTCGAAAGAGCGCACGGGAACGCCTAGCTCGCCATGCTGATCATCGACACGCTGCTGATCGGGAGTATCCGCTTCGTGCTCGACAAGCTGGCCGCAGCGGTGGAGACCGAGCTGAACGACGACACGTCGCTGCGCGAGCAGCTGCTCGCCGCCCAGATGCGGGTCGAACTCGGCGAGATGACCGAGGAGGAATTCGCCGAGTTCGAGAAGGACATCCTGGCTCGCTTGCGCGAGATCCGCGACCGGAAACAGGGGAGCGGGCCGGCGACGCTCGATCCGACGGAATACCGGATCTCGGGGATCGACGCGACCTTTGAAGGCGGACACGAAGGCGAGTAAGGCCCGGTCGCCGCGATTCCATTTCGTTGGTGGAAAGGGCGGTGTCGGCAAAACCACCTGTGCCGCGGCGTTTGCCGTTGGCCGCGCGCGCGCCGGCGCCCGCGTGCTCGTCGCCACCACCGATCCCGCCCCCTCGCTCGCAGATGCACTGAAGGTTCCGCTCTCATCGTCACCGCGGAGAATTCCGCTTGGCAGCGGTTCTCTTCACGGTGTCCAGATCGACGCACGGATGGCGGTCCGCAAGTGGATCGCGGGGCGCAGAGTCTCACTCGAGAAGATCGCGCTCCAGGGTACCTGGCTCGATGCCGACGACGTCACTCGGATCCTGTCGCTGTCGCTGCCGGGCGTCGACGAACTCGCGGGGCTGCTGGAGTTCGCGCGGTTCTCGCAATCGGGCCGGTTCGACGAGGTGGTTGTCGATACTGCACCGACCGGACACACGCTTCGCATGCTCGACATGCCGGAGACACTGTTTGGCATCGCCCGTGTATTCGACAGCATGCGGGAGAAGCACCGGGTCATGGTGCAGGCGCTGCGCGGATCCTCGCATCACGAGCCCGAAGACGCGGTGATCCAGGAACTGGCCGCCGACGCGCGTATGCTTGCGCGGATTCTCCGCGACCCCGAATCTACGCGCATCTCGTGGGTGACACTGCCGGAGCCGATGTCCCTGTCCGAAACCACGGACGCGCTGAAGGCTCTTCACGGACGCGGCATGACGGTGGCGGAGCTGATCGTCAATCGGCTTACCCCGCCCTCTCTGACGACCGGCCGTCCCATCCGTTGCCGGCACTGTGACGCGCGGCGGGCGTTCGAAGCACGCGCCCTCGCGCTGGCGGCAGACCTGACACCCCCGCTGGTGCCGTTGTACGAGCGCGACTCCGAACCACAAGGCGTTCACGCACTCCGGCGAATTGGCGACGAGCTGAACACACCGGCGCCGTTACGCCGTGCCCGCGCCCGTTCCTCGCCGTCATTCAGCGCTCCCCTGCACGGTAATGCAGTGGCTGTAGACGACCTCGCATCCCCCTCAACTCGCCTGCTGATGTTCGGCGGCAAAGGAGGCGCCGGCAAGACAACATGCGCGGCCGCCGCGGCGGTTGCGGCGGCCGCTCGCTGCCCTTCGAGACGCGTTCTCGTGATCTCGACGGATCCCGCTCACTCGCTGGGAGACGCCTTTGGCCTGCGCCTCTCCGACGCGCCCGCCCGGATTGCTCTCGCCAGCGGTGATCTCATGGCACGTGAGATGGATGCCGCCCGGGTATTCACTGCGATCAAGCACAAGTACTCGACCGCGATCGACGCGCTCTTCGATCGGCTCGCGGGTGGCGGGTCGATGGATGCTGCGCACGACCGAACAGTGATGCACCGGTTGATCGAGCTCGCGCCTCCGGGGCTCGACGAGCTCGCCGCAACGATAGAGATCACCGAGGCGATTGCCGGAGACGATCCGCGGTGGGACCTGGCAGTCGTCGATACTGCACCTACCGGCCATGCGCTGCGACTTCTCGAGATGCCGGCCCTGGTCCAGGACTGGACCCGCGCTCTGATGACGATTCTGCTCAAGTACCAGCCGGTCACCGGTCTCGGTGAGCTGGGAGCGTTGCTTGTGAAGCTCTCCCGGGGGATCAGCCGATTCCGGGCCCTGCTCACCGATCCAGCAGTGACGCGATTCGTCGTCGTCGCGCGCGCCGCCGCCCTGGCGCGCGCGGAGACGGCCCGTCTGGTGAAACGGCTGGACGACCTTCACATCGACGTGCCCTCCATTCTCGTGAATGCGGTCGGACGCGGCACGTGCCGGCGTTGCGCGCGGGCTTCGTCGAACGAGCGGAAGGAGCTCGTCGCGCTCCGGCGGCTGCTGCCGGCCGGATCCCGGCCTCGCTCACTGCTGACGGCGGCGACCGTGATCCCTCCTCCGGCGGGGCCAGCTGCCCTCGCAAAGTGGCAGCGAACCGCCTGGCGCGATCGGTCGCGCCCTGCCCGACGGCGCTAGATTCCGGCGAACGGATCGCAAGCGCCGCTGGGATATCATCACAGGACGTGGCCTCTGCGATTTATCTCTACTGCGTCCTCAAAGCACCCAGGAGACCGGCAGCGACGGGCGCACCTCCAGGGCTTCCCGCCGCGCGTCCGGTGGAAATCGTTCCACTCGCTGACGGGCTCTACCTCGTGACCGCCGCGGTGCCGCTGGAGCAGTACGGTCCCGGGAAGCTCGATGTGATGTTGAGCGATCTGGATCAAGTCGGCGACATCGCGCTCGCCCACGAAGATGTCGTCGAGCACTTCGCGCAGCGTAACGGCGCGATCGTCGTCCCGATGAAGTTGTTCACGATGTTTTCCTCGGTGGAACGGGCGGTAAAGGACATCAATTCGAAACGAGCGTCGATTGACTCCGCGATCGAGAAGATCGCGGGCGCCGAGGAATGGGGCATCCGGGTCGTGCGCGCGGTCGCAAC
>Ga0126307_10002387_pt1 | contig 12659 bp, 11 predicted proteins | sample Plot28_FD_89955 | JGI IMG/M metagenome (GOLD analysis project Ga0126307, IMG submission 89955) | Serpentine soil microbial communities from UC McLaughlin Reserve, CA, USA - Plot28 | ecosystem: Environmental > Terrestrial > Soil > Grasslands | place: USA: UC McLaughlin Reserve, Lake County...
GTAGTTACCCGTTCGGACGCGGTGAAGATAAGGGCCGAGGACGGCCGGAGCGTTGCGGGGGTGGACATATCGGCCATGATCGGGGACCTGCCCGGTGCTCGTTCCACGAGGGACTTCTCAACGACGAACGCCTCGGGCTCGACCTCCCAGGCGGCGAACATCGCGGAGGCTCTGGAGATCGGGACTACGCTACTTCTGGTGGACGAGGATACTAGCGCCACAAACTTCATGGTCCGAGACGAGAGAATGCGCGAGCTCGTCCAAAAAGAGCCCATCTCCCCGTTTATAGACCTCGTGCGACCCTTGCGCGACTCCCTTGACGTCTCGACGGTCGTGGTCGTCGGGGGCGTGGGCGACTACCTGGATGTGGCGGACCGCGTGATCCTGATGGAGGACTACGCGCCTCGTGATACCACTAACCGCGCTCGGGAGGTCTGCGAGGAGTTCCCGGCCAGGATACCGCCCGACGCAGGAGTGGTGAGCCCGCCCAAAGGACGCCGGGTCGGGGCGTCCTCCATACACCTTAGGCGTGGCAGACGGGAGACGGCGCGGGGCAAGGGGCTAAGCGCCATAGAACTCGGCCGCGAGCGGGTGGACCTCGCGTACCTGGAGCAGCTCGCCGAGGCTGGCCAGACCGAGGCTATAGCCCGTGTTATCGGCGAGTTCGCCGCTAGGAACACGAGTCGCGGGGTGGAGGAGATCGTCCGGGAGGCGCTGGCTGCCGTTCAGAGAAACGGCCTCGACTCGTTGGGAAACATCCGGGGGCATCCTGGGGAGTTGAGCCTGCCCAGGCCGCAGGAGATCGCCGCCGCGATCAACCGTATTCGCTCACTAGAAGCCGCTACCGGCCCGTGACGGAGAAGTACGTGCCCGTTTGTCTAGAACTTTAAAGCGCCTGGTAACGTCTCTCGTAGACCAGTTGCCTCGTGCGGTAGCATAATCTCCGGAAGCTACTGAGGAGGACCATGGCCCAGAAGAGCTACGACCAACCACCCGAGAGGATCATCTCACCCGACAAGGACTACTACGCGACCTTCCATACCGAAAAAGCCTCGATCCGTATAAAGCTCTTCGCTGATAAGGCCCCGGAGACGGTGAACAATTTCGTCTTTCTAGCGAAAGAGGGTTTCTTCGACGGGACGACCTTTCACCGCGTTATAAAGGATTTTATGGTGCAAGGCGGCGACCCGACCGGGACCGGTGCTGGCGGGCCCGGCTACCACATCCGGGACGAGTTCCACCCCGACCTCCGGCACGACAGACCGGGTATCCTCTCAATGGCGAATGCGGGACCGAACACCGGGGGATCTCAGTTCTTCATCACGCATACCGCGACGCCCTGGCTCGACGGCCGTCACGCGGTCTTCGGTGAGGTCGTAGAAGGCATGGATACCGTTTACGCCATTCGCGAGCGCGACCCGCAGCGCGACCCCGAGCCCGGCGACCGTCTGGAGATGGTCGAGATCGAAGAATTCCCGCGCGTCTGATACGATCCAGGAAGTGATCCTCGCGCTCACGATATATCCACCCGGGAAGTAGGCTGTTATTATTGGTGCATAGTTGCAGCGTAGAAGGGAGGTCGGATGAAAGACGTTAACGCGGAGAGTACCATGCCGATCTCATCTTGGTTACGCTTGCGCGCCTCCGCGGTGCATCTGTACACGGCGAGCGGGGCGGTGCTGACGCTCCTGATCCTGGTCGCTGCCTACAACGGTGACGCTGTCGTGGCGCTGTGGCTCATGCTCGCGACCCTCGTGATAGATAGCACCGACGGCCTGCTGGCCCGTCGCTTCAGGGTAAAGGAATTCCTGCCGCTCTTCGACGGCCGTCGCCTCGACGACATCGTGGACTACATGACCTACGTCCTCGCCCCCGTGCTTCTATTGTGGAGCGGTGGCTACCTGCCCGAAGGTCCCTTCGGCGTGGTCCTGGCGGCGCTCCCGATCTTGGCGTCGAGCTACCAGTTCTGCCGGGTGGACGCCAAGACCGAGGACGGCGCAGAAACCGACCACTTCTTCCTTGGCTTCCCGAGCTACTGGAACATAGTGGCGTTTTATGCCATCGTCTTTGGACTCAGCCCAGGGGCTGTGGGCGCGATCCTGCTCGTCTTCTCGCTTCTGATCTTCGTACCCATCGGGTACATCTACCCCTCGCGCACGGTCGCCTTCCGCAAGCTCACGCTAACACTCACCTCGCTCTGGATCGTAAGCTACGTCGCCATCCTTCTTCAGATGCCGAACCCCGACCCAGTCCTTAGAGCCCTCTCACTCCTCTACATCGTCTACTACTTCGGCCTGAGCTTCTACCTCTCGGCGAGGATGCTCAAGACCCGTCGCGCGCAGCGGACCGAAGCTTAGCGCTATCAGTTACAACCACCTCTTACAAGGGCTCATCTATAGCAACCTGGACCAGGCGCTCTCGAACTGGCTGCATGAGAAGGGCCACGCCCGCGGGATGCGCCACTTCAAGCTCTTCATGCAGAATATGATCGAGAGAACCACCGGGTTGGGAGCCTACCTATAAGGAATTGAAACCGTACAGTACCTGCAGAAAGGAAAGCCTTTCAACTCTAGAGCCCCGGGCGATTCATGATTTGGACCTGCATACCGTGGGTAGAATGGCGTAGCGTATCGGAGTAGAAGTTGAGCTTATTAGGATGTGCATGTTGTGTCTAAAGAGGTAGCGGATAAGTTCATCGAGGCTCTATGGAAGCTCGAAGAAGACAGAGACGTGGAAGCGCTCGTCGAGATCCACACGGAGGATTGCGAGGTCGGTAACGTCGCGGTTTCCAGGATCTTCAGCGGTCATGAGGACTTGAGGGAGTTCTGGACGAGCTACCGTAACACCTTCGACGAGATGAAGTCCGAATTCCGAAACGTCTTCGCCGACGACGCCGGTCGCGCCGCCCTCGAATGGAGCACCGAGGGCACTTCTAACGGCAACCGGGTCTCCTACGAGGGTGTGAGTATATTGGAGATCGAGAGCGACAAGGTCAGCCGATTCCGTGCCTACTTCGACCCTCGCCGTCTGACCGAGCAGATCGTGGACTAAGGCTACTAAATCAGCACCCTAGCTCGGGCGTAAATTGTCACAATACTACTACCTTGGTGCAGTTTTGGGAGTAATTGAGTTACCGTCACCTACCACCCTAATCGTGCAAGCCGGCGGCTGGCACGAACCTGATGATGGATCTGATGATGGATCCTCGTTCTGCACAGGCGGCGAGTTGCGCTCCTCTGGCAGCGGCTCCGCCGGCGTACTCGGGGTCGATGTAGCCGGTTCCTCTGGCGTAACCGGCTCGTAATACGTAGGCTCAGAAGCTGGAGCCTGTTCATAGTAAGGCTCTGGAGGAGCAGGCGCGGGAGTGGGCTCTGGCTCAGAAGCTGGAGCCTGTTCATAGTAAGGCTCTGGAGGAGCAGGCGCGGGAGTGGGCTCTGGCTCCGGAGCGTAAGTTGCCGCCGGAACGGGTGCCGGAGTGGGCGGTGCCGAAGGCGCGGGAGTGCGCGTCGTTGTCCTGCTAGGCTCGCTGCTACGCTCACTGCTAGGCTCACTGCTAGGCTCAGGAGTAGGGATAGACGCTGCCTTGGGTGCAGGGGCGGGTACCGGTGGGCTGGGGGGAGGCACGACCGACTCGCTCGGCTGCTGCAACGGAATCTCGTTGGCCTTTGCCTCGCTCTTGGTGAAAGCGGGCCGGGTGGTGGCCAGATCGTAGAGCTTCTTTGGCTGCTTCGCGAGCTCACTTACCGCGACGGCCTGGTAGCTCTCTTTTGCCGGCAACGCGGTGAAGAATCCCACGCCAACTACCAGTATGACGATACACACGAGCCCCAAGCGGACATGCGCAAGCCCGAAGCGTAGTATCTGGTTGTCGCCTTTGGTCGCGAGCATGACCATATTATTTATCATACGCAGCCTTTCGTAAAGGCCAGTATCCCAGCGATAGATAAACTTTTTACCACGCCGGAGCCTCCGCCGCAGTGAGTCAGAAAGAGCCTATCCTGGAGACAGGCCAGAAGCGCAAGAATGCCTTGCCTTTAAGTTTCTCAAGAGACACGGGGCCGAAGATGCGCGAGTCGCCCGAGTTGTTCCGATTGTCGCCCATCATGAAGACGTGGTTTGGGGGTACTGTGATTGGGCCGTAGAAGCCTCTGAAAGGATCTTCATCGTTCAGGTACGGCTCCTGCTGTGCTTCGCCGTTCACCAAAAGGCTACCGTTTTGCACCTGGATCTCGTCCCCTTCTACACCTACGACGCGCTTGATGAGCGTATCCTCTATATCCTCGTGCTGCCCGGCTTCAACATTCTGAAAGACGACGATGTCGCCCCGCTCGGGCTCGCTGAAGCGGTAGATGAACTTGTTCGCGAGAACTCTGTCGCCGACCTCGAGGGTAGGGACCATGCTCTCCGAGGGGATGCGAAAGGCCTCGACGACGAACGGGCGCACAACGCCGAAGACGAGCACGAACGCGATGAGAACCGTGATCATGAACTCGCTGAAGCCGCCCCGCCATTTATTTCGCTGCTGCGCCCAGCGCAGTTCGCGCCTCTCGCGCCGGCTCTTTGGTGCCTCCTCCCGGAGGCGTTCTTTTTTTGCGGTCGCTTTAGGTACTCTCGATGCTTGACGGGGGACGAGGAGGCTGGTCAGGTTAGCGAGCCAACTCTTCCGGCGTCGCTCCCGGCGTCGCTCGCGCCGGCTCTTTGGTACCTCCTCCCGGAGGCGTTCTTCTTCGGTCGTTTTATAGAATTCCAACGCTTGACAGCGGCCAGAAAATTATGAACGCCTCGCCCTCGATCTTATCCATGGGGACCGGCCCGAAAAAGCGTGAGTCGCGGGAGTTGCTCCGGTTGTCGCCCATCACGAAGACGTCGCCGTCGGGTACCGTCTCCGGCCCGTAGGAGCTGTTGTCGGGGAACAGTTTGTTGACGTAGGGCTCCTCCCAGCGTTCGCCGTTTACGAAGAGCACCCCGTCAAAGACGGCGACTCTGTCTCCCGGCAAGCCCACTATGCGCTTTATCAGGTCCTCGCTCTCGCCCTCCACACTCTCGAAGACGACGATATCGCCGTGCTCAGGCTCGCTAAAGCGGTAGACAAACTTGTTGACGAAGACCCTGTCGCCGACCTCGAGGGTAGGGACCATGCTCTCCGAAGGGATGTAGAACGCCTCGACGATGAACGGGCGCACTACACCAAAGACCAGGGCGAAGGCGATGAGGAGTATGATCAGGAACTCTAATAAGCCCCCGCTCTTTTTGTCCTCCTCGGGCTTCATGCCCGTCTCGAAGTTCTCAGGATCGTGGAAAGGCTTCTTCTCGGTCATTGGCGCTTAGGATACCGCACAAGGAGACGTAAAGCTCAGGGTGGACATAGATTTTAAGATTGCGTGTCGCTCGCTTCCCGAGGTCAAGGTCGTGTTCGTCCTTCAGCTGTACCAAAGCCTACGTATAAAGCTGCGGATAGCAGCCTACGCGACGCCTTGGCTTACCTTTTAGACCACTGAGAAGACCGCGATACGAACTCGCTCGCCTGTAACGTATCTAGAACATCTCCACAGCATCACCAAGGGTACGCAAGGCGGTCACAACCATAAAGGTGGCGAAGCCGATCCGGATCGCCTTTTCCGGTAGCCACTCCCGCAGGCGTACCCCGAGCCACGCCCCTACCATGGACCCCACGACGAGCGGTGTCAGGCTGAGGAGGTCTGCGAACCCCGCGACGGCGTATCCCAGCGAGGCTACGAGCCCCGTTGCCAGGACCACCGCCAGGCTCGTCGAGATCGCCCGCTTTGTCGAGAGGCCCAACCCCAAGATCAGAAGGGGCACTATCACAACCCCGCCCCCGACCCCTACGAGCCCCGAGAGCGCTCCGATGCCGACTCCGGCTAAAAAGACCAGGGTGACCGGTATCTTACGCCTGCTTTCGGGGGGGCCGCTGCTACCGCGAGCCGTCGGGTAGGCAAGTGCCAGGAGGACCCCCGCGAAGGCGACCTGTACCACCGCGGTCGGGGAGACGCTGCTGATGTAGACCCCGATCAAGGACGCTGGCGCGACCGTCGAGGCGAGTAGCGCCGCTGCCCGCCAGTTCGCCGGGTCCTCGCTCCGGGCGTTGCGTATAGTCCCCGAAAGGGCGCTGAAGACGATGATCACGAAACTCGCTGCGACGGCTTCCTTGATTCCCCAGCCCGCCGCGTAGACCAGCGTCGGCACGAAGACGATCCCGCCGCCCACCCCGACGACCCCTGCGAGTATACCCCCGACGACCCCTAAGACCGCCAAGACCAGAAGCTGCCAGATATCCATCCATCGAGTTTAGCGCAGTGCCAGAGACGACACCGCTAGTCCGACTCGCGCTAGCGGGGCGCCCGGCGAGGAGCAGTAAGTATATCTTACGCCGGCTTACCTCCTCCCGTCTCGCTGGCGACGGCCCCTTGCTCTTCGGGCTGCTCAACGGTGATAATCCTCCTCGAACGTCTCCGAAGCCAGGTAGGTTGACACGACGTTATTACGGACAGCGCAGCCATTACGTGGCGACCGGCCACTAGTGGCTTCCCGCGAACGCGAGCAGCGATTCGGCGATGAGCGGCGAGATGCCGCCCCACGACCGGAGGCCAGCTGATAGCCGATGGAGGCCCCGCTGTAACGAGGTGGGTACCGAAAAGCTCCGAGAAGTAGGCCGCCTGCGGACCGTACATCGGATCGTGGGCCTCCATTCCCAGGAAAAATTGCTCCTCGGGGAGCAAGGAGGCGAACGGAAGGAGCACCACGTTCCCGAGCAAGAGACCGGCGGGGACGACCTGGGCCTAACTGCCGAAGAAGCCTCGCCTACCCCGAGGGGGGTGTTCGACCGCCAAGAGCACCGCACTGCCCCACTCGCCGCCGATGCCCAACCCCTGGGACATGCGCAGCACCACGAGCAAGCTCTGGCGCCTAGATCCCGATTTGTCTGGTGTTCGGCAGGAGGCCTAGGAGTAACGTGGTGATCCCTATCATTATGAGCGAGATGACGAGCATCGTCTTACGCCGATTCTGTCCCCGTAGTGGCCGAAGGTTATCCCGCCCACGGACCTGGCGACGAAGCCCACGCCGTAGATGCCTAAAGAGGCCGGTACCCCGATGAGATGGCCGGAGTAGGGGAAGAAGAGCTGTCTGAAGACCAAAGCGGCCGCTGAGACCCGTACAGGAAGAAGTCGTACCACTCGATGGTGGTGCCTATGAAGCTCGTCCCGAGCACCTGTCGTAGCGACTGCGTTTACCCCTCTCGTTGTCCCCGGCTCTCTCCACGATTCCTCTTCCATTAACCCCAACAATTAACCCGCATGGCCCGTGTTGATCCCCTATCCCTTCTGCTCGAGGAGCTGGTCGCGCACCTCGTGCTTGAGCACCTTGCCCAAGGCGTTGCGTGGCAGTTCGTCGACGAACGCCACCTGACGCGGCTTCTTGTAGCTTGCGAGTTGATCTCGTAGGAAGTCCTTCACCCCTTCCTCGGTCAACCCCGGGTCGTTGCGCACCACGGCCGCTGAGACCTGCTCCCCGAACTCTTCGTCGGGCATCCCCACTACGGCTACCTCGGCCACGCCGGGGCACCCTTCAAGTATCTCCTCGACCTCGCGAGGGTACACGTTGTAGCCGCCGCTAATGATCAGCTCCTTGGCCCTTCCGGTGACCGTAAAGTAGCCGTCCTCGTCCACGAACCCGAGATCGTCCGTGCGAAACCACCCGTCCTCGTCGAAGCTCTCTTCGGTGGCGTCGGGACGGTTCCGGTATCCCGCGAAGACGTGCGGCCCTCGCACCTCGATCTCTCCTATCTCCCCTGCGGATAGGGGCTCGCGGTTCTCAACGCCAATGATTCGCGCCTCTTGACCGGGGAAAGGCTTGCCCACCGTTCCTGGCCGGCGCTCGCCTTCGTCGTAAGGATTGGTCAAGTTCATGCCTGTCTCGGTCATCCCGTACCGCTCCAGAATGCGCTGCCCGAACACCTGCTCGAACTCCGTGAACACCTCGGGGCTCAAGGCGGCGCTGCCCGACACGTACAGGCGCAGCGGCCCTGGCCGCTCGTCGCGGGACTTTGCCTCCCGGAGCAAGCGCGCGTACATGGTGGGCACGCCGAAAAACATCGTGAACGTGCCTTCCAGCAGGGAGTTGTACACCTCGGCGGCGTCGAAGCTGCGCCGCAACTCGGCGCTCGCCCCTACGAAGAACGTACCATGTGCGCCGACCATCAGGCCGTGGGTGTGGAACAGCGGCAGGGTCAGGAGCAGGTGATCCTCGGCGGTCCATCGCCAGGCTCGGCATACAGCCTCGACGTTGGCGGCGAGGTTGCGGTGCAGCAGCATCGCCCCCTTACTGCGGCCGGTCGTCCCAGCGGTGTATGCGATCACTGCTAGATCACCCCCGTACGGCGGCGCGCCCTCGTAAGCCGTGGCTATCTGGAGAAAGCTGTCCAGTTCTTCGCCGGTCTCGACCGCCACCTCCAGCTGAGGAAGATCTCCTCGCACGCGCTCGAGCTCTGGGCGTCGCTCCTCGTCGGTGAAGCACAGGCGCACCCCGGCATCCTCGAAGATGTGCCACAGCTCTGCCTGCCTGTACGCAGTGTTGATCGGCACCACCACGCCGCCGGCCAGGTGCGTCCCCAGATAGGACGCCAGGAAGTCTGGGTGATTCCCCAGGAAGAGTGCGACGCGCTCACCTGGCCTTAAGCCCCAAGATCTTAGTGCTGCAGCGAAGGCCTCTACCCGCCCACGCAGCCGCTCATAGGTCCATTCCTCGCCTTCAAAGCGCAGACACAGCTTCTCCGGCGCACGTTTGGTATTCTGTATGAACGCCTCGACGATCGAGGCCGCTTCCCTCGCCATCACCGGTCTCCACTAAGCGACAGACGGGCCCAGAAGTAGGCCAGAAGTCGAAATTCCTCTGGCGCGCCCGGCTCTTCTACACCAGCTAGCGTAAATTTCCCCTTCCCCATTACCTGCTCCTCGGCGTCCACTATCTTTCTTCGCAGATCCTCCGAGTAAATCTTGTGCTCATCTTGCCACACGTGCTAACTCTGACGCAACGCTGGCGGACCAAGGCGGCGAAAGGTAGGATGGGAAACGAGATGTCGGATCAGGTGTCGCTTTGCGGAGAACGTCCAGCTTCCGGCTCTGCCCGCCTCTGCTTTGCGACCGGGAGGGCGGTGTGGAGGATGGTGGATAGGGACGATGGCCTGCCACCGGGCTGGTTTGTCGTGTTGCAATGCTGGATCGTGGACGATTTGTCTCGAGGAGACGAGGGGTGAGTGTGGAGCAGGAGGGCCGCCCGTTTACCGTTTCTTCCCGGTCGGCCCGCGAGGCCATCCGGGCGGTGGCCGAGAGGTTCGTGGAGTTTGGAGAGGAGATCGTCTCCGAAGACCCCTTAGACTGGCCGGGGTACAAGGAGCAGCTCGCTCGTGCCCGCGAGAAGAGCGGGGAGAGGGAGGCCGCGATCGTCGGGGAAGCACGTATAGGCGAAACGCCGGTCGTCATCATCGCCTTCGACTTCAGCTTCCTAGGGGGGTCGATGGGCGAAGCGGTAGGCGGCAAAATCGTCGAAGCCTTTGCCAGGGCGCGGGAGTCTCGCCGGGTCGTCGTCTCTCTCATCGCGACGGGCGGCGCCCGGATGCAGGAAGGCATGCGCTCGCTCGTCCAGTTGCAAAGAATAGCCAGTGCCTGCGCCCGCGCCCGTGCGGAAGGCATACCGCACGTCAGCGTACTCCGCAACCCGACGACCGGCGGCGTGTGGATCTCGCTGGCCGCGAGCGCCGACTTCCTGATCGGGGTCAAGGGAGCGACGATCTCTTTCGCGGGCCCGCGGGTCAGGGAGGAGGATGAGGGTGGCGACGCCTTCGCAAGCGCGGGGAAGCTCCGGAGGGGCTTTATCGACCTGGAGCTTGAGGCGGAAGACGTGCCCGGGCGCCTCGCGACCGTCGTCTCCCTGCTCTCGCCGGCAGGTCGGGTGGGGCCGAAAGCTCCTCCCGACCTGCCGGCGGCGCTCGGGCGCCCCGAGCCTCCGGAAGAAGCGTGGGACTCGGTCGAGCGCGCCCGGAGTTCCGAACGGCCCCATGCTACAGCCTACCTCGACGACTACTTCGAGGAGCGTGTAGGCATCTCCGGCGACCGTGTTAGCGGTGTGGATAAAAACATGCTCTGCGGCTTTGGTCGTCGAGAGGGACGTACCATCGCTTACGCCGCACAGCGCAGAGCGGGGAACAGCGCGGCGGGGTTCCGCACCGCCAAACGTCTTCTCGACCTCGCCGAGCGGCTCCGGCTGCCGGTCCTCACGCTCATAGACACCCCCGGAGCGGGAAACGAAGAAAAAGATGAGCAGGATGGCATCGGGACGGCCATCGCTGAACTCTTGTGCACCATGGCGTCTCTAAGCGTCCCGGTGGCCTCGCTGGTCATCGGCGAGGGTGGTTCGGGAGGAGCGTTGGTGCTCGCCTCCCCGGAGAACCTCTGGATCACCCCAGACGCCTACTTCGCCGTGATCGCACCTGAAAGCGCCGCAGCGATCCTGGAAGACGACACGTCTCAGGCCAAAGCGGTCTCCGAAGACATGCAGCTCATGCCGCAAGACCTCGTACGCCTCGGCATAGTTCGAGGCGTCGTTCATTCAGGAGCGTAGCCCCCCTGCTGCACACCCACGGTGCGGCCCGCGGATGGACGACAAAGGGAAAGCTTAGAGAAAAGTATCTTGCCTACATCCTAGAAGACCGCGCCGAGCGCCAGCGTAAGAAAAGGTAGATGACCCCCACAAAAAGGGCGAGGGCGACCGCGTAGTCAAGATAGTGCAGGTAGGAGCCTATCCTCTCCCAGTTCTCGCCAAGGAGGTAGCCAAAGTAGGTCAGCGCGAAGACCCACGGTACACATCCCACAAAGGTGTAGAAGGTGAACCTGGAGAAGTTCATCCGGGCGGTGCCGGCCGGGAAGGAGATGAACGTGCGTACCACCGGCAAACACCGCGAGATGAAGACCATAAACTCCCCGTACCTATCGAACCATTTCTCGGCGAGGGCGAGATGATGTGCGCGCACCCCGACGTAGCGCCCGTAGCGTAGCCACAGCACTCGCCCGCCCCAAAGGCCGATGAAGTAGGCGATCCAGGAGCCCACTAGGTTTCCTAACACGCCGGCCGCCACCGCCCCGAACATACTCATCCTCTCCTGGGAGACCAGGTAACCGGCGAACGGCGAGATCGCCTCTGAAGGTATCAAGACACCTGTGCTCTCCAGGAGCATCAGCCCGAAGACGGCGAGGAGCCCGTAGTCTCCGATGGTGGCCGTAACCCAGTCTATGAGCGGTTGCAGGATCGCTTCGAGCACTGGGGGAAAATACCATCTTTAAGGCGTCGTTTCCAGCCGCTCCCTACTCTACGTTCCTTCCGGGACCTCGTAGCGCGCGCCAGAGAAGGTAGGCTATCCCCACGACGCTCACCCAAAGAGGCGCCGCGAGGAAACCGGCCAGTACGTCCGTCGGGTAGTGGACGCCGAGGTAGAGGCGCGAGAAGCCGATGAGGAGGGTGAGGAGGAGGCCGGATGCGGCGACCGCCCAGCGCCAGAAGCCTTTAAGGCGCCAGGCTAGGAGTAGAGCCAGTGTCCCGTAGAAACCGACGGCGACGGTAGCATGGGCGCTCGGAAAGGAGTACAAGGAGGCGGTGTAGCCGGAGTCGAAGAGCTCCGGGCGGGGGCGCTGGAGGAGACTTTTAAGGGTTATGGTCAGGACGAGGCTACCGGCTGTAGAGATCAGAAGTAGCGCCGCGGAGATCCTCGCTCCTACGCGGTGGAAGGCGTACACCGCCAGACCTAAGAGCGGGAAGACCACCCAGTAGTAGCCTAAAGCGGTGAAAAAGAGCATCGGTCGGTCAAGCCAGTCCGGGAAATGCGCGTTGATCCAGAGCAAGACCGCTTCGTCGAATCGGCGGCTCTCGCCCTCGACGACTTCCTCGACGATCTCGGCGAAGAGCGCTATGACGCCGATAGAGAGTAGCAAGCCCGCGGCCAGCTCGACCGTGAGCACGAAACCGAGCCGGCGCGAGAGGCGGCGGCTGATCTCTTTGCGGCGAAACTCTTTACGGAGCATAGAAAGATTTTACTCCGGGATTCATGCGATGGCCCGCGTATAATCCCTTCGGCCAGAGAGTCACAAGGAGGTCTCCGTTGGAGAATGCGCAGATCGCCCGCGCTTTAGAGACGATCGCGACGCTTATGGAGCTTAAGGACGAAGCTTACTACCGCGTCCTCGGGTATCGCCGCGCCGGCGAGTCGGTGGCGGCTTTGGGCCGCCCGGTGCACGAGGTGGAGAATCTCAAGGAGCTGCCCCACGTCGGGGGGACCATAGCGCAGGTCATAAGGGATCTAGCCGAGGACCGCACCCCCCAGATCCTTGCGGACCTCCTTGAGGAGATACCCTCCGGCCTCGTCGAGGTTACTCGTTTGCCCGGCGTGGGGCCGCGCACCGCGGGACGTTTGTGGCTGGAGCTCGGTATCACGAGCGTCGAAAACCTCGCGGAACTGGAGGAAGGAGCCCTCGCCTCCCTCAAAGGCTTTGGAAAAAAGAGCGAAGAGCGGATCTTACGTGCCGCCCGCACCTACAACTCTCAGGAGCGCCGAATGCTCCTTGACGAGGCGAGTGCCCTGGCGGAGCACATAC